>Ga0123353_10003318_pt1 | contig 20300 bp, 23 predicted proteins | sample TergutLab28metaG_3_FD_92763 | JGI IMG/M metagenome (GOLD analysis project Ga0123353, IMG submission 92763) | Labiotermes labralis P3 segment gut microbial communities from Petit-Saut dam, French Guiana - Lab288 P3 | ecosystem: Host-associated > Arthropoda: Insects > Digestive system > Gut ... | reverse complement strand
GGAAGACTTTAAATCTTTCATAAAAGAGCAGATCGACTTGGGGCACCCGGTGATTTCCCTGGGACCCATCGGCCCGGGCGAGGCGGGCATCCTCACCGGCTACCGGGACGGCGGCGACACCCTGCTGGGCTGGAGTCTGTTCCAATGGGACGGCGACGGCATGGAGCGCCACGAAGAGGGCTACTTCATCACGGACAAATACTGGGGCGAGAATGATTTTCACGGCGTGATGGCGCTGGGGGATATCGTGGGGCCGCGCTTCGGCGTGAAAGAAATTTTGCGGAATGCCATCGCCGCCCTGGAGGGCAGGCAGGAGGGCAGCCATGCCAAGGGTATTTACGCGTACGATGCATGGAAAAAAGCGATTCTGGGGGCCGACGAAAGAGACCTCGCTCTTGCGGTGGGCGATGACGGCAACGAAGGCATGTTTGATGGCATGAACATCATGATGATGTGCCAGGGCGACGCCACGGACTGCCTCATCGACGGGCGCAATAATGCGTGCAAGTATTTCAATGCGCTGGCGGAAGAGCGCCCGGAACAGCCGCTCTATGGCGAGATCGCGGATCAGTTCGGCATTGTGGCGAAGACGATTGATGAGAAAATCTACAAGGCCCTGCGCGGATATCACCGCGGCAAAAAGCAGGTCAGGGCCCTGAGAAAAGCCGGAACGCGCCGCAAAATCGGCGCATACATCGATGTGATGCGGGCCGCCGACGAAAAGGCCCTCTCGCTGATGAAAGAGCTGTTGGTTGTGTTATAGGTAACACTGTAGGGGCGGCGTGCCCGCCGCCCGCCATATTACAAAAGGAGAGTGGTTCCCATGGTTACATTAATCACCGGCAACAAAGGCTCTGGCAAGACCAAGCTGCTCGCCGAGCGGGTCAACGCGGCGGCGGCGGCTTCCGACGGCAGCGTGATCTGCATCGAGCAGAAGTGCAAGCTCATGTACGAAATCAGGTCGCGCGTGCGGCTGATCGCTTCCGACGACTACGGCATCGAGGGCTACGACGCGTTTTACGGCTTCATCTGCGGCATCTGCGCCCAGGACCACGATATCACGGACCTCTTTGTGGACGCCACGCTGCGCATCGGCGGGCGGGACTATGAGGCCCTGGCGCTGTTTTTGCGCAAGCTGACTGGCCTGGATAAGAATATCACCCTCACCATTTCGGCGGCCAAGGCCGAGCTGCCCGGGGAAATCTTCGGGTTTTGCGAGGAAGTCCAGTTCTAGATAAAATTTTTGTTGACATTTCGCGTGAATGCGAGTATACTATTTTTTGTTTGTTTGAGGAGCCAGGAAGTCTATGTACCTCGAACTCGAGCAGGTCTTCAACACCCCGGGCCTTTTCGTGCCCTTCGATTATCCCCTGGAGGGCTTCGGGGGCATGTTGCCCTTCGCGGTCTCCCCGCGCATCGCCGGCCGGGTGAGAAACCGCGCGGGCGTGGTCACTTTAGAGGGGAGCGCGCGGGTGCGGCTTCACGCGCAGTGTGACCGCTGCGCCGTGCCCTTCGAATACCACGCAGAGATTCCCCTGGAACACACCCTGGTGCTCAGCCTGAACCGCGAGGGCAGCGACGACCTTGTTCTTCTGGAGGGGACCCGGTTCTCGCCGGACGGCCTGGTGTGGGAGGATATCGTGCTGGCCATGCCGCCCAAGTTGCTGTGCGCGCCCGATTGCGCGGGCCTTTGCCAGCGCTGCGGCAAGAATCTCAACGAGGGCCCCTGCGAATGCAAACCGGAAGGCGATCCCAGATTCCACCCCAACGAATCCTCTGGATTCGCCGGGGGTCCCGGATGGGCCGCCTTAGAGAATCTAAAATCTAATGTCTAACATCTAATGGTCTAGAACGGAGTGATACCCATGGCAGTCCCGAAGAGGAGAGTTTCTCACGCCAGGCGTGATAAACGCCGTTCCAGCGTGTGGAAGCTGAAGGCGCCCGCGCTGGACAGGTGCGGCTGCGGCGCGCTGAAACTCCCGCATCGCGTTTGCCCCGAGTGCGGCATGTACAAGGGCAGGCAGGTTGTGCAGAAAGAAGAGGCGTAACACCCACCCCAACGAACCTGCGGTGTTCGCAATGAACCCGTAGTTCAATGGGACCCCGGTGTGCGCCATGAAAACGGCAGGGACGCGTTGTCCCTGCTATTTTCATAGATATTGAGGAGGTGACCCATGCAATACAAGGCTGTGTTTTTTGACCGCGACGGTACGCTGACGTATTTCAATCCGGAAAAGAAAGCCTGGCGGGATCAAACAATCGCCGGCTGGAGCGGCAGGCCGTTCGCCATCGGCTATGAAAAAATGAGCGCGCTGATGCGCCTGGCCGCCGAGGGCCGCAGCCCCTGGTACCGGGATGTGGAGGATGAGGGTGCCTTCTGGCTGCGATACTACCGGCACCTGCTGGTGGGCGAGGGCGTGGCGCAGGATTTGGACGCGCGTGCAAAATTGCTGCGGGACGAACTTTGGTGCAACCATGACCGCCTGCTTTACCCGGAAGTGCCGGAGGTGCTGGAGTATTTTCAGGCCAGGGGCTATAGAATGGGCGTGATCAGCGATACCTCGCCATCGTTGGAGCTCACGCTGCGACAGTTGGGTCTGGGGAAATACTTTTCAAGCTATACGGCCAGCTCCCTGGTGGGCGCGGGCAAGCCCAACCCCATCATCTACAACGCTGCGCTGAAATCGCAGGGCGTGGAGGCGCGCGATTGCCTCTACGTGGATGATTGTGAGGAGGAGGCCGACGGCGCGCGTGCTTTGGGTTTCACCGCCTTCCATCTGGCCCGGAAGGGCCACGCGCCGGGAGAGTGGGTCATCCGCAGCTTGACGCAAATGATCGATTTTGTGGAAGGGCAATCCCATGTGTGAAATCACCGCTGTCGTCCCCGGCTCCCCCGCCGCGGAAAGCAAAATCGCAGCGGGCGATATTCTCGTGTCCATCAACGGGCACGGGATTGAGGATGTATTGGACTATCGTTTTTATGCCGCCGAGCGCAAGCTGAAGATCCTGCTCCAACGCAACAATAAAGACTTAACAGTAAAAATTCAAAAAGATGAGTATGAGGATCTGGGCCTGGAGTTTGCCGACGGCCTGATGGACAAGCAGCGGCACTGCAAAAACAAATGCGTGTTCTGCTTTATCGACCAGTTGCCCCCCGGCCTGCGCGAAAGCCTGTATTTCAAGGACGACGACGCCCGGTTGGGCTTCCTGTTTGGCAATTATATCACGCTGACCAACCTGACGGACCGAGAGGCGCAGCGCATCGTCGACATGCATTTAAGCCCCGTGAATGTCTCCGTGCACACGATGAACCCGGCATTGCGGTGCAAGATGATGGGCAATCCGCAGGCGGGCGAATGCCTGCGTTATCTTGATTTCTTCGCACAGGCGGGCATTGACTTGAACATTCAGCTGGTGCTTTGCCCCGGATGGAACGACGGCGGGGAGCTGCGCTTCACCTTGCGGGAACTGCTGAAACTGCCGACGGTGCGTTCTATCGCCGCAGTGCCGGTGGGACTGACGAAGTACAGGGGAAATCTCACGGAGCTACGGCCCTTTACAAAAAGCCAAGCGCAAAATGTGATTGATATTTTTGAGGAATATCGCAAACATCCCCCTGTCGCTGCGGTGACATTCCCCCCCGCGAGCGAAGGGGGCTTGGAGCTTTGCGCATCCGACGAGTTCTTCCTCCTGGCCGAACAGGACATGCCCGGCGTGGAGTACTACGGCGAGTTCCGGCAGATAGAAAACGGCGTGGGGCTGTGGGCGGGCTTCCGGCAGGATTATCTCGATGCGTTGGCAGAGGCACTAAAAGCCCCCTTCGCCTGCGAGGGGGGTGGCGCGCAGCGTCGGGGGGGGCTAAGCATAGCCACCGGTCTGGCCGCCGCCCCTCTTTTGCGATTTGTGGTTGACGAAACGCAAAAATTATGGCATAATATTCATGTAAATGTTTTCCCTGTCGAAAATCGGTTTTTCGGGGAGAATATCACCGTGGCGGGGCTGCTCACCGGGCGGGACGTGATCGAGCAATTTTGGGAGCAGGATTTGGTCGAAAGGCTTCTGCTGCCCGCGGCGATGTTCAACCGGGACGGGCTTACGCTGGATGGGATGACCATAGAAGATATTTCACGGGCGCTGGGTGTGCCGGTAAAAGCTGTGAGGAATGACGCGGAGGAATTGCTGGGGACGATTGCGGGAGGGGATGCAGCATGAAAAAAGCTTGCAAGGTCGTTTGTGTGCTGGCGGTCGTTAATCTTTTGCCGCTATTGTCATTTTTACTCTTCTGGTTGCTTAGACGTTCGTATACCGAGCCACCACCGGGACCGGTTGAGTTTGTGTTTTTTTACTTTTGGCCATTAGGTCACATTTTATTGAGCTTTCTACTACTGGAGCTTGCCCTCATCACCACCTTAATCATCTTACGCCGCAAATCAAAAAAGGAGAACCCCCCATGCCCGGTAAACCCATCGTAGCCATCGTCGGCCGCCCCAACGTGGGCAAATCGACCCTGTTCAATAAGCTCACAGGTACGCGGCGCGCCATCGTGGATGACACGCCCGGCGTGACCCGCGACAGGCTCTATGGCGACTGCGAGTGGCTGGGCTGGAATTTCCTGCTGGTGGACACCGGCGGCATCGAGCCCAACAGCGACGACGTGATCCTGTCGCAGATGCGCCGCCAGGCCCAGCTGGCCATCGACACCGCCGACGCGATCATCCTGGTGGTCGACCTGCGCAGCGGCGTGACCGCCAATGACGAAGAGGTCGCCCAGATGCTGCGCCGCAGCGGCAAGCCTGTGGTGCTGTGCGTCAACAAGTGCGACAGGCCGGGCGCTACCCCGCCGGAGTTCTACGAGTTCTACAACCTGGGGCTCGGCGACCCCGTGGAGGTCTCCAGCGTGCACGGCCACGGCACGGGGGACCTCCTCGACGAGGTGTGCAAGCATCTGCCCGTACCCGGGGAGGAAGAGGAGGACAGCGGCGTCATCCGCGTGGCGGTTATCGGCAAGCCCAACGCGGGCAAGAGCTCGCTTGTCAACCAGATGGCGGGCGAGGAGCGGGTGATCGTCTCGGAAATCGCGGGTACCACGCGCGACGCCACGGATACCCTCGTCGAAAATGAGAAAGGCAAATTCCTGCTGATCGACACTGCGGGCCTGCGCCGCAAAAGCCGCGTCAACGAACGCGTGGAGCATTACTCCGTGCTGCGGGCGAAATTGGCCATCGAACGCGCCACGGTGTGCGTCATCATGATCGACGCCGTGGAGGGCTTCACCGAGCAGGATTCAAAAGTGGCCGGGCTGGCTCACGAGGCGGGCAAAGGCTGCATCATCGCCGTCAACAAGTGGGACCTGGTGGAAAAAGACGGCAAAACCATGGATCAGATGCGAAAGCAGCTCATGAACGATTTCTCCTTCATGAGCTACGCGCCTATCATATTCATCTCGGCCAAGACGGGCCAGCGCATTTCACGCTTGTGGGATTTAATCAAATTCGTGGACGAGCAGAACGCCATGCGCATCACCACGGGCAAGCTCAACGACATCCTGGCCGATGCAACCGCCCGCGTGCAGCCGCCCACCGACAAGGGCCGCCGCCTGAAAATCTACTATATCACCCAGGCCAGCACGCGCCCGCCGGCGTTTGTGTGCTTTGTGAACCGGGCGGAGCTGTTTCACTATTCGTATCAGCGGTATTTGGAGAACCAGATACGGGGGGTGTTTGGGCTGGAGGGCACGCCGGTGAGGATGATTGTGCGGGAAAGGGAGAGGGAGGATGTTTGAAGCCTTAGAGTGGCCTAAGCCGTATGCTACCTGGATTCTTTACTGTAAAGCGACGAGGCGCTGCAAAAGGATTGGGAGTGACAGGGAATCCGCGAGACAACTGAATCGCTTCAAACCTAATCTCCTCGGCACCCTTCTTCTTCTCCTTTTCAACTATAGTGCAAGGTTCGATATGAAAAATATCATTACGGCCACCACTAACATGCGGATAAAAGCGAAAGCACTTTCCGATTTCAGTAGCCTTTTCATCATAAATACAGTATGTATTATTTTTCCTATTATGGACATAGGGATTGAGATATAGTACCGATGCGAAAGACTGAATATTTTTTATCACAATGAATGGATCCTTGTTGTCGTCAGATAACACAATATTGGATGGAGCTATCTGAGCCCCAGTTACTACATCGTATGTAGGAGCGGTAGGAGAAGTGCTAGAAGATAAATGAGCAAAGAAAGCATACTTCTCTTTAAGGAGTTGTGTCAAATATTCAAAATTGCCTTGATAGGCAGAACCCATTGCTACACCTGGACTAATCCGTATTGCTTCTAGTGGTTGTTTTTGTGGTTCACTTTGTTCGACCATAGGGCTGATAGGTTGAGATGATTTTACTTGCCGTTCTTTCTTTTTGTGGTTATCAATTAGGACTGCAATTATCGCAAAAACTCCGCCAACGATAGCAGCTAATATGCCACCAGTAAGAAGCCATTCTTTCATCTAGTCCACTCCTTCCTATATCTCACATTATACGACACCGCTTCACCCAAGTCAAGCGCAAATTCGCGTTTTATCCACGGCGTTGCCGCGCCCTACGAGGATTCCGCCCATGGCGGATGTGGAATGCGTGTGCGACTTCGCCACTGGCGAAACGCTCGTAGGGCGAGCCATTGGCCCGCCGTAACAAAGACCATCAAACAGAAAGGCCCCGCCATGACCATCCTCGGCATCGACCCCGGCTACGCCATCGTCGGCTGCGGCCTCGTGGATTACGCCGCCAATCAGTTTAGGCTTATAGAGGCCAAGGCTATCACGACGGAGGCGAGCTCGCCCTTCGACCAGCGCCTGCGCGAAATTTACGCGGGCGTGGCGGGGCTGCTCGCGGCGCACAGGCCCGCCGCCATGGCCATCGAGAAGCTGTTCTTCAACACCAACGCCAAAACTGCCATCGACGTGGCGCAGGCCCGGGGCGTGATTCTCCTGGCGGCGGCACAGGCGGGCGTGCCGGTGTATGAGTATACCCCGCTGCAGGTTAAGCAGAGCGTGGTGGGCTACGGCCGAGCGGAAAAGCGCCAGGTGCAGGATATGGTCAAGCTGCTGCTGCGCCTGACAGCCTGCCCCAAGCCGGACGACGTGGCCGACGCCCTGGCCATCGCGGTATGTCACGCCCACAGCAGTAACTCATTATTACGCATGGTCTAGCCGTGGCGTTGTGCACAGCGCCGGATCGCTGATGCGTTTCATGAAATAAATATACACAAAAATGATGTGGAGGGAACCCAATGATCAAATCGTTTGCAGACATCCGCAAGGCCGACCTGCGCGGCATGGTGCGCCGCGTGGACAACCTCGGGCGCATCCTGGTCCCGAAGGAGTACCGCAAGGAGCTGGGACTGGAACAGAACAACAAAATCGAGCTGACAATCCTGTCCGACGGCTTGCTGATCCGTCCCCTGCGCGCGGGCGGCCCGGCCCGCCGCATCGACGCCCTGTGGCGCATAAACGTACCGGTGGCGGCCAGGCGCGTGCTGGACATCGACTACTACGACGAGCTGGAGATGTTCCTGCTGCGCGACGGCATGTTCATCCGCAAGAAGGGTACGTGAGATACGCATGTCTGTTGGTATCTGCCCCGAACCCATCACCTCCAAGCAACCGCGCCATTGTTACCGCATTCATTGCGGAGGAATGGCACGGCACCGATATGCTTATTCGCGGCGAGGCCATCGATATGACGCGGGTGAACGGCTTTGTCTGGCTGGAACCGGATGGCGTGACGATCCGCGGGCTGGTAACTTATATCATACGTGATGGCGTGTGTGAAATCACCTCGCTGGACAGCAAATGCGAGAACCAGGGCGTGGGCACTGCGCTGGTCGAGCTGGTGAAAACCAGAGCACGGGAGCAGGGCTGCACAAGGCTGCAACTGCTCACGACGAATGATAACATCAACGCCATCAGGTTCTATCAAAAGCGCGGCTTCGATCTCGCGGGCGTGAACCTCGGTGCTGTCGACAGGGCGCGCGCTCTAAAGCCGGAGATTCCGCTTGTCGGGCAAAACGGGATAGAGATACATCATGAGATTGAATTTGCGATGGAAATATAAATCGAGGTAAAGCCATGTTTTACTCTCTAACCGGCGCCGTTGTGCACATCGACGAATCCATGCTCGCCCTGGAGTGCGGCGGGGTGGCTTTCGCTTTGAGCGCAACGGCCAATACCCTGCGGGATTTGCGCACAGGGATGACGGCCACCCTCTTCACCCATATGAATGTCCGCGAGGACGCCCTGGAGCTCTTCGGCTTTGGGACAAAGGCGGAGCTGGCGTGTTTCCGGCAGCTCATCGGCGTCACGGGGGTGGGGCCCAAGGCGGCCCTGGCGGTGCTTTCGGCGTTCTCGCCCGAGCAGCTCGGGTACTTTGTCGCCGCGGGGGACGTCAAGTCCATCACCCGGGCGCAGGGCGTGGGCAAAAAGCTCGCCGAGCGCATCGCCCTGGAGCTCAAAGACAAACTGCAAACCTACCCGGGGAATGCGGGCATGAAAAGCAGCGCGGGCTTTGATGTTTTCGTTATGCCCGACAATGAGGCCCTGGCGGCCCTGCTGGCGCTGGGCTATCAACAGGCTGAGGCGATGCTGGCGCTGAAGGGCCTTGACGAAGCGCTGTCCACGCAGGAGAAAATACGCCTGGCGCTGAAGGTGTTGTCATCATGAAAGACATCACCGTCCGCCCCGCGCGGCCCGAGGATGTACGCCCCGGCCCTGGAGCTGGCGCAGCGTATATTCGCGGAATTTATACGTCCCGGCGAAAACACCGCCGCCAAGTATGATAAGGAACATGAGACAATGTTCGTCGCCGTGGCAGGGGAGCGGATCATCGGCATGACGAGCCAGATCGACGGCTGCCATATCCGAAAGCTGTATGTCGAAGGTGCGTATCATCGAAAGGGCATCGCCACGAGGCTGATGGACGCGATTATTTCAAGCATGGGCGCTGGCCGGGTCACGGTAAACTCCTCGCCCTACGCAATGTCGTTTTACCTGCAATATGGCTTTGAGCCGGCGGGCGAGGAGATCAAAGCGAACGGCTTTGTCTTTACGCCGATGGCATATGAACGCACCCAACTGTAGGGGCGGCATTCTTGCCGCCCGCAGGCTTGGCTGTTATTTATGCGGGTGGCAAGAAGGCCACCCCTACAGGTCACAAGGAGACAACAAATGGACGACAACCACCCCCTAACCCCCGAGCTGACCCAACAGGACGCCGACATCGAGCTCTCCCTGCGGCCAAAATTCCTGCGGGAATACATCGGGCAGGAAAAGGCCAAGGAGAACCTGTCCATCTTCATCGCGGCGGCGCGGCAGCGGGGCGAGGCCCTGGACCACGTGCTGCTCTATGGCCCGCCGGGCCTGGGCAAGACCACCCTGGCGGGCATCGTCGCAAACGAGCTGGGGGTCAACTTCCGCGTGACCTCGGGCCCCGCCATCGAAAAGCCCGGGGACCTCGCCGCCCTGCTAACCAATCTGGGCGAGGGCGATGTGCTCTTTATCGACGAGATCCACCGGCTGTCCCGGGCGGTGGAAGAGGTGCTCTACCCCGCCATGGAGGACTATGTGCTCGATATCATCATAGGCAAGGGGCCCTCGGCGCGGTCCATTCGCCTGGATCTGCCGCGCTTCACCCTGGTGGGGGCCACCACGCGGGCCGGGCAGCTCAGCGCCCCCCTGCGCGACCGCTTCGGCATCGTATTCCGTTTGGAGCTCTATACCCCGGAACAGCTCGGGCAGATTGTGACGCGCAGCGCGTCGATCCTGGGCATTGCGATTGATCCTGAAGGCGCCCTGGAGCTGGCGTCGCGCTCCCGGGGGACGCCGCGCATCGCCAACCGTCTGCTGAGGCGCGCGCGGGATTTCGCGCAGGTGGCAGGTGCGGGCGTGATCACCCTGCAAAGCGCGCAGACCGCTCTGAACAGCATGGACATCGACGAGCTGGGCCTGGATTTGATCGACCGCCGTCTGCTCACCGTGATGATCCAACAGTACAACGGCGGGCCCGTGGGCCTTGAAACCATCGCCGCCGCCGTGGGCGAGGAATCCGTCACCATCGAGGACGTGTACGAGCCCTATCTTATGCAGATAGGCTTCCTTGGCCGCACGCCCAGGGGCAGGGTGGCGACCCCGGCGGCGTATGCGCACTTGGGGATGCGGATGCCGCAGGGGACGAACAATGAGCAGTTGGCGATGGGGGATGTATAATGATTGACATTCACGACAACGAGGTGCAGGCCTACACCGTAGACCTGGCCAACAAAACCATCAGGCTTGACACAACTTGGTTCTATAAAGAGCATGGCGAGCGCACGGCGGTTGAATTTCGGGGCGTACTGGCGCATTATTTGATCGGCGCTAACAATTGGCAAAATGTCCTAAGCTCCATCGAGCATGTGCCTCTCGAAACCTTTCTTTTGGAGAATGGGCCATTGTTGGCGGAGCAAAAGAACACCGGCTGGCCCTGCATTTACGATGACAAAGGTGATTTACTATTGCAGTTGCGCGAGGGGCAGATGAACTGTTTTCGAATTTATGCAGCCATCGGGCTAAATGGCTGGGTGTTGGCGCGGGAGATGGTATTTATCCCTTTGGATTATCAAGCGCAGGAGGCCCGCGATCATTTCGACATTCACTAACAATTTGGAAAGCGAATGGAAAAACGGGCGGCGCATACAATAATTGTGCATTGTTCATTGTAAATTGTGCATTGATAAGGAGGCCTTCCTATGGGACGCTTATTCGGTACCGACGGCGCGCGGGGCGTGGCCAACACGGAGCTCACCTGCGAACTGGCGATTAAAATCGGCCGGGCTATGGCCATGGCTTTGGGGCTCACAGCCAATGAGGGCGTGCGCTCGCAAGTGCTCATCGGCATGGACACCCGGGCCAGCTCAACGATGCTCGCCAATGCGCTCGCGGCTGGGCTCAACTCCGTGGGAGTGGATGCCGTGATGGCGGGCGTGGTGCCGACCCCCGCCGTGGCGCACCTGGTTCCCCTGTGGGGCTGCCGGGGCGGGGCGATGGTCTCGGCCAGCCACAACACCTGCGAATACAACGGCATCAAGCTCTTCCAGGCCAGCGGGAGCAAGCTCCCCGATGCCTTGGAGGAGAAGATCGAGGCCCTCATCCTCGACGAGACCGACTTGCCGCCCGTGATCATCGGCGGGCACGTGGGCAGGACGCTGCCGGGCGAGGCCGCCGTGCCGGATTATCTGCGGCATTTGCGGGCCACCGTGCCGGCCACGCTGTCGTCCGTTCTGCGGGCCCAGGGGGCCAAACGCATCGCGCTGGATTGCTCCAACGGCTCGGCGAGCGTGACGGCCCCGCGGCTGTTCAGCGATTTGGGCTTTGCCTACGACCTGCTTTCCGCCGCGCCGGACGGCGAGAACATCAACGCCGGCTGCGGCTCCACTCACATGGAGCGCTTACAGGGATATGTTCGCCGCCATGGCGACATCGCCGCGGGCTTCGCCTTCGACGGCGACGCGGACCGCCTGCTGGCCGTGGACGAGCTTGGCAATCTGGTGGACGGCGACAGGATTATCGCCATCTGCGCCAAGCAGATGAAGGCCGAGGGGCATCTCAAAAACAACAAGGCAGTCGTCACCGTGATGACCAACCTGGGCTTCCATGAATTCTGCAAAAGGAACGATATCGAGCGTGAGATCACCACCGTGGGCGACCGCTACGTGCTCGAGCGCATGAACGAGCTGGGTCTGAGCATCGGCGGCGAACAGAGCGGGCACATCATCTTCAGCGAGCACGCCGCCACAGGCGACGGCCAGCTGACGGCTCTGCGGCTGCTGGAGGCCATGCGCAAGAGCGGGCGGCCCCTTTCGGAACTCGCGGGGGAGATGGAGATCTTCCCGCAGGTGATGGTGAACGTGCGGGTATCGAACCTGGGCAAGTTGCGCTGTAACACCGATGAGGAGATCAAGCTCGCCGTTGCGCGCGCTGAAAGCGAGCTGGGCGACCAGGGCCGTGTGCTGGTACGCGTCTCGGGCACCGAGCCCCTCATCCGCGTGATGCTCGAGGGCCGCGACGCCGCGCGCATACAGGCCCTGGCGCAGGAGATTGCCGAAGTGGTGCGGGAGCGCCTGATATGAGCGAAAGCCTTGCCGTACAAGCCTTAGCGACAATTGATCGTTACAATATGCTTGCGCCAGGGGATTCGGTTGTTGCCGGGCTGTCCGGCGGCGCGGACTCCGTGGCGCTGCTGCACTGGCTGTGCTCCCTGCGGGAGGCATACGGGTTCGATATCCGCGCCGCGCATCTCAACCATGGGCTGCGCGGGAAAGAATCCGACGATGACGAGGCCTTCTGCCGGGCACTGTGCGAAAAACTGGGTGTGTTGCTGCATGTCAAGCGCATTGATCTGAGCGGCCTGGTTTCCGGCGTGGAGGAGGCCGGAAGAAATGCCAGATACGCGTTTTTCTCTGAATGCATGGCGAGAACGCCGAAGGCGACTGCTCCACCGCAGGTGGCCGCTCTGGCGCACACCCTGTCCGACCGCATGGAGACCTTTTTGATGAACGCGGGGCGCGGCGCGGCATTGCGGGGCTTGTGCTCTATTCCGCCGGTGAGGCAGTTGACAGTTGACAATGGACAATTGACAGTTATCCGTCCCTTGATTGAATGCGCCCGCGCACAAATAGAAGAATATTGCGCCGCAAATGGCTTGTCTTATTGCACGGACAGCACCAATGCAGACACCGGTTATCAACGCAACTACATTCGCAATGAGGTCATGCCTCTGCTTGCCTGGGATCCAGAGCCCCTGCGGCGCATGTTTAGAAATCTGGAGGCCGACGAGGTATATCTTTGCGCCAAAGCGATGAAATATAAGGGCGATATCAAAGCCGCGCCGGAGGCCATCAAAGGCCGCCTGCTGCGAAATATACTGGAAGAACAGGGCCGCGAACCCTCGCAGTCGCGTATGAAAGAGCTGGAGAAGCAGATAGCTGTAGGAGTGGCTAGTAAGCCACCCGCGCACGATTCCCCGCCCGAAACAAAAAAATCATTGCACATAGAGCCTCTCGGTGAAAATTTCATAAAAAATTCATCCAAAATCCCAAAAGAGGGCTTGGCGAACTGCCTGGATTGTGATACAATAATAGGGGACATCGTTGCGGGGCACAGGCTCGCGGGCGACCGCATGCGGCTTTGCAACGGCGCGGGCACGAAAAGCTTCAAGAAGCTGTGCCAGGAGCGGGGAATCAACCCATCCGCGCGTGTCAATCTGCTGGTGGCCCGGGACGACCTGGGCCCGGTGTGGATCGAGGGCTTCGGTTGCGCGCACAGATGCAGGATCACGGACAAGACAAAACGGGCGATGCGCATCACGGCGCGGGAGGAATGATATGGCGGAACATATCGAGCGGGTGCTGCTGAGCCAGGAGGAGATTGGAGGCATCGTCAGCGATCTCGCGGCGCGTATCAGCCGGGATTACGCGGACAGACGCCTGCTGCTCATCGGCATTCTGAAAGGGGCATACGTGTTCCTGGCGGACCTTGCCCGGGCGCTGACCGTTCCCTGCGAGATCGAGTTCCTGCGGGTGTCCAGTTACCGCAACCAGTCCCGGCCCGGCGAGCTGGAGATCCTCACCGACCTTTCACTGCCGCTGGAGGACTACGACGTGCTGGTGGTGGAAGATATCCTGGACAGCGGCAGGACCCTGGCCTACATGCTCGGGCACCTGCGGGATAAAAACCCCCGCAGCCTGGCGCTGTGCGCGTTCCTGGACAAACCCTCCCGCCGCACCGTGCCCGTGGCGGCCGACTACGTGGGCCGCGAGATCCCCGACGCCTTCGTGGTGGGCTACGGCCTGGATTACGCCCAGCGCTACCGCTGGCTGCCGTATATCGGAGTGCTGAAGTTGGATACTAACCTGTAGGGGCGGCTAGCAAGCCGCCCGCAAAAAAATCATTTTGTACCGGGCGGCTTGCTAGCCGCCCCTACAGCAAGATATAACCAGAAAGGGAAACACCTTGAATATCCGTAAGATTCTAACAGTCGTCGCCTACATCGCCGTGCCGGCCCTGCTGCTGACCATGGCGCTGCACTATGTGGGGCAGGCGAAAAAAGAAAAGATTTACTATTCCGAGCTGCTCAACGCCTTCTACGCCAAGCAGGTCGCCTACTACACCCTGAACCTCAGCAGCGGGGCCATGGAGTACTGGGGCTGGGACCAGGTGGAGTACGTGCTTGATAAGGATCCGAAGACCGGCGAGGAGCTGGAGACGGGCAAGCTGAAGCCGAAGGAGAAGGTGAAGGGCAAGGAATACAGCCTGCCCAGCGTGGAGCTTTTCCTGATGCAGACCGATGAGCTCATCCAGGAGCACAACAAGGAGTTCCTGGATATGCCGGAGGAGCAGATTCAGGTCAATATCGTCAACGGCGGGGGCGGCTCGTGGCTCATCCAGATCATCCCCACGGTGCTCATCGGGGGGATGGTGGTCACTTTCGTGTTCCTCATGATGCGCCGCATGAACAGCTCCATCATGAACGAGAACAACCGATCCATGAGTTTCGGCAAAGCCCGCATGCGCCAGCAGGGCAAGGACGAGAAACGCAAGACCACCTTCGAGGACGTGGCCGGCGCGGACGAAGAGAAGGAGGAGCTCAGCGAGATTGTGGGCTTCCTGCGGGACCCCAAGCAGTATAACGACCTAGGGGCCAGGATCCCCAAGGGCGTGCTGTTGGTGGGCCCGCCCGGCACGGGCAAGACTTTGCTGGCCCGTGCCGTGGCAGGGGAGGCCGACGTTCCCTTCTTCAGCATCTCCGGTTCCGACTTTGTGGAACTGTATGTCGGCGTGGGCGCCAGCCGTGTGCGTGACATGTTCCAGCAGGCCAAGAAGCACGCGCCCTCCATTGTATTCATCGACGAGATTGACGCCGTGGGCCGCCAGCGCGGGGCGGGCATGGGCGGCGGCCACGACGAGCGCGAGCAGACCCTCAACCAGCTACTGGTGGAGATGGACGGCTTCGGTACCAACGAGGGCGTGATCATCATCGCCGCCACCAACCGGCCCGACATCCTCGACCCCGCGCTGCTGCGCCCGGGGCGTTTCGACAGGCAGGTGACGGTCCTCGTACCGGATGTCAGGGGCCGCGAGGCCATCCTGAAAGTACACGCGCGCAACAAGCCCCTAGGCCCAGACGTGGACCTGAAGGTCATCGCGCAGACCACGGCGGGATTTACGGGCGCGGATCTGGAGAACCTGCTCAACGAGGCCGCACTGCTGGCCGCGCGCCATGAAAAAAAAGCCATCACCCACGTGGAGATCGAGAGCGCCATGCTCAAGGTCGTGGTGGGCACGGAAAAGAAATCCCACAAGAAGACCGAAAAAGATCTGAAACTCACGGCGTATCATGAGGCGGGGCACGCCGTTGCATCGTTCTATTTGGAGAGCCAGGACGATGTGCACCAGATTTCGATTATTTCCCGGGGGCTGGCGGGGGGCTTCACGATGTACTTGCCCACCGAAGATAAAGACTTTGTTTCCAAGACTGACATGGAGGAAACCATCGTGTCGCTGCTGGGCGGGCGCGTGGCCGAGGCCCTCACCCTGGACGACATTTCCACCGGGGCCTCCAACGACATCGAGCGCGCCACGAAGTTGGCCCGGGACATGGTCACCCGTTACGGCATGAGCGAGCTGGGCGCCATCGCCTATACCTCCGGCCACGACGAGATCTTCCTGGGGCGCGACTACGGCCAGACCCGCAGCTACTCGGAATCCATGGCTGAGCAAATCGATTTACAGATCAAGCGGTTCATCGACGGCGCCTATGTCCGCTGCAAGGAAATTTTGCGGGAGAACATGGAGCAATTGCAGCGCGTGGCGAAGGTGCTCATCAAGCTGGAGACCATCACCGGCGAGCAGTTCCAGCGGGTAATGCGGGGCGAGGAGCTGGATAATGCATAATTCTTATTCTCAATGTTTAATTATTTGTTGCAAAACAGTTGCTCGAAAAGACAATTAAGCATTAAGCATTCAACATTAAGCATTTGGAATAAAGGAGGTCCCATCATGAAACGCAGAAATATCGGTACCATCCTGCTCGCGGCGCTGCTGATCGCTGTGGGAGCGGTGCTCATCGGCATCTATTTCCTCAACTGGAAACCCTATTGGTTCGCCGGCTGGTGGACCCTGCTCATCATGGCCGCCGCCGTGGTGTCCATGGTATCCCACGGCCCGCGCTTCTGGAACTGCATGGTCTTTGGCACGGCTGTGCTCCTGTTTGCCCGCCTGCAGGAGTTCTTCCTGCTCACCTGGCGGCAGTGGTGGGCCGCCGAGATCGCTATGGCCCTGATCGCGCTGGGTATCGTATTGATCGTCCACATGCTCAGGCCGCGCAAAACGCCGCCCCCGATCGCAAGCGCGCCTTACGACGCGCCGCCCCCGCCGCCGCCACAGGGCGCGTACACCGGTCCGGCAAAGGCGGACAGCGCCCCCGCCAGCGGCGAGGCGTTTCCCACCCGCTTGGCCGTGTTCAGCAGCGAGGCGGTGCGCAGCGATTGCAGGCAGCTGAAGGGCGGGCGCCTTTCTTCCATCTTCGGCAGCGTGACTGCCAACCTGGCGCAGGCGGATTTCATCCAGCCCGTCACCATCGAGACCAACACCCTCTTCGGCGGGGTGGATATCATCACCCCCCCCGGCGTGCGTGTGGAGTGCGCCGGCACATCCATCTTCGGCGGTTGCGACGCCAAGGCTATCACCGGGCGGCCCTATGACCCCGCGCACCCGCCGCTGACGATTAAGTACCTGAATGTGTTCGGCGGGGTGAACGTGAAATAGGTAGGAGCGTGTTGATGAAGAACAAACGCGTCGGGCCGATTCTTCCGGCACTGGGGCTAATTGCTTTAGGCATCCTGGTTGCCGGAAGGGCGCTGTTCCACTGGGATTTCGATGATTTTTGCCTGATTGCGGCGGCGCTGTTTCTGGCGGGGTTATGGCTGTTGTTGCCCGCCATACGCAGCGCTTACATGGGCGAAATCCCGAGGCGCAGAGCGGCCGGCGATATCATCACCGCCTTGGGGACGATCGCCGCCAGTTGCATCGGCCTACTCAACATAGTTTATGACTGGTACGGCGCAGGGATGTACTTAAGCTCTATTGTCGGTTGGTTGACGGTACCTCTTTTTCTTCAGGCCTTGGGCTCATTTATCAGCTACGGCCCGCGCTTTGGGGGCATCTGCATGGGCCTGTATGCTATAGTTGGTATGGTCCTGTTCGCCTATGAATGGAATGTTTATGGCTGGTTCCTTTCGGGGGAGCAGTTTTTTGCGGTTCTCATAGCCGTCGCCCTGTCGTCGTTGGGGATGACGCTGTTGGCGAAATCGCGGCGCAAGCCAGGCGCGAGCCCGGAAGACAAACGCGTTCGCCTTTTTCGCGGCGTCGTATTTGGTTGCTTTGCGCTGCAGCTTGTCAATCTCTATATGATACAATGGAACCGGATCGACTGGTACTATTTTGAGAGGTTTTCCCCGATTATTTTAATTGCCCTGCTATGCGTTTTTGTCGTTATCAGACTCAAGCGCCTGGAAAAACGGTTGTTATCTGCCCTATCAAAAAAAGAGAGTAATTCGCAGGAGACCTAGATGCCCGCCAAAAAGAAGGAATACACCAACGAAGACATCACCGCATTAAAAGGGGCCGACAAGGTGCGCAAGCGCCCTTCTATCATATTTGGCTCCGACGGCGTGGAGGGCTGCCAGCATTCGATTTTCGAGATCATCTCCAACGGCGTGGACGAAGCCCGGGAGGGTTACGGCGACCGCGTGATCGTGACGAGGTTCCTCGATCATAGCGTGGAGGTGCAAGATTTCGGCCGCGGCTGTCCTGTGGACTGGAACGAGCGCGAGGGCCGCTACAATTGGGAGCTGACCTTCTGCGAGCTGTTCGCCGGGGGAAAATACGACACCAACGCGGGCGGGAACTACACCTTTTCCCTGGGGCTCAACGGCGTGGGGCTCACCGCCGCGCAGCAGAGCAGCGAGTGGATGGACGCCGAAATTTTCCGCGACGGCTTCCGCTACACCCTGCACTTCGAAAAGGGCAATATCGTCGGCGATATGCGCAAAGAACCCACGAAAAAGAGGGCTACCGGCTCGCGGTTCCGTTGGAAGCCGGATCTGGATGTCTTTACCGATATCGCCGTGCCGCTGGAGTACTACCAGGAGGTCATGCGGCGGCAGTCCGTGGTGAACCAGGGCGTGCGTTTTCTGCTGCGCGATGAGACCACGCCGGCCAAGTTCGGGGAATTCGAGTATTACTACGAAAACGGCATCGTGGACTACATAGCCGAGTTCAGCGGTGGGGATACCTTCACCAAAACGCAGTTCTGGCAGGACCGCCGCACGGGCCGCGACCGGGAGGACCAGGCCGACTACCAACTGAAGATCACCTGCGCCATTGCCTTCTCCAAGGAGAAACAGCTCAAAGAATACTACCACAATTCCAGTTTCCTCGAGTACGGCGGCGCGCCGGAAAAGGCCGCGCAGAGCGCCTTCGTGGGCTGGATGGACAGCTATTTCAAATCCACCGGGAAATACAACAAGACGGATCCAAAGGTGAAATTCCAGGACATCACAGACTGCATGCTGCTGGTGGTGTCGAGCTTTTCCACCCAGACCTCCTACGAAAACCAGACCAAAAAGGCCATCAACAACAGGTTCATCCAGGAGGCCATGGCGGAGTTCTTCCGGCACCAGCTGGAGGTCTATTTCCTCGAGAACCCCGCCGATGCCGAAAAGATCGCCGAGCAGGTGCTCATCAATCTGCGCAGCCGGGTGAAGGCCGAGCAGACCCGCGTGAGCATCAAGAAGACGCTGCAAAGCGGCAACGCCCTGACCAACCGGGTGCAGAAATTCGTGGACTGCCGCTCGCGCGACCCGGAGCGCCGCGAGATCTACATCGTGGAGGGCGACTCGGCCGTCGGCGCGTGCAAGCAGGCCCGGGACAGCGAGTTCCAGGCCATCATGCCCGTGCGGGGCAAGCCGCTCAACTGCCTGAAGAGCGAATACGCCAAAATATTCAAGAACGAGATCATTACCGATCTCATCAAGGTGCTCGGCTGCGGGGTGGAGGTTACGGGCAAGTGGGCCAAGGAGCTGCACTCTTTCGATTTGGACAACCTCAACTGGAGCAAGGTCATCATCTGCACCGATGCCGACGTGGATGGCTTCCAGATCCGCACGCTGCTTCTGACGATGATCTACCGGCTGATGCCCACGCTGATTGAGGCCGGGAAGGTGTACATCGCGGAGTCGCCCCTGTACGAAATCAACGCAGGCGGCGAGACCTGGTTCGCCTACACCGAGCGCGAGAAGGCGCAGGCCCTGGGGGAGCTGGAGGGCAGGCGGTACACCATCCAGCGCTCGAAGGGCCTGGGCGAGAACGACGCCGACATGATGAACCTGACCACCATGAACCCCGCCACCCGCCGCCTGGTGCAGGTGTGCCCCACCGATCCCAAAGCCGCCGCCGACATGTTCGAGCTGATGGAGGGGGACAATTTGGCGGGCCGCAAGGAGCATATCGCGGTGCACGGGCACAAATACATCGAGCTGGCGGATGTAAGCTAATACGGTTTCCTTCCTAAAACCTTCCCAAAAAACTGCGCAAAAACCCATATGTCAAAGCTTTTTGCTTGGTTTTTTGGAGGTTTTACGGTCGGGAATCGTATAAAAAAACGTTGACAACGCCATGGTGCGGTGCTATAATACATATACCAAGCGAAAGGAGAAAGACGATGTTTTCAGCGATACTTGCGGCACTCACAACAATGTTCGCTTCGGTTCTCGTCCCTCTGGGCCTGAGCTGGCTCGTCAACTGGATCGGTACCTTGCTGTAATTCGTTGTAGGCCAATAGAGATGGGTTCACATCTTCAACAAAAAGAGACGCATATCGTATGCGCCTCTTTTTCGTTTCTATAAACATATTATACTACTCCGCGGCTAGAAACATAGCAGAATGCAAGCAAAAAATTCGATATATGATTTTTGTGCAGCATTGTGCGTGATGTTTCTTGTTGCGCAGTAGTATTACTCCCCGCTGATCGCATCGATATACTGCCGCGCGAAGGGGCTTGCCGTGTTCATCACCGTCACATCGCCGTAGCACTTCATGCCGGTGCCGCTGGGCAGTAGCTTGCCGATAATCACGTTCTCCTTCAGGCCCGTGAGCGGGTCGCTCTTGCCCTTGATGGCGGCGTCCGTGAGCACGCGGGTGGTCTCCTGGAAGCT
>Ga0123353_10003317_pt1 | contig 20301 bp, 10 predicted proteins | sample TergutLab28metaG_3_FD_92763 | JGI IMG/M metagenome (GOLD analysis project Ga0123353, IMG submission 92763) | Labiotermes labralis P3 segment gut microbial communities from Petit-Saut dam, French Guiana - Lab288 P3 | ecosystem: Host-associated > Arthropoda: Insects > Digestive system > Gut ... | reverse complement strand
AGACGTTCATTAGTGGGCAGTATGTCCTGTATCACCACATCCCAGTTTATCTTTACAGCCTCTGTCGTTCAACACATGCAAGTTGGTCCATATTCTTTCCCAATCTGCGGACGGAAGAAGTTGCATGATGCGCGTCACGCGCAGTGGATTGCCCGCCACCGCAATCCCTCGTAGCGTCCAGTACACTCTCCTACGCAATGTCCGAGGGTGTTCACTCAGTTTGTAGGGTCTATGTACGCCATTTATTGGACGTAGGTACGCAGGTAAACGAGGGTGGGGGGAATCTGTCTTATGTGAGAGGATTATCTCGCACCCCCTGTAGTCTCCAGTACCTCTGCCATCCCTCAATCATGGTTCTCTCTCGTTGCCCCTGAAGTCATTCCTCGTTATCAGGAGTGCGCGACATTTGATATTCACCTCAATCGGACCCCAACCACCGTCCTCTTTCCACCTCCGCAATTTTGATGGTGGGACTCGAAAAATGGCGCCCTGCCATATATATATCACGCAATGGCCGATATAATTTGCCGGAGGCACTCAATGGGGGCTGTAGCACTTGCGCAGTGTGCCATAATTTGGCGAGCATATAACCCTGTACATATGTAATGCGTTGTGCTATGTCGAGGTCTGTACTGTATGCTCCTCAGGCCTGCGTGCGTACCAAGGACGCCAACTCCGTTCAACTTGCCAGCGCCGACTGATTCACGGTTTTCCTCATTTTGGCGCCAAGAATCTTTATTCCATCACTATAGAGTATTCCCAATATATCGCACACAGTGTCCCACTTGCCCACCGCCAATGCGCTAGATTTCGCAACATTCAGGGTTGCGCCAGTTGCCTTCTCGTAATAGGCTATGGCGTCTCGGACTTTTCTCACGTCCTCCTGCGAATTTACCAAGATGGAGACATCATAAGTTTACGCGATCACCGTGGTCTTCCGTTGCGCCCCATGTGCACGAAGTCCCTGTAAGCGTTCATCCAGATAGTATAACAAAGGGTTGAGACATAAGACAAAGAGTGTCATGCCAAGGGGGTATCCCTGTCGCCCTCTGCATTGGATGGGGATAGGAGTAGATGTATGCCCATTGACTTGTATGACCGATATAGCGTTTTCGTACACCATTCGAATACATTCTATGAATACCGCATCAAAACCGTATCTACGCAAGACGGTCAGGAGGCATGTTTGCGAGATCCGATCAAAGGCCTGTTAGAAGTCCAGAGATACTACACATAATGGGCGCCGAGTCGTCTCCCCTCAGGCAATGGCATCCCGTACTGTGGCCACCGCGTCGAAGATCGGGCACGCAGCAGTACTGGCTAGGATGGAGCAGTTCTGCAAGAATGGGCCGCACACGGGCGGCTATCAGTCTCGCTAATATTTTATAATCTGTATTGAGCAGTGTCATCGGCCTATAATCCTCTGATATGTGTGGCCTCGCGTTTTTCGCGATGCAGACTATGACTCCTTGTTTCTGACGCTCTGATAGTTGCCGGTCCAGGAGCATCTGAGTAAAATGCTCTCATATCAACTGCAATGTCTTCTCAAAGTACTTTAAATAACTTCAGTCCTAGACCGTCTTTGCCGGGGGATTTTTTGCTGTCTCCTTTGAACACCGCTGCTTTGAGCTCTTCGACCGTAATTGGCATCTCGAGTATCTCCCTCCAAGCATCAGGCACACACCCGTATCCCGTCTCTAACATTGTCCTGACACTGTCCTCATCAACGTGTATAGGGCGATATTTACTTCGCATGTGCTAACTGAACACACGCAATATATCCCGATCTTTCACTTCCGAGATCTCTCGCTGCCCCCTCCCTTGTCTCCGTTTAATCAAGTGGAATAGGGACATGCGTTCCTCCTGGAAGATGTCTTGTGTTCGTAGCTCAATCTGTCCCCGTGCCAGACTAGCATTGTGGAGTTTCACAATTTTGGCTTTAAGATGATTAAGCGCTGCCCTCCTTTCCGCGTGTTGGATCGGGCGCTGCAGTATGTCATAAAGACAGGCGTAATAGAAGTTTTCCATCTGTGTTTCCTCTCGTCGCTTCACAGTCCCTTCACGGATGAAGAGTTTCTTGATGTACACATTTGGCACTCGTTCCCACCACATCACCATGGTAGGGTATTTTTGTCTGTTTGGAACATTCTGCCCAACGCTGCCGCAATTGTTCCTGGAAACGTTCCTCACGCAGTAAAGCCGTATTCATCGTGTAATAACTGCGTCCGCGCCGTATGGTGGTGGCCTCAACGGCTATTCGTATCGCCATTGCCAGGTGGTCAGTAAACGCAGCGACTCTTGTTTCCGCACCCCGTTTTTGTCTGCTAAGGTTGCACGATGCGTATATCCTATCAATCCTCGAGGATCCCCGACTGGTGTAGTGGATATAGGTAACGCGCTCCTGGGACGTCTCCCACATGTCTACTAGGTCAAATCCTCTAATGAACTCTTGCCGGGCCCGGCTGTAGTTTGGGTGTCCGGTGGCGTCCAGGTTTGTAAGGACGCTATTGAAGTCGCCTCCAACCAGCAGCGATGGTGAAATGCCCCGCAGTATGTATGGTTTTTCGTTTGAAAAGAGGTTTTCCCTGTCCCTCCTCCTCTCGGCTCCAGAAGGTGCGTATATGTTCACTATGGTTACATTTTGGAAATCTGCGGCCATTCCCCTGCCAGTAGGGAGACATACTGTGTTTGTAAGTTGAATAAGGTCTCGTGTCAGGATCGCCGTTCCCCGTCCCGTAGTGCCTATGTTTGTGTAAGCTGCAAAGCCTCGGATGTCATCGAAGACAGGCCGCCTGACTTCCTGTAGGAGAATTATGTTTATTTCCTCTTTTTGCAAGAAGTCTTCCAACAACGCTATCTTGGTTGTCGTAGCCATGTCATTAATGTTGAGGGTCGCGATTTTATAAATCTCAGGCATCGCGAGTCTTAGTAAGGCGGCGGACGCCTCGTTTTTAAAGGGAAATGACTCCCGTAGTCCTCAATCTACTCCGCCGTAGCCGCGGAGGAGTGTCGTCCTGTCCGTCGACCTTCAATCTTTTAGGCCTTTTGGGGCTGGTCGCTGTAGCTGTCTTTTGCATCCCATCCCGGGAAGCTAGACGACCTTCTTTCCCGCCTGTACTCCACTCCCAAGTGCCCCTTCCACGTCCATATTGTCCCTGATGGGCCGTCCACTCTCCTCGTTGCCGGGCTGCCGCCTCACTGGTTGCTGTTCTTGAGATGTCTCCATCCTGTCCTCCAGCCCCTCCCAGGACTGTGGGGTATGGTCGTTACTGACGTCCGTCGCCTCCCCTCCACATGTGGTTGTTCGCCCGTTGTGTCCGTTGTAGGTTCCAGTACACGCTCTTCCTCCATTTCGGGGGCGGCCTCCACTCCCCTTTGCCCTATCCCGTCCTTCTGGGCGTGTGGGGCGCTCTTAGGTGCCTGCAGTGTCTCTGCTTCCATATTTTCGGGTGCAGCCATGTCTGTGGCCCTATCTACTGTTGTCGTTGTGTTTGAAATGGGCCCCCTCGACGCCACTTCCGCCCATGATGCCGTGGTTGCCGGTCTGCTTTCCGGTCGCTCCCACCGTCTGTGCGGGCACGCAGTTTGCAGATGACACGGTTCGTTGCAGTTGTAACAAGTTGTCGGCTGCCCCAACTATGATATTAGCGCTTTGTACCCTGCCACCACCACATGCGAAGAGATACGTTTTACCAGTGACATGCTTACCACACGTACTCCATTGGAAACCCGATAGCGATAGGCATTTAGCTATATTTCCGGTTGGATGTCACGTATTTCACCAAATGCACCCAGCGCCATTTTCAAGGTCTTGTCTTCCATTTCGGGGGGTAAGCTGGCCACCTTCACTCGTCGCATTCCTAATCCGAATGTCTCGATTCAAACTTTGGAGTTTTCGCTGTTTGTGTGTCGAAAATCCTCTTGCCCCTGGGTCGCTGTCAATATTGCCTGCATCTTCTGTGGGTCCCTGAATTTTATGTAAACGTGTCTGCGAGGGCCATCAATTGGTATCATCACTACTTCGTGTTCTTGTAAATGCAGTGTTTCATAGATCCACTCGTGTATGTCGAACGCCGACATACGGGTGCTACGTTGATCGAAAGCGCAGACGATCGTCTGATGCCGTTCAGTCATGTTTACTGTCTCCCGCTGATAGCTTGTTGGTGTAATATCACCGCACAAACAAGCTCACTGCTTCAAGGGTATCTTCTAGGCCGGCTCACTCCTTGCGTAAACACAACCGCACTCTACCACGACTCGAAGCAACCTATTCGAACCCAAAATCTCAACAGGCGAGCGGCCGTAAGTCTCCGCCTTAGACCGCGCCGCCACTGGAACCGGCTTTGTTAAATTAGTCGATCAAAATTCTTCAGATTGAACCTTTTTCGTTAATCTGTTCACCTGTTATCATTTGTACGAAGGAATACCTTAAGAAAGAGATCTATAACCAGAATCTCAATGCAAAAAGTTCTGTTACGTGACTTCGAGTTCAACAGACTGCCTCTCCCTAAAACAACCAGCACAACCGACAATTCAACTGACATCCTTTGACTCTGCACTTTCATGGTTTCCCTCAGCCTCTCCATACAAAGGCAACTATGCTATCAAAACTTCCTCTTCGTCCCCTTTAAAAATGAAAGCCAAACAAGTACAGCAAATACCAGGACAAATGCAGCACGTTTCATAAAGTGTGCTTCAAATGCAAATATTATTCTTATTAATATTAATCTTTGTAATGACTGGCATAGAAAGTATGAGCAAATGTTAGTTCTGATTTAAAACGTGTTTTGGAGTAACAAGTTAAAATTTATAGTTCAATTCCTCATAATTAATCAATTAGAAATGAAATTAATGTGCGATTGTGTGCTTAATTGTCATGTATCATAAGGTGCATAATGTATTTGGTATGCTTTATCTCAGCCAGTTTAGCTCCTTGAGAAACTTCTTTGTAGAGAACACATACGTTGTTTTATAAGGCCTTACTGCCTTCTTATAGTATTTTGTATGTTCCCATTTACTTTAGAAAGATGTTGTACCAAATTCTATTTGCATAATCCTTTGTTTCTTCAATATAGTAATAACATGAAAATAATATTAGTATTTTACCAAATTATGGTCCTTAATTTTATCTGTTATTCGGAAGATCGAACATGTCTTCCTTTCAGCCATTGGACATTTGATTTCCCAAAAAATTATTCAAGCTCACAACTATGTTCTTTTCATTTTGCTAGGAAAAAATGCAATATGCGTGAAGATGTCACAGTCGGTATAAGTTTAAATTGTTCAATATGGAACAGTAAAGGTAAAGGTCAACCGTAATACGCAAAGGTAGAGACACAGGGTAGGTAGAGGTACAAGTATATCTATTTACAGCCTCGGCGCTAGAAGGCGTTGTGTGAATGTAAATGGATAATACTACCGTTTCTACTATGAAAGCATTACCCATTTTCTGTATCGTGAATGTACATACGGTGCACAAGGAGAAGTGTTTCGTCAGCCATGCTACGTCCCATCACACAATGAAGCTCCACAGACCTTACCTTGAACTGAAAGGTGATACGTATCGTAATAGAATAGTACTTTAATGTGACTTAATTAGCAACATGCTTTACTTCCCCGAATTTGATAACCTTACGTAACAGTGCGTTGGAGGGGATGAAGTTCCATCCTGTTGCAATCCTTTTGTGTGTGTGTGTGTGTGTGTTTTCGGGAGGGACCGCGTGTTCGAATTTCAATTTAAAGACATAAAGTTGGCTTTCCGCGAAAACACTTTTTGCGTTCAAGAAAATGTTCGTGTAAGGCTTGAAGTTAGGGAACGACCACACCGTATCAACTGATCGGTGTTATGTGGAGCACAAATGGAAAAAGAAATCAATACGTTAGTACCTTTAAATGATCCTCATCTCCAGAATTGAGATACTTTCCTCTTTGCTGCTGAACCTTCTAGTTTTTACGACATGACGCCTTGTCGACTGGTAAATATTTAGGGGCTTTTCAAATCATCGCGGTCGTCCCGTGGCTCAGGCAGTCGCCGACCTGTCACCGAGGAAACCTGTGCTCAATACCAGTCAACTACCTTTGGAGTTTTCGGTGGAGCAAGAAGAACTGGGACAGGTTTTCCTTCGAGTACTTCCATATGATTCCACTTGTATTGCAGTGTCACATATTTATCGCTAACCGAAGGTGTATAAACTCAGCAATTGACAGCGTTGTTAAATAAGGCATTTAAGACGTTTTTAAGGATTTATTGACTTCAAATTCAGGGCCAACCCGTCCAAGAAAGTCTTTCGAAGCTAGAAAAAAATGTTAATTCTTAAAATAAAACCAAATAGATGCACTAATTACTGAAATTTACTTTTGGAATAAAACTGTACGTGTTTCGGACAATTCCTCTGTCCATCATCAGGAGTTTTCCACTGTACACACAACAATGGTATGTGTCATACAGGTTTGCTGACAGCTTGCGAGCGGGATCAGGACGGAACTCCGTTCGGAAACTTGGAAAATTGTATGTAGTCAAACATAACTGTGTCACATGAGGTGTACTTAATGACTATATAATGGACAACTACATGTTTCGGCCTGTACTGGCCATCTTCAGGTTGTCTGAGGGGAAATTAAGATCTTACTATAAGCATGCACGCGCACGTGGTGTAGAGATCTCTACATAGGGCCTTATTAGCAAATACAAAAAACAAAAACCTGAACCTGCTCGCAAGCTGTCAGCAAACCTGTATGACATATACCATTGCTGTGTGTGCAGTGAGAAACTCCTGATGATTGACAGAGGAACTGTCCGAAACATGTAGAGTTTTATTCCAAAAATAAATTGGAGAAATTAGTGCATCTAGTTAGTTTTATTACAAGAATTTTTCACGATGCACGGTCACCTGAACGTCAGAAAAATTTTCACTCGTCGATAGAGCTCAACATTGCAGGGGACTTGAATATTGACACGCAAAGCTTTTATCTGCTGTTCATCAGATTGTATTTTGGATGGGCGCGATTCAGAATACAATAAACTCTTGCGTATATTTCGTTGGACAACCTCATGAAAATAAGACAATTTTGGAGAAAATGGTTGTAGATATGATGATATGGAACACAATTTGTCTTGACACTGAGGACACTGTCAGTCGTAATTGATGCATTATCTTACAAAAAAAAACTGCTTAATCAAAGTCACAAGAGCGTTGACGATCAATCTATATTTCAAAATTCTCTCTTTTGTAATTTTTTATCGCCCGTTGTTCGATACGTTCTTGGTTACTACTAAATAAAATTGTATTACTCATATCTCCTAGCCTTTACCTATGACGTCCCGCCGTGTTTCAGTGACGTAAATCAATGTAACGAATTTCAGTCTCAACACAAGTCTGTCAGTTGTGCTGGGGCTCATATATACACTTCACTTATTTATGTCGTTGACACACAAAAGTATGTCACTTTTCAAGATTGTTAATGCCCGTCAGGCCTATTCTACAGACCGATTCAAAAACACAAAGAGGATGATAACAAAATACAAAACGAATACATATAAGCATTTTTAATTAACAATGTAACTTGAAATGATTGACACCAACATGTGTTAAACTCAAAGTGACAAATATGTCACCAGTGACACTAATAGAGTTGTTCGTTACATCTATTTGTATCTTATCGCTTGGAATTGGGTACCAAATTTGTTCATGTGCTTACAGCTCTGTTGTTAGTTCATTGCAGATAAAATCTGCTGTGAGTAAAGCCAATTAATAGTAGGGATGTTACACAGACCAACGGAATAAATACGTGTTTTGATGCGCGTGTTAAACCTCATCAATATTATAGGGTATTCTTACTTTTCATCAAATTCATGCCAACGTGGAAAATAATTGAAATTGTCACTCCCGCCTTAAATGACATTGCGTTTTGTTAATTGGTACTTTTGGCCAAACATTTTATTGTAAAATGGATTTCGCCTCTTTTAAAGCAGAGCTTCAGACAGTGAATAGGAAATATAAATAAGTTTAAAATTGTTATCCCGCTCATACAAATTTTAATCTAGATCCACGAATTCGTCATCATGATCCAGAGCTGGGGGATAATGAAGTTATTGGAGGCGCTTTGTCTTCTGCCCGAAACACAGGAAAGTTTCAGGTAATATGGAAAACCTTGATGCTACTCGCAAGTTGAAAATTTTCCAGACAGTAACAGTAGGATTATGTTTGTACGGCGTATGTCGTGGAGAGGGCTGAGGGTTTATTGAAGGATTGAGCTTCGGAAATTGAGTTTAGACGGCATAAGGAAATGCCCCTGACTCAATTTTCTCTAGGATGTTCACAGGTGCCCCTTCCCAGACGTACTTCGAAGAAACACTGAATGCATTTGGATTCCGATATTCACGTATCGTTCCTTAAATGTAAAATAATAAGGGGTGTTCGTCCAGCTTCATTGAAGAATGGGTTGAAATGTGAATTTGATGTTTGTTGGACCGTGCATCATTGTGATAACTGAAGAATAAAAACCAACTAGATGCCACTTATTATTTTATTGTACTTCTTATAGGATCAACATATTTCGGGCATTACTATGCCTATCATCAGGAGATCGCGACTGATGATGGGCATAGTAATGCCCGAAATATGTTGAGCCTATAAGAAGTACAATAAAATAATAAGTGGCATCTAGTTGGTTTTTATTCATCAGTTCTTCAGATTGAAATGTCTTTGCAACAAGTCTATCTGGTTTTGACTGGAGAATTGCTTTACTAGGCCAACAAATGTGGACAGATATGATAAGATATACAGAACGTGTCAATAATTCAGCTGTGTACAAAGGGACAACTTATACTTAGGTATTTTTCAAGGACTTTTCACATTATACATTAAAATAAAGATGTGTAAACCCTTATCCTGCTAAGGTGGAGAATATGGTGAGCTCCTAATAATGCCAGCAAATGGATAATGGGATTTAACTCGGCATTAAAATTGTGAAAGACGGCAGGATGGATGTGCTAGAGCAAGGGCCGTTTTTTTTCGGAATTGCACCACACAAGCCTGGGTTCAACCACAAGCCAACCCATGTAGGATTTCTGGGGGGACACAGTAGAAGTGTGACGGATTCATCTCCCCATCAAGCCTCCCGAAGTACTTGAGTGTCCCCTCTAAACTTCATTCCACCAATGCTCTATGCACATTCATTCATCCATCACCTACCTTGTATAAATATGGGAGTTCACAGCGTCGTTAATAACACGTTTATGAGAGGCGAAACTGAGTCCAGATTGTAAATAGATCGGGCTTCATTCGGGCTGGAGCGTCGGGCCTTGATAGGGTAACAAATCTGAAGGTAAACTAACTATCGTGTCTGGTAAAATTCTAAGTTTCAACATATAGTTTTGGAATGGAATTGCACTGACTATGAAACGAACAAACGGAAATGATCTCCTTATGAAGTGTTAATTTTTATGTACGAAGTGCAAGTCCCTGTCACCACGCCATGGCACGCCCTTAGGTTGCAGATGGAGGAACGGCCTCCAGATATGGTGGGTTGCTGTCAATATATTGAATAAGCAGTCTTCGACAGCCGATAAGGAGTGATCTTCCAGCTTGGGGGTCGGGCGAGGTTCTTGCCACTACTCACCGTCAAAACCTATAACGTTACAAAACATTTCACAAGACTCGGACTTGGGCTGACTCTGCTGTACGACGTGAAGGAGGTATACAGGGATCTGGTGGAGAGACCGGAGGGCAAGAGACCACTTGAAAGACCTAGATGGAGAGGGGGGTTAATATTAAAATGGATCTTCAGGAAGCGGGATGGAGGGCATAGACTGGATTGATACGACTCAAGATAGGGACATGTGGCGGGCTGTTGAGAAAGCGGTAATGAACTTCCGGGTTTAATAATATGTGGGGAATATCTTGGCCAGCTGAGAACCTGTTAGCTTCTCAGGAATGACTCTGCTCCATGGATGTAGCTAGTTAAGTACAAATAGGTACTAAGAAAGAACAACGCCGCCAAGATCCTGACTGCAAAGTTTTTACTGCCTGGAAGAGAGCAGTTGATTCTGCAGGCTCCACGTCGTCTAGACATCAGCAGTCCATAAGGTCTCCCTGTCTCAGCGTCTCCCTGAGGCTTGACATGTCTGCAAATTGCTTCCTCAGGGACTTCCTAATGATGCTGCCTGGCAAGGGATGAAATTAGTCTGTTCTGTGGCGTACTGTCTCCTGACTGAACCCAGCCTGCCAGTAGACACTGGTCTTTCGAAAGATGAATGCTTTTTAATTTCACACAGACAACACCTTAAGGCCCGGCGCTCGTACGCGTTGATAAAGAAAAGTTTCACGTGTAATTTCAAAGTTTTCGTTTCGTCGTAACCGGAAGCCAAACCCGGGAACTGAAAAGTTAATTGGTTTTGCTGGGCGAATAAAAGACTTCTGAACTAAGTTTTTTTTCATATATTATAAAATCAGGTGATCTTTTAACCTTTCAAGGAGGGTACGTGTCTGTTGTGTACAAGAACTCAGTCCTACCGCGCAGTAAACGCTCTCCACCTCGCTTATATAGAAAATCAATCATTTGGTGTTATATAAAACAAAAGTCGCTGTAGTTTCCGAGATCCATACACACCACATAAACACAATGTGAGCACCATACAGAAATTTGAATGTTAAACTTGGTGGTGCATAAAGTATGGGTGTGAAACTTGGTCGCTGATAATGAGGGAGGAAAGTAGGCCGAGGGTGTTTGAGAATACGGCGTTGAGGAGAATATTTGGGCCTAAGAGGGACGAGGTAACAGGGGAGTGGAAGAAAACTATATAATGAGGAGCTTAATGATCTGTACTCCCCACCAAATATTTTGCGTGTGACAAAATCGAGAAGAATGAAATGGGCAGGGCATGTAGCGCGTACGGGGAGGGGAGGGGAGGGGCGTGTACAGGATTTTGGTAGGGAAGCGTGAGGAAAGGAGACCGCTGGGGAGACCCAGATGTAGATGGGAGGATAATATTAAGATGGATCTCCAGGAAGTGAGGGTAGGGACTGGATTGAGCTGGCTAAGGATATGGACAGGTGGCAGACACTTGTGAATACGGTAATGAACCTTCGGATTTCATAACATGCGGGGAATCTCTTGACTACTTGCAAACCGGTTAGCTTCTCAAGAAGGACTCTGCTCCATGGATTAAGTTAGTAAGTAAGTATGTAATTAAGTAAGTAAGTAAGGTGCATAAAGTAACCTCTATGCTTTAAAGGGTTACGGGAAAATAACACCGCGCGAGTTAAGCAATGACAGTACGGACTGTATGAAATTAAATGGCAGGATCTTCACGGCTTCTAAGATGCAGGTAGTGAAGGTGTCCACAGTGAGTGCAGGTAAGAGGTAACGTTCATATTTCGTCTATGTTTTCTCTAGGAAAACTTAGGATACAGAATTAATAGAAAGGCTAGTAGGTTCAAGTGGAATTCTCAGTGTACAGACGGTAAAACGTCCTGACGATCCGGGCCTAGAAATCCGATTTTATAAATAAAAATTCGAAATGTAACAAATATGTATTAAAAGCCGATACGATTTCCGATTACGTAGTTGAAAAAGTCGCTAATTTTATTAAGAATAATTGCCATGAATTGACTCCACGTATCTTACGTTATAATGCAAAATCTCTTGTTTACAAGCTAACAGTGTCCCAGGTGGTCAAGACATTTAATTTCTTATACAAAACCCTAGGTCCACAACCGTGCGCACGCGGTTCTTACACTGAAGTAGATTATTCCAATATGCAGACTGTATTCTATTCATTTTGGAACGATTAATATGTTTTTATTCCATCTACGTCTAGGTCAGACAAGTAATGTAATTTCTTACGGTTTTCCAATGAAATAGGACTAAGGTACATTTCGAATCATTACATTGAATTTAATAATTCAATATAATAATTTAAAGTATGCCATAATCCCTCTGGGCCTTCATGGCCTGTTCTGGGGTGAGCGTTACCTTTTTATATTGAATTTAATAAAGAAGAATTTAAATCTATAATTTCAGCATATTTCACCTTTTAAAGCCTACTGTTTACGTGATGCACTAAGTTTAACATTCAACAACTGTACGCTCTGCCCACACTGCATTTATGTGTTTTGTTTTTATCTAAGAACAAACAGCGAATTGTGCCACTTACAGCTTAAACTGATTGGTTTTTATAACCGAGACGAAAAGTGTTTACAGCGCGGTACGAACTGGGTCTTTAAATACAGCGTTCTGCTCTTCGTCTTTAAAAGTTTGAAATGATCTTTTTAAGACATGAATGCGTCACCTGTCAAATACACAAGAATATAACTAAGAACTGCGCTCTTCAGGGTTATTACGCAGCAAATAGTGGTAATTCCTTACCGACGTTATGTGACAACCTGTCGGCCACATCTTCAAGGTTGTACCGAAAAGCTTATATGGAATTAGAACTCAGCGCTGCGTAGTAACCAAGAAGATTTAAAGCAGTCCCGTTACAGGCCCAGAGGGTTCCAGGAAGTTAAGGTTGCCAGATTTTATGACAACGGCACAGGATGGTGGTAAGGTTGTCAGCCTTACACACCGGCCGCCTTTACCCCCAGGAAATGCTCCTGGTAATCCTTCCTGTTAGAGGCTGAGTCGACCCAGAGACATAGTGCGATCGGAAGGATTTTATGCGAATGAAAAATTCCAATGTTACCAGCTGGGATCGAACTAGCGACCTTCCGATTTGTAGCACAGCACCTTAACCACTGTGTCACCGCGGTTCCCTAACCAAGAAGAGTGCAGTTCTCAAATACTTCGCATTGTGGAAGCCTGGAATCACGCAAGAATAGGATCAAGATGCCCTCCTTTGAATTTAAACTGGCATTTCAAATATAACAAACGCTAAGGTCTTATGACTGGGTTAATTTTTACATTTGCTGTAAGGAATAATTTTCTGTAGCTGCGATATATTTCTTTCAACTGGCTTGTGAAATGTTTTCGCGCGGTTCCTGAACCTTCGCTTACAGTAAGGAGAGGTGTTATTCGCAGACACTTGTCGCTTTCGGACCATATTACGGTGACTCGGTGGGGATCTAATAGAGTAATTTGGGACTCAAGAGTCCCCAAACCCCCTAATTACACATTTTCTTCTTAGCACGAGCGATGTACTCTCTGGGGAACAATGACGAAACAAAATAAAAAAGAGAAAGAATCTGAAAAAGTGCAGCAAGAGAAACACACACACTTGATGGACAGTTTGGACATTACCTCTGCCATTCGATGTCTCCCAAGTGGATAATAGCATTTGAAAGGCCTTCGTAAAGGAGGCTGGAGTTACAAGAACAACAGAAATTTCATGGTCTTGTGTAAGACATAAAAACGAAGCGTAACTGTGTCAAGTGCTTGTGTTTAAGGAAGTATGATGCAAATGCTTGAAGTTCCAGACAATTGGCTCTCTGAAAGGGGGTCAAAATTTGTGACCCGCAGCAATATTGGCACAGTCATTCTAATTCCTTCTCTAAGGTCACTCGGGTGAAAGAACCTTACTTTCTTTCTCGTTTCGGTTAACAAATGTGATTCATCTAGGGTAACACTGCACTGGTATAAAGTCTATAAACCTGGAGCTTCATTCTGAAAACATTTAGATTATTTTTTCCAGAAAAGTCCAAAATATAAAAATTTGATAATTGATAGTATTTAAATGACATAATGCTATGTTCAGCTTAAAAATATTAAAATATTTAAGCATTTATTTATTATATTTACTCCAAAGTTTAGCCAGTAATTTAAACCGTATGTTAATTATATTTTTAATTTATCAACCAGTTTCTTATTTGAAACTTAATGCATTTCTTACTGAATATAAGGTTCGAAAATTTTAAGCCGTTTAAATTCCTCTTCACATTTTCAGAGGAATTTGGTCGCTGACCTCGAATTAACAACTGTACCAAATCTAAGATGTCCCCTAAGGAGGGCTAAAACGAAAAATGACGAAGGAAATCCCATAGGTCTGCCAACTTTCCTACATATTTGGGTATTGTCCATCGTGTTAGGTTTATTACATTGCACTGTTATGTAACAGACATCAAGATTAGAATGTCCCCCCCCCCCTTATGAACGTGAACAAGAAATCGTGACCTATTTTTAAAAGCTTACTGTATTATAAACTGCAGAGTATCGAAAATGCCCATAGAAAATTTTTATATTATTGTTATACAAAATCTTCACTATCTTTTTCATTCGACTGCATAACTTTAGGCTTCACAAATATAATTCCTCCTCGAGTAGCCGTAGGGGAGTAAAATAGGCGAATTTAAGAGCTTCGGAGGATGCAGTTGACATCGGCGTAAACTAGAAGTACGCAGGTTGTTGGTACAATATCTCATGGGAAGAAAACTTGCTTAGATGGAAGGGTAGCATTCAGATGTATCTTAACATTCATTCCTTCATTCATTTTTGACTTAACATTGAATTAACGCTATCGAGCGATAATGTCAGATCGTAAGGCATAGAGTCCATATGTTCCATTAATCCTTCCGATTCCAGTAGTTACTGTGTGTAACACCAGGTTTATCCTTCGTAAATTACACATTATATCCACATAGTGCATTTATAATCATGTCTTGTGTATGATTATTAGGATGGATCTCCAGGAGGTGGGATGTGGGTATATGGACTGGACTGGGCTGGCCCAGGATAGGGACAGGTGGCGGAGGCTTGTGAGTGCGGTAATGAACCTTCGGGTTCCGTGAAATGCGGGGAATTTCTTGACTAGCTGCAAACCAATTAGCTTCTCAAGAATCACTCTGCACCATGGAGTAAGTAAGTAAGTCTTATGTATGATTCTTGCAATAAATAGGACCATTCCATACATGGCATTAAATTTTGGGTTTTACAACAGAGAAGTTGTGTGTTTACTGCGTGGCATGGACTCAGCATTTAAATATAATTAATATTAAATTCAGCACTGAAAGTTTTGAGCAAGTAAATTACACGTGAAGTTTAGCACATGCAGGTAACATTCCACAGAGCTTGAGTCTTCACTTTTTTGCTATAGCTGTTAAATATCTTATACTTTCCGAAACACATAGTTGAACATTTATGGTAGACAATTTTTTGTTTCAATTTATATTTCTGTTAATAGCATTAGACGTGTGATATTGACAGTACCTGCTCGTACTTGTCAATATATTTTAATAAAGGTAAAGGTAAAGTGATACCGTTACAGGCCCGGTGTGGCCCAGGGGGTGGGTAGAGGTATAGCTCTACTCTTCCATGACCGCGACACTAGAAGGGGTGAGTGGTCATCAGCACGCTCCGGCCGCACTTTACCCCCGGGAAAGACCGGGTACCCATTTTACAGGAGCCTGGGTGGGCCCCAGGGCCGGTTTGGACGTGCGGAAAATATCTCCTCCACCGGGATTCGATCCCGGACCGTCCAGCCCGTAATCAGTCGCTATACTGACTGAGCTACCGGGCCCACCAATATATTTTAATAAAAAAGCAAAAAGATTGCTTATATTTGATAAAATAATAATAATAATAAAACTATTAACATTTTTACACTAAGGATTAGCATACTAATTAAAATTACACTCTAAATAGAGAAAAACATCGCAGATTTTAAAATAAAATAAACCGTCTGTGCGAGTGGGTAGAGACAGTAGAGGCAGCATGGCTGGAGCTGTTTCTGGACACGCCACTCACATTCATTTGCATTTGACCGCAAAATACATCGCTTTTGTATGTTTTCAGGCAGAGAATTGCTGTTAAACCACAAGTACGATGTCAGGCATTCTTTTCTGTAGCAGAACACACGCACTGCTGATCTTACATTTTCACCTGCTGGCAAAATAACTCCCGTTACGTGCGTGCTTGCGTGTTACATATGCAGCAAGTGTCCAAGCCTTTGCTGTCACAAAAGCATAGAAACAAATGTAAATTTACACGGTAGCACTTGGACATTCTTCAGTGTGCCGGGTCAGTACAGGTTATTTTTTATAATGTGTTCTGTGTATTTTTTTTTAATGTGTAACTTAGGGCAGTTTCCCTGCTACATGTAAAGCTAGAAAATCCTGCCAAACGGGCTGGAACACACTCACATATATTTCGTCGACTTCCTGGCAGACTCGATGGCAATTTAGTCTATGGAAGCGGAAGTGCAAAACAGTATATCTTTCAGGGTCCAGGCTCTAAAACAATTTGATACTGATGGCCTGTCTACATGCCTTACAGAAATCAGAAGAGAAGGATCACGATGCAGTGACGTGCCGTGCGCCGTGCTTGTTCACTCAACGTGCTTGAATTTAATGCGGGTTTAGGAAATTTTATCAACCGAGGTAGGGTTTAATGGCCGTGGTCTCTGTATCTATTTATGTGGCACCACAGGTCAGTACGACAGAAGACCATAAGTTTCTCTAGTTTTTGAATGTCGTTTGTAGATATTTGCTAAGACTTTTGGACTTTGGTTCTTCAATCGCAAGGTCTAGACACCCCCCCCCCAAAAAAAATCCGAAAAGTGGGATCTTCATAAGTGGACCCTGTGTTAGAGCGCTAAAATAATATATGCCTTGGAGCGTGCAGGTAACCTGATAAAAACCGTCTGTCTATTTGAAGCAAATTCTGATCTATTTCCCACAGCTTCCATGACCAAAATGTATCCTAATTATCAACAAAAATGCGGACTCGTTTATTAAACACCAGACAGTAAGTATATTATTAGCTGTCCTTGAATGTATGCATACGTGATTCTGCCATGAAAATTTCCACATAAGAACGAGCGAAATGCCCTTTCCTCTCCAGGGATGCGGTTCAGTTTCCTTGTCAATATCGTTAATTACGTGCTGAAATTGATTTAAGAAATTTGAATTTACTTGTTTAATGAAAATAAAACAGCACTTTTTAAATAAAAAGTTCCAATACATAAATGAAGAAAGAGCATATAATTAAATAATCAACTTTAATAATATCACAGATTCAAAAATAGTTTTTAAATTTTCGTAAAAAGCAAAATTCAAGTGGGAAAATGTAGTGATAAAAACGGTGCAAGGTCTAGAGGAAATGAGATAAGAGAAACTGTTAATAGAAACTAATTACTATTTATGAATACGTACAAATTTAGACGAGGTGAACAACAGACAATATAATAATTAGTATAGATACATTTTAGCCATTAGTATTAAAAATAACGGTTGTGTAACGGCAAGAAATAATTGTCAACAGTTACATCCAAAGATGTAGAGAAAACTCAAATAATAAATTTTAAATTTTAAAAGAAAACCAAATTGGAATGAGGATTCTTTTCGATTGCAGAATGTCTACCGCAGTGCTTACACATCGCTGTAAGAACCGTGGCGTTTGTGCCGATTAGTTTTATCATATCTTCGGATATTCGCTGCTCGACTTGCCCTCAGAGACAGTACAACGACATAATCATCAACAGTGTTACGTTTGTATTTCTGTATAGAGAAAGCCTTCCGTTTTACGATCTAATTGGTGTGGAATGTGGGATCGGAAAAGCCAGTTCGTCGGGTGTTTGATGTTCGCTTTATAGCCTATAGGCTAGAATATAAATGAGAAGTTGGGAATCCAAATAACCGCATATGAATAACGTTTTAGCACAAAAAAACCATGTGTAGTATCACTTTGAAAACGAATAAGAAAGAAAATCATAAGAAAATATTTCAAGGCGCCGAAAGATTCTGACGCTTAACCTTTTGGCGCCGGAATTATTTTTTTAAATTTTAGCACAACCTATATATAAAATGTGAATAATACAGGAACCAAATACTTTAGAATTATGAAACAAACTGAATTTTGTAGAGAAAATAACGGAGAGTATACACCATGTTTAAAATATTCAATACCTATATTTGTTGAATAAATATATAAAATGCAACTTTAGAGGTTAGCGGTGCCGTACGACCACTGTAGTTGACATTAGGCGTCAAAAGGTTAAAGAAGGGTGACCTGTACTGTAGGTCAGGTTAGTCTGTGTTGTCGCTCTGTAGATGTAGTTCCTTAGGCTATAGCTGCCACCAGAGAACCACAGTGCAATATGTTATCCAAATATGAAATTAAAATTTTACACAAATGATTCGAAATTGCTGTCCACGAATACCTCAGCAGGTTCGTATGATCGTCTTCAGAGGCGAAGATACTCGGGGTGCTTGACCCTGAATGTGGTGCTGCAAACGTCGAAGGCGTTGTGGTAGGGACAGACCTGATACAAGAATTGGTCTTCAGTTGTGCGAACTTTTTCCACTACCGACCAATCATCTCTCGTAATACCCTAAGTTCGGGTCTGCTGACGCACGGATCTATTCACTGGGTGTCGGGTGTCGTAGGGTTTACTGCACTCATAGATTTGCTAAGTGCTGTGGTGTTTGTGTCCTTTGCTTTGTGTTTGGGTCTTATTATTTTCTAAACAACTCTTTCCCTTCATAACTATTCCTCCTCTCACATTTTTCGATATCCCATAATTACATAAACTGATATTCTGGCGAACAGAAGTGGTGTAGATTGATTGTTAATACGTTTTCACATCGGCTTTATTTTTCGCAAATACTACTGCAATGTACAGGGTTATTCCAAATGATTGTCGGGGTTTTAACAACCTCGTTCTCCAGATGCAACCCCATGTGATTTCTTTCTATGGGGTTACGTCAAGGATCAGGTTTATGTTCCTCCCCTTCCCGCAAGTATCCCGGAACTGAAGGTACGAATCAGAACCTCCATTGAAACCATCACCGCTGACATGCTACAAACAGTTTGGAACGAATTCGATTATCGTGTTGATGTTTGTAGAATCACAAAAATGCATATATTGAGCACCTGTAAGGTATGTAACAAACATTTGGAGTGTTGTTCTATTAAATAGAAAAACACATATACTCCTATCTCAACTGTATTGTGTATGACAAGCTGTTAAAACCCCGACAATCATGGCCCTGTATTATGTCATAACCACAAAAATATAGCATTTGTTGGATGATTGTTTCTATATAATCTGAAATATAAGCGATAGAGACTCACGAGGCTGTGTGGACCCCGTTCCAGAACCACTACTACTCCGAAAATCTGGTAGCGCCGGGGATCGAACCCGGGACCTCTGTATCTGTAGCCAGAAACTCTGACCACTAGACCACAGAGGCGGTCGGTGATGGACAGTAAGTCTGTCCGAAACATGTAGAGTTGTATATCGAATTAAAGTTGAGAAATTGTGCATTTTGTTGGCTTCTGTTGTACGAAAAGTGAATACATTGTAACGCGGGACGCAGTAGAGGGCAAGCCATCGTGCTGAATCCTTCCCTGTCATCGACAAATATTGCCGCCGTCGCACATGCCACACCGCGCGACGTTTTCGTCAGCTGTCACTTCTAACTATACTCACTCGCCTCACTTCATTAGTGTCAAATAAACACTTCTCTGACATCCTTCTAATTTGCCTTAGAACTTTCCCCTGACTGCTATATTCCGTTCGCCAACTTCATTCCTCGAAAAGAAAGAGACGCTATGCCTTCAAAATCCTAAAGAGAGGTGATAAAGAAGAACGAGGAAGACAGGTACATCGTTTTTGCAAGGAAATAGACAAATGTACTGCTATGATTTTTCCCTCGTATTGCCCGCGCGTCCTTTTCGGAATAAAATTTGGACACAAAGGAAGATACTGAAGTTATGGGAAATGCACGATTTTGAAAGGAGACAAGATGGTACTGTCGGTACAGTGGTTTTTTTTTTCCGATTTGGAGGAATTTGGTTTGGATTCTTGGAAAGGGAAAGAATTTGTCTGTCTTCCTGAAGGACCTTACCGACTCTTTGACCCACACAGCCTCCTACTTGGTAGTTAATGGGACTCCTCTCTCAGGGGAAGTGGCCGAGATCTAATTAAAATTAAGGTATACAAAATCTGACTCCCCTATGTGTCTTACGGGAACAGATAGGGACAAATTTACTTTTTCTTCACTGTAGCTACATTTTTATCAGACTTTAAAATATTGACTCACACACTATATATATATATATGTCTAATTATTAATAGCATTTTTAGAAGGATGTTGTCTGTAGACAACTTGTTGGAAAATTACAAGTGTGTGAATGATCAGTGTGGCGGACACACTAGGATGTGGATTTGCAGGACGGACACAAGTCATCAGCAGCACCGACCTGGTCATGCATAGTGGGCTAGCTCGCGTGTATTGGTGCTGTCGGTGTGCTGTGCTACATCCGTGGCTGAATTATTTTTGAATGAACACCGTGACCGAAAGTAACCTGCTGCTGCTGCTGCCGCTACTATTACTACTGATATTAATATTTTATTTCTTGTCACGT
>Ga0123353_10003315_pt1 | contig 20303 bp, 10 predicted proteins | sample TergutLab28metaG_3_FD_92763 | JGI IMG/M metagenome (GOLD analysis project Ga0123353, IMG submission 92763) | Labiotermes labralis P3 segment gut microbial communities from Petit-Saut dam, French Guiana - Lab288 P3 | ecosystem: Host-associated > Arthropoda: Insects > Digestive system > Gut ... | reverse complement strand
GTAAAAGCGTTTCGTAAGGGAGTTTTGAGAGTATTCAGCATATTCCTGCGTTTTAACACGGAACCTCCTAAACACTTCTTTTGATCTCTTTGGGATTCTCTGTTTTGATATTCTACCCAGGATCAGGCTGTTCTAACGTAACGCATGTGTTTTAACGTTTTATGTCAGCCTGACTATAAGTGTTAGGAATCCTGAGAATGTTTCGTGACCAACTGTCCTTTCCAATCTATCTTTTTTAATTAATTACCCTAAAATTCTGTGCTATATAACCTACTCGACTAATACAACATCGTTCATAAGCCAATGATGGTGGTGACGATTGAAGACGTAAAGGTGAAGTTTTTCCATTTCGCAAACACTCTGTGCTATAGAGGAGTATAGGGGAGTGGATGTAAAGCTCCACGTGTTCTAATTCTCACCTGGTCACCGGAGGGAGGTTGAGCGGTCAGTTGTACTCCGGCTGCTTTACCTGCATGGTGATGATGGTAGTGGTGGTGGTGGTGATGATGACGATGATGATGATGTTGATGCAGGTATTAAGCCTGCTGATCTGAATATCCTCCCTCGGTGTATGATGCATAAAGGAAAATCCGATTGCTCTCAGTGCGGTCCGTTTTTGAGTCAAGCATTGTTACTTCCTTCACAAGGACAGACGCCGGCCTGTCTGGTTCGTGCAGCATGCAACGCCTGGCGTCCTCGCAGCCACATGACACAGAAGGAAGGGGAAGTTTATCGGCCAACCGATCGCCAGAACAAAAAGGGCAAAATGCCACATAAAAATCAATTTCTTTAAAGAAATGCTTCTGAACTCTAAGTACTTAGGTGTTCCCCACTTTTGTTTCATGCCTCTAGTGTTGCATATCTGCATTCACTGATCTGCCATCGAAGCTGTATAATGTAGGTAATGCGACCGTGGGTAAATAAGTTAATTATAAAACACTATTTATACAGGGCCTTCCTCCTCCGAAGAACACAGTGTCTCTTTTATCGTGTCGCTGAGCACAGCAGATGTAATGGGACATCCCAGCGGAAACAAGCTTGCTGTACAATAAAGGTGCTATGCTCGGGGGACACCATAAAAGCGACACTTGAGTTAGTCATTCCAGCTAACTAAAGGAATGAGCTCTAGGTGGTGGATATCTATTGTTTCACGCTGAAAGTATTCCGGGCAAACAGTTTCGTTATTTTCAGCGAGTTCTCGTGTTCTTAGTACGGAAAAGATTCAGTGCGGGTCGAGTGATGATAATTAACCAGACAGGCAACGTACGTGTAACGTAACATTGTGGCATGTTCGTTTAACCATTTTTGCAGTGGAAAATTGATGTTTTACACATTGTTGGTGTATGTCTGTAGCCTCAGTTATCCAGCACGAAATGCGCATGCGCCATATTGTCATCTGTTGCCTGTCCGGCTGTACAATATTTTTCCACATTATCCCATAAACGGCACGATTTTCGGGAAAAAAATGTTTGAGCATAAAATGTGTGTTTTTGTTTTCTCTGCAACTTCTGTCTGAAACATTTCTCATTCTGAGAAGAACTGGGCGAGATATAATAAAAATTGTATATTGGTCTTCACGTAAAATACCCGTTATTCTTGCAAGATTGTAATAATAGTTGAATTTTCTATATAGACTTCGAAAAAATACTCAAACAGCACATTTTAAGAATTTAAGTCCAGCTGGAGGCAAGTTGTTCTATGCGGACAGACATGACGAAGCTAATAATCGCTTTTAACAATTTAACGAAAGCGCCTAAAAGTGGAAAGGGTATATCAGGGACCAGTCGTCTTTAGAAAAACGGTATTTCGGGGTTAGTGAGAAAAAGATTGGGTATAGCCGTAAACTCTAACGGATAGTCATAACCACTTGAGGATAGCCATGATCATTTAGGGTATGGCCACGTACATTTCAGAGCTGTCTGTAAACTCTTGGTGACAGCCATACCCATGTACATTTACACTGGGGATAGACATATACACTTGGGGGCTAGCCATAACATTTTGGGGGTAGATATGAACAATCAGGGGATAACCATGTCAGCTTAGGAAGGGCCATGCACACTTGAGAATACCACATCAGTTGGGGACTAGCCATAAACATCTGGTGATGCTCTGAAACCATAGGGGATAGCCATGCACATTTGGGAGATAACCTTATGTACTTGGATATAACCATATACACTTTGGGATAACCATAAACACTTACGATATAGCCATATATACTTAGGGCTAGCCATAAACACTAAGGGGCTAGCCCTAACCACGTGAGAAAAAGACTCGCCACTTGGGGATAGCATTATGCGCTTAGGGGATAGCCATTAGCACTTGCGGATAGCCATTCACGTTTGGGAGAACACCATACACGTTTAGGGGAGCGCAATAAACAACTTTATATAAAGGTAAATATATTACAACGGGATATGACATTTAAAAAAAATTGGATATCCGTAAACACTTAGGGAATAGCCGTAAACACTTGTGGATAGCCATAAATACTTTGGCCAGGACATCTAGTCGCCATACCGAGTCTGACACTCTTGGTATACCGAATACGAAGCAGGACAATGAGGTCGCGTTCCAGTCCCAACAGTATTTTATGCGCTCACAGTACACGGTTTTCTTCCATTGCTGGAACATTGGTGTTGCCTAATGATGCCAACGCGTGTCTGTAACATTTCGTGTTAGATACTTTCCCGACCGACCACTCCATCACATATTCGTGCCACATCGCCGTTTTCTGACGTACACTGTGGCTTCAGACGTTCTTGTATTTAGGATTGCCAGGTTTCTGGACTTTTTCCATCGCGTCTTATTAAAATAAGGGAATACTTTTCCCAAAGCTGGAATACCGGTTATCGGCTGTAAACGTCGACGATCGAAAGAGTCCAGAAACCGAGCGATCTAAGTGTAATGTTGCACCTCGTCAAAACTCTTTAGGGTTGGCTTTATTTCTGTGAGGTGAACAGCCACGAATTTCGCGTGAGGATTGAGCCACTGCATAGAATGCCAGAGGGGTTATTCTCAGAATTTCGAATAGGTAAGATCCTAGTTCAGATCTGAGCCGAAATGCCAGCCATGGGGTCCACACAACTTCCTATTTAATGGGTGCCGGGGACGCTTTTCTCAGGGATAAAGTGGTCGGGGCTTGAAGCTCTTCACCTTTGTTATGTGTCGAGGTTAGGTATTCGTGGAGATATATCACCACTCCCTCTCATGCCATAATGGGACAAATTGACATGTACTTTACCACGTTAGTAGCAGTTAGCAGGTCATGAACAAAATCGGTAGTGCATCATTACAAATGCGATGGTGTGCGTCATCCCTGATAAGTATTATTAGTCTCCTACAGAAGCTGTTTGTGACCGTCCAAGAGCTCCTCTTCCTTCTGAGGCAATCCGTTGTATTCTCTTAGCACTGTGATCGATGGCAGCACAAGCAAGTCAGGCAGTGTCTCGCTCTGAAGTCACTTTACAGTAACGTGTCACGCTTCGATACATCTTTCGTCGAATGGGGCATGTTCGTGCTGTACACAATCGATCCTTGTTCAGTGCCGAATGGGTGATTCCCAGAGCTTTCTGTTTCCTCCGGTGTTGGTTCGGATTTATCTATTTTTTGTTTAACGACGCCCTCAATAAGTGAAGTCTATACAGCGTCGAATAAAACGATGACTGAGGAATGATGTGGGAAGTGATACGCATGCATGTGCAAAAAAAAAACGGTAATTTATCTCTTTGAGGGCTAATGTTAACCGGAATTATATTTAAATATTCAGTCCGTACCGCGCAGTAAACACACTCCTCAGTTGTAAAAACCAGTCAGTTAGTGCTGTATAGGGAAATAATCGCTGTTTGTTCTCAGATCCATACAAAACACATACACTTCTCTACCAGTGAGATATTAAAATTTGGAAAGGTGGAATTTTTATGCTACGTACAGACTACTCTGTTTAGACTGCAGCTGTTCGTCACTCGTCTTTGACGGAAACTGATTTAAGTTTTCCTTTCTGACTAAAAACAGAATGCCGTTAAGCCAGTGGCCAGCCTGCAAGTATGGAATTCGGATCTATCCATTCATTATAGCAACCATTACAAAGAAAGGGAGGCCATTTAGAATAGAACAAATAAAAAATGAACCTTATTAACCTTGTCTGGGGATGTCCAAGGGAAAGCAAATCTATGTGTGATGTTTCATGTGGTAGTGGAATTTCTGAAAGTGCAGCACATTAAACGTACTAAAAATCAGTATTTTCCCATTAACACTACTGACACATACATAACAGTAACTTACTAAGTGCGAATTTTGAAGTTTTCTTAGCGCCGTGGCTGAGGATTCCGCTCTTATGGAATGTGATGCTGCGTCACTGTGTGATCGTCAGAATTATGATAAAGCACTGACGCTACGTCATATTGCAGAAGAGCGGATTTGTCAACCTCCCAGATATTTTTAAAATTATATCCCCAAATTTGTAAGAAACCAATCAACTTAAAATTACGGCGTGAAAGAGTCAATGACTTTGACTGTACAGTAGCTGCTTTGGCTGATCGAACTGAATTTGTTTGATCCGATTGATATTTGAGTGATCCAGCTAAGAATTTGTTTGACCCGATACTTTGCCCTGAATTTAGCAAGCTGCAATACGAGACGCGACGTATTATGGACTGATATGTTATCTCTGACATCTATATTACCGTTTTTATTAGGCGCTTCCGCAACATATATTTTAACAGCAAACGTTTCTGACCACCCACTCCCTCTATAATAATAATGTGTATTGCTTCTCATTGCAATCCCCCCCCCTTTATATCTGTCTTAATCTTTAAATTGTGGAGGATATGAATCGTTATATTGGTGTTTGTATTAAGTAATGGACAACTAACAATTCAACAACGCATCTTCTTAATGACAGTACTTTAGTATTTCCGATACAACACCCGCACCCCTACTTGCTTCCATGGTCAATCGGATCGTTCTAATTACGTCACTGGTAGCGTCATAACGTGTTCTGAGGTCAGTTTTGTATCAGCAATACATTTCACTAAGTCCTTTCCACTGCAGACATTACGGCATGTTCTACGCAAGCCTTCCTGTACCCCTCTCACCCCATCCCTACTTTTCACGAACTTAACACACGGCAGCAGTTACAGCCATAGCCAATCGATATATCGACAGGTTGATCGAGGTCTGTCCTTAGCGTAATAATGGTACAAATGCACGGCCTATATTTAGTTTCGAAGTGGGACCGAAAAGGAAGAAGAAAAGAAGTCGATATAAAGTCAGTGTTGTTGACAGTGCTTATCAACACTTTACCGTGGTTTGTAGAGTGATGTCATCTTGAAGAGAACTAGCGTAATAGCAGACCGTGTAGCGTCGAGTGACGGTCTGATGGTGCATATTGAACTGGAAAGAATGTGGAAGTGGTGGTGTCTTATTGTAAGGCACTGCTCTCCTCTACGTCTAGAGTGACTGAGAAGAACCACAACAATTGAAGAATTATCGGTGTTTCGGGTAAGATTCGAAAAGCATACTTTCTGAGCGCTGCCCGCTTCTGGGTTACTACGCAACGAGTAGTGGTAATCCAAGGATTCTTGAACTTTGAAAATGGGACCTATAAGCTGTCCCGAAACTTCGGTAAAGAAATCACCACTACTCGCTGCGTAATAACCCAGAATAGCGCTGTCCTCACTTCGCGGCGGAAGCCTGAATTCACGCATGATACTTTCTGAATACAAGTCAGAAGCGTCATTTACTGCTTGAGCGACCCTAATAAGTTCAAAACTACGTATTATTAAACGTCGTCAAGCGAAAAAACCTTGTTCACAGTGAGCTACAGTTGTGGCTAAGACAGTCTGTTTTGATATTCGCGTCGGAAGTCTGAGTTCTAAGTGCTAATGTGTGGCATTCGACACACGGCGGATGTCCGTCGGGTAACCTAGCTCTCCTGTTTAAATAGTTAGTCTCGAATGTTGTTAGACAGTGTGTTAAAATAGGCATTGTCAGCAATGTCTGAAAAATGGGGACTGCGCGCAAGTCGCTATAACGAAGCAGAATTCCGTTTAAGACTATTTTCATTACATGAATTTAACTTTTAATTGTGAAAAACTTTGTCTGGAAAATTTCAAGGGTATATACAGCATGAAGAATTTTGAAGTAAATGACAAGATAATGTTCATTGGACTTGAATCACTTACGAGTGTATTTTATGAACTGCATACGAGCTTAGTAGCGTTTAACGGTACTAGCTGAATGGCTTGGAAGCTCTATTGACATAAGTGGGCTTCTCTGTCATTAAATAACTCTCCCAGAATTGGTCTGTGGTTATTCTGGAAAAAAACCATTAAAATTTGTGGGAAAGGATGGTTTGTGAACAGAGACCTAGATGAAAAATGTCAGAAATACGAACCGAGAGCATAATTGGGAAACTCCATTAAGCGAAATAATAAAGTTAAAATGTACCTTGTGGAAACGGGGTTTGAAAGTATGACTGGTTTCCAGTATTCATGTCTTGGTCAAATTTTTGGCCTTTTCGGAAGCAGCGATGTTCCATAAAAGCGCGAATTTATACCTCCTAGGCCTGAACAACGCGACAGTACTATTTTTCTATCCAATGCTTATCGAAATGCAAAAGAGCATTGGTTTGTTTGAAGATTCGCAGGCTTTCAGCCCGTTTGTCCTTCTCATAAAAATAATATTAAGATGAAGACGCGTATAGGCATTAGTGGAATGATGGTGACAGGGGAAAAAGTCGGAGTTCTCGGGGAAAAACTGTCTCAGTGCCACTTTGCACACCACGAACCGGTTCAGAATGGAACCCGGGCCTCCGCAGTGAGAGGCCGACGACCAATACTGTAGGCCATATCACGATCTTACTTGATATCAGACTTTGGTCGAAATAATGTATAATACTTAAAAATTTTCTTTTATTACTTGAGTTACTAATACATTTCTTTGGATGTGCCAGGTAACACAGGTTTTTGCAGTGCACATACACTGTATTGTAACAACTACAGTTTTTTTATGCTGTTTATAATGATTTGAAACGTTCTTGTCCTTCACATGTTTTTTATAGCCTTTCGCTCCCACATACAGTTTCATTCTTGCTCTCCTCCAACCTCAGTTCTCCTTTTTTCACCAAGTTTTCCAATTTACTTATAATTTTGTACACAAAGATACCAATTTTTTTCTTGTTCAGTGACATTTTTGACAGTGAATGTCTTTCTGAATGTTGTTTCCTCGTTGATATGCAGCCATTTGTTGTTCAGGATCTCCTCTCTCCACTCCTGTGTTGCTGGACATTGCACCAGTACGTGGGATTCGCTTACGTGCATTACTTTAGTTCCTGCCGCATAGGGAACAAATTTCTTGCCATTTACAATAACCAACAGGTTCTGTACATGGAACTGATCATTCTCTACTCGGCGTCAGCGGTGACACACAAATACAATGCAACAAAAAACAGGAAGTTTGTTGTTATAACAAATGCTGAACATCAAATTGGCACTGAAACCTAAGAAAGTAAATATAAGATTTATAACGTAAAATGTGAGAGTTGTCACCAACCGTTTGGAAGACACTCCTATAAGGATCTTCAGTCTGCTGTCTGGGTGTAAGGAACTGCTTTAGCGAAGAGGATTTGCATCGTGTTCAGCATCCAGATTTCTTCTCGTGACGTGTGACTGGAGTCTTGTTAAGACTTTTCGTATACACTAGGCTCTAGGACGTGTGGATTTAGAAACCAAGTAGGTAAAGAATCAGAAAGGCAGACGTCTTGGAAAAGCTTTCCCCCGTTGACTTGCAGAAGTCTGTAGCGTCTAGATGTAAGGATATCTGAAGTTACAGAATTATGAGAAAAAAGTTGAACAATGTCTACTGTTTGTAAACGCAGCTTTTTGGTTCCAAAGCATGAATAAACTTATAGGTCATATACCAGCAAAAGAAACGTAAATGTACAGTACAAGGGCCGGAATAGCTCAGTCAGTATAGCGACTCGCTACAGGCTGGACGGTGCGTGAATCGAATCCTGGTGAGTGGGTGGGCGAGATTTTTCACACCCGTCCAGACAGGCCCTGGGGCACACCCAGCCTCCTGTACAATCGGTACGGGGTCTCTCGCGGGGTGAAGCGGCCGAGACATGGCGTTGACCACCCACCCCATCTAGCGTCGAGGTTAAAAAAGAGTAGAGCTATAATTCTACTCCCCCTCTGGACCTTCGTGGCCTATTCTAAGGTGAACTTCACCTTTAAATGTACAGTACAGGAAATACCAAAAAAATCAGGTCTTCTGGAATGTGACGCTTTGTCGGTGGGTTAGTGGTTCTTGATATTTCGAACGTTCTTAGTGACTCCTTCTTCAAGAGTTGAAGAGTTCAGGCGAATATACTTCATAGTCATATTAACAGTGACAAATGAAAATCGAGAAACTGTGACCCTCTTATGGTCTCCTAAACGACACATCCTGAAAAACAGATATTTAAACAAGACAGAAATAACTATCGACATACATTTCCACGAAGACGAAATGAGAATATAACGGACATGCACAAAACGAATGTAGGCTTATGCATTGTCTAGACATGGCGGAAGGAATGCTTGGGGTTGCGTCCTCTTTTTTTTTTGGGGGGGGGGTGGCATTTTAACAACTTATTGTGAAAAGTTAAGAGTAATCGGTTGTATGCATTCTATTTTATAGTTGTATAGTTAAACAGTTTTTTTATTTCGAGATTGCTGTAAAAGCGAAATGCGTGACGGTGAGGTCTCATGCGTCCTTCACCATTCTACACGTTCTTAACGAATTCTGATGAAATTATACATCAAAGGTTCTACCAAGAACGGTGCTGCAACGGCTAAACTTTTGCCCCCGACCATCTCTGTAACAACAGACTGTCAAATCGATATAGCTGTTAGGTTTACCAGAAATTTCCAGAAATAGTAGTCTTACGAAAATGTCGGCTTACGCAACGTGCAATGTAGACTCTTTAAGCTATAAAAGTTTTTTATTTCAGATAATTTGAATGTAATATGTAGATCCATTGAACAATAGCTTATATAAAAGTGAAAGTAAAGCTGTTCTGTTCCTAAGTGACCATATCGCAATCAAAGCGCTGACGTATAGCTCCACGCATTTACACGGTATGGCGGTAAGCTGTGATCTTCACTTTCATACCCCTTACACCCTACAGAAGAGGCCCCAGCACCGGCCAGAAAAGTGGAGAACATTTCTTTTCTCCCCTAGGAATATAACTCCGATACTCCCGATTGTCCATCCCTATAACCCAGTTACTCTACAGTAACACTTCAGTACATGGACAGTCGGCTTACGAGTTTTCGCTTGCACAAAATCCACAAATTATTGCACGTTTTCCATTTAGCAAGCCAGTTTCGCTGATGACTTCCTATCTGTCACAAACCGGTCATTGTTCTTGGCGCACCTCGTTCGCTATTGTTGCTTTCCGAATCTCTTGGAATGTGCAGAAAGTCATAGCATTCCTGAGAGGTCTGCGCAGAAGCAGCAGCGTCGCAGCGCTTCTCATTACTCTCGCAGCTCAATTGTGAATTCCGGTTTTCTCAGTGTTGCCCATTTTGTAATCATCCTATCTTACTCAATTTATAATGCGAATTTATCTCAATTTACGCAATTTCCACAGAGATTTAATAATTAAACTGTTTTTGAAGCATAGGTTACCAGCAACGCATGTTATTTAATATACAGCGTGATTAAAAAAGATTGACTCAATTTCGTACGTCTATATTTCCAGAACTATAAGTGATATGAGAATGATCTGCATAACATTTGAAAGAGGAGGTCCTAGTTTTTAAATACCGCCGCTAGAGCGCTCGCCTAGCGCAAAGTCGTGCAGCAGCATCAGTTGAGAGCAAAATGGCTACTATGCAACACAAGATGTTTTTTTGCTTTAGTGAGTTCATTAAAACTGCTGTGCAGCGTGCGTTTCGTCTTTGTTTCAACATTCAACCTCCAACGAGGAAGAGCATTTGTCGTTGGAATCTCCAATTTGAGCAAGTAGGCTGTCTGTGTAAAGGCAAAAGCTCCGGCCGACCACGTGTATCAGAGGAGAACATGAGACGAATTCAAGAGAGTTTTGAGCGTAGCCCACGCAAGTCAACCCGTAGAGCGAGCAGAGAACTTGGAATACCGCAACCAATTGTCTGGCGTGTGTTGAGGCGCCGTTTACTTTTAAATTGAGTCCATCTTTTTGAATCACTCTGTATATTCATTGGCCATTAATGTTTGTCATAATTACTGTTGTGTACTGTATAACGTACCCTGTGTATCTTAGGATAGAAATTTTTTATTTCTGGAAAACTGAAATGCATAACACAAGATTTGATGGAAAATTACTTACCGGTTGACAAGTTTACGCCCCACGAGCATTTTCAGATTAATGAATTAGACTCGTATACGCAACGATCACTACACTTACTGAGCTGTCCTGCTCCACATTTAACGGAGTATAAAATAAAATTATAAACGACTGCAGCAAAACAGTAGCATTTCAACATTTGTCAGATAAGTTAAATGCACATGATGTGAAAGTCTTAATTATCTGTTCTTTTCACTTCCAGAAATCGTGTGTAATATGACGAATGCAGAATAGAGAATGTTACGCTGGGAGAAATGTAACTCTGTTGTGCCTTAGGAACGTAGCTGTGTGCTGTGCTTTAGGGAAGTAGGTGTGTACTGTGCCTTAGGAACGTAGCTATATGCTAGGAACGTAGCTATAAACTCTACCTTAGGAAAGCAGAAGTTTGTCGTGCTTTAGGAACGTAGCTGTGTGCCGTGCTTAAAGTAGATGTGTGCTGCACCTTAGAAACGTGGCTGCGTATCGTACCTTAGGAACGTGGCTGTGTGCCGTACCTTAGGAACGTAGCTGTGTGTCGTACCTTAGGAAAGCAGGTGTGTGCTATGCCTAAGAAACGTAGCTATGTGTTATGCCATAAGAAAGTAGGTGTGTCATGCCTTAGGAACGTAGCTGTGTCCCGTGCCTTAGGAACGTAGCTGTACGCCGTGCCTTAGGAGCGTAGCGGTGTACCGTGCCTTAGGAAACTTCCTTTCACAATATTCTTATACAGACAAAATCAGCCTAAATGCAGACAACCGTAGACACAATAAAAAATACGCGTAAATAAATATAAATGGCCCTTATTTTTCTTGCTTGTAGCACAGAACTTTATTTCGCCATATCAGCTTCCCTCTCTTGGCCTAGTGTGTAGTTAGGGTGCCCTTTATTCCAATTCACTGAAAAATATTGCGTTAACTGCCCCACAGATTTTAATTAAGCAGTAATGTGGGAATGCAGTGGACATTTTACAAAGGAAAAATGTTCATTCTTAGAATAGGCCTACATTATTTCATTCCTAGAAAGGAACAAGGAAAGAAATATCCACAGAGCGAAATACTTTTAAAGTTTTCCTGTAACCATGGGGACCAATGAACCGTGCTGACGTTGATGGCCGTGGTAGCATGCACTGACAGGGACATTTGTGTCTTTGTGATGTTTGAGGCTTCTACACTAATGTTAATGAGGATGCAGGTGTTCTGGTATGTGATGTCGTGTTGCTGCGGTAGTGTTTTCTGAAATATTTGAGGCTTTTGAGGCTCTAATAAGCATTCTTGGAGCACCAAAACCCTTAAAGAAGAAGGCACCAGTTTCTTTCGAAACGTCGGTAAACACTAATCTGTGACAGAGTCGCATTCTTCGAGCCTCAAACCCCTCAAAGATGAAGGCATCATTTTCTTTCGAAATGTCTGTAAACTAACCCGGGGACAGCCGCATTCTTCTAATCTCAAGACCCTCAAAGATGAAGGCACCACTTTCTTCCGAAATGTTGGTCAACACTAACCCGGTGATACAGCCTCATTCCAGAACACCTGGGTCCTTATTTGTAACCTCGTTAATCAAGTTGATCACTGTAACCATAAAGTCTGTAGTAACATTAGTAACCACGAAACTATAGAAACACTGATGCTCTGGTAACAAATGCAACCATGGTTAACGTTACTAACCAGAGTAGTCATGAATGTACGTAGGCCTTCCTGTAATGTGCCCACTGTTTTGTCCGAGTCTAACTGAACTTAAATTACCTACACAAGTTTTAGTGAGTATTCCCAAAACAAAATTTCACGAAAATCCATCCGGTAGGAGGCGATTTTCATTGCGGAAGGACGAATGGACAGACAGATATAATGAATCTAATATTTGAGTTTTGAGATATTTTTGCGAATACTGTACCCCTAAAAATGTGGACCGAGAGACTACAGTAATATCTCGGTTCAGCGATTGCAAAATTTGGTAGAATGTAGTTTCAAATTATTTTCTATGCTCTTGAACCCGTGTCTTTCGCTCGTTACTGCAATTTTAAGACGCTTGTATCTACAGGAAATTTAGTGTAATTGTGTACGGATTGGCTTTTCTTATTCGTCGGTAAATGTAATGAGAGTGAGAGAAACAAGGAAGGATTTGGACTTTCTGTTGCAAGTCGGACAATCGGCAAGCCCGTAATAATGGCAGTAATAAGTCACGGGGACATGATTTAACGAGGGTCGTGGGCAGTACACCTTGTATTATGTGGTGAAACAATGAAATGTTAAGGTTATATAATTTTTAAAATAACTTAATATGTAAGTAAGAACGATGTAACTTGTGAAAGGAAAAGAGCCAGGGAACAATGATAACACGAAAAAACAGGCAATGTAAGCATAACGTAACACTGAGGAGCTTTCTTGCAACCATTGTTTACGTGGAAAAACAATATGTTTTACATATTGTGATTGTGTTTGTAGTCTTAGGTCGCACCACATTGTCATTTGTGGCCTGCTACGCTCTACTGTTTTTTCCCACATTATCTCTTAAATGGCACTATTTTCGAAACAAGGTATTGAACATAAAATGTGTGATTCGGTTTCTCTGCAACGGTTATCTGAAATATTTCTCATTCCCAGAAGAACTGGGCGCGATATAATAAAAAATGTATATTGGTTTTAATGTAAAGTACCCGTTATTCTTGACAGATTTTAATAAAACTTTAATTTTCTCGACAGATTTTCGAAAAATTCTCAGATATCAAATTTTATGAAAATCTGTCCAGTGTGAGCCAGGTTGTACCATGCGAAAAGGCGAACGGACGGACAGACATGACGAAACTAATTGTCGCTTCTCACAATTTTGCAGATGCGCCTGAGAAAAAGAAAATAAGTCTTTGGTCATTGAGACCCATACTCTTTTGAGAACCAGCTGAGACGCTGTGAAGTAAGGAAAGTGGATGATGATGATGATGATGATGATAGTAATACGAGTAGATATGTGGGACTAAAAGTATTAATAGGATAGCAGGCTCTTTGGGTTCTGCTTGGAATTTCCATGGCCTAATAAGAAGAACGGCCATTCTTGAAACTGGGTCCCCAGTATTCAGCACGCTATTTGGACTGCTCTTTCCGCCGTGTCGCTTAAGGAAATGGATTTCTGCTGTATACGAGTGAAAACGTTTCCGGAGGCCTCAGAAGGTTTCTGTGCTACACCACAAAGGACTATGTATTCGTTAGGCAAGCGTACTGGCTCTGTGCCGCAACACTATGCAAGGGATTCTGCACTGGGGGTTCGGGTAATTCAAGGGGGATGCGAACCCTCATAAAGAGTGTTGAATGTATTTACATACAGGCCAAAATGGCTTAAAACACATCTAGAATACTTTGTGTTAGAGTGTTTTTTTTTTGTATAGGTTACCTAAAGCTTATTTAACACAAAGAACAGGCCTCTATATTCCGTCGTGTGTATAATGGCTGATGGCACGTATTTTGAGATTAAGCCGCCAGTGAACATGGTTAGCACTCTGAGACCAGATACATCATCGGCGGAAAAGGGCTAAGAAAAGCGTCATTACACCACGCCGCCATATTTATTTGTAATTTAATTAATGACGTACTCAGTTTCAGGCTTATGACTGAGATGGCGAAACTCAAATGCATTCTAGATCACTGCAAATCTATATCGTAGCATTTCTAGTTCATAGCAGTTCTAGATCGCGGTGGTTCTAGGTCACAGCAGTTCTAGATCACAGAAATTCAAGACCACAGTTATTCTAAATCACGGCAGTTCTAGATTACGGTATTTCTAGATTAGAGCAATTCCATATCACAGCAATTCTAGATCACAGAAGCTCAAAATCACAGCAGTTCTACGTTACAGAAATTCACGATCACAGCAATTCTAGATCACATAATTACACGTCCAGGAGCCTGGGTGTTCCTAACAGCTGCGTCTTTGTATGAAATTAGAGTGGAAAAGAGTAAATCTTGCCCTACCAGGAATCGAAGCACGTCCTCCCATCCCATATGTCGTCTAGAATGCTTGCAGAATTATTTTTGACGTCTCCGAAACGTCTTCATATAATTGGGTACTTTCAAACTGGCAATATTGCCGCTTAAACCTGAGTCGTATATAATCTACTGCGAGGTGTGGCTGAGGATTTCAAGGGTTCTAGCATGGGACGGGGGTCGTTGGCGAGTGGTTCCGGACATTTCGATAGATTGCATTGCCTTAGTCTTCTTGGAATGCACCGACACGTCTGGAATTACCCGCCGAAATATTCGGGATCACACATCTGCCAGCAGCTGTATTATGCAGAACATTTACGGTTCATTTGTAGCTTGGCAACTTTTGCTCTAGAGCTGGCAGTACCAGATTTCATCAAAATCCATAAAATGATTTAGAAGATGAAACTTGCAGACTGTTACTCGGACATACTTTAAGTCCCCGTTGGGCGTCCATTTTCTTTCCTGCTCATGGATGATTTTATTATTTAACGACGCTGTCATTTACTAAGTTTATGTACCGTCAGTGTTGGATGAGTGAATGAGTACAGAGACTTCGGGATGATAACGTCAGGAGAACAATGAAGCACTCGGAGAAAGACCTGTCCAGTGCCACTTGTCCACCTCAAATCCACATGGGCCGGCCTGGATTTTAACCTAGGCGTCCGCGGTGAGGGATTACACCTAACCGCCTGAATGATGTCACGGTCCGTGAGCATTATAGAGTGGTGTGTCGATGATCACAGGATGCATTCATGCTCCAATCATACCTGTTTCATCAATTACATTTGTGTATACTTTATGCTACAAGTTATTGCGTTTACTGTTTTATTAAAAATGTTGTTAGGATAAATGATGATATAAATGACAGTACTTTGGCGCGGGAAGAATTTAATACTCACGCTGGTATTCTGTCCACATTAAATCTGTTGATCATGCGTGTCGCTATAATTTGTAATTGATTTATAAAAATGTTTTCATACTTCCTAGGAATTTTTATAATTAATCTTAAAAAAAATAGGATATTCCGAACTCAGTGTCCCATTATTTGTTGCTTTTAAATACCATGTGAATTGAATAATTCCTAGCGCTTCTGTTTTTAACGGCTTGCAAAGATATCGCCCTAATGCAATTAGCACAGTTTCGGAACCTTTATCAAACAGTATTCGTGTTGATCCCATCACAGAATTTCGTGCGTCCGCTGCTTTATTGCTGATTGTAGGAAACTGAATAAGTCTGCAAATGGTGTCCGCTATGACGTAGCAGACACACTGTACTAGGGTGTTCTTTAATTTAAAAATGCCTCTTAAGTTTGTACGGTAAACTTCCATAGGAAAAGTACGGCCTTATCTGCAGCAATTTGCATGGAACTCACAAAAGCTCTACAGAATTACATGCAAAATTCCTATACCAAATTTCACGCAAATCATACAATATTGGTGGCAGTTTTGGGTACAACTTTGTTTAGGTTACCTTGAACTTTGCCGAAACTTAAAATAATTAAATATTTTGTTTTGTAAATTATCTGCACCGAGATTTATGCCAGTCGAATAAAACATGTAGAAAGTATGGGAAAAATGTTATTCACGACCTTGAGTAAAGAGTGTTTTTCATTGCACCAGCTCTCACAACAAGGCAAGTTTTGACATTTTTACCAGATTGTATGAAAATTCAGTTTAGTTGCAGATGGTTGGTTACAAACGGACGGACGGACTGACGGACGTGGTCTCGACGTAAGGCTCTCTTTGATCCGTAAAGAACGCCTAAATGCCCGTGATTTTACGTCTTACTGCAGATCAAAAGCCAGTGTTCGTGGTAAACACTTAACCTACAGACCACACATCGCACATTCTCCTGCCACAGTGCAACCTTCTGGCCTCTCCCTTTTAAGGACATGACCTGTTCCACTTAGGAATTTTCTCATAAATGTCACAGTACGTCATGATTTCACTGGGAGGTGCTTGGAAAGGTGAAGGGAATCAAAAACACGAGGGGTGTGACATTTGTCATAATGAAAGGCTCTCCCCATATTCCGACGAACACTCTGCAGGTATTCCGGGTGCTTATGTCCTTGCTCTGCCAGTCAGGATCGACAATGATGTGATTTCTCGCTGCTTTGAAAGGTACTTGAAACGCTCTTGCGGTTTGTCTCGGTTCTAGCTGTCGAAAGCAAGTACAGTGACGTAAAAGGGGCTTATATCGCTTTATTACTTAGTTCGTAATCAAACGCACTAAACTCTTCAAATACTAAGATTAACCTGAATTACATTTAAAAACTCACACCATACCGCGCAGTACACATACCCCCGTCTCGGTTATAAAAACCCAGTTAGTGAAATTCGCACAGCGAAATGATCGTCATTTCCTCAGACATCCATTTAAAGCACAAATGCACACTTTGGGGGCAGGACGTAGGATTTTTGAATGTTAAACTTGTTGGTACATAAAGTAACAACTGGGCTTTTAATATTAATCTCTGTGCCTATCAAATCTAAGTTTATTCATAACATGGTGTGTTGAACAATAATGGCAATCATTCGAACGATATGACGTATAACTGAAGATTAAGCAGATACTGATGAATATAAACGAACGTGGAAGGAAATATGATAACAGCGCAACTTGAGGAGCTTACCAAGCATTTGTATGGAGACCTGAGGAAATCCACAAAAGACCTCAGAATGATCTGTGTCTCCACCGCGATTGTAACTGGGGACGTCCTGAATAGAAGATGGGGGCGTTGCAGCGTTAGCCAGCTTGCTTACACGTAAGATTTTGTTAGAAGAAGCACAACAGCAAGAAAAAGAAGAAGAAGAACAACAGAAAATATACCGAAGACTGTACGAAACGTCGAGATACACTCATCCACGAACAGAGAGTCACATCTGATAAGACCTAAATAATCAGCAGCTCCACCGTGAGAACCGCCAAGTCACATCTTCAGAGCTGTAGAAGAGACCAATGTATCCATTCGCAGTGCTGCCACTCTTAACTGCACGGTGCCATAGCTCAGAGGGCCACGGCATATTCGCGTATTCAGTTTAACAAAACACAGGTTTATTGTCATTCAGATTGTTACCTTTACGTGTGTGCTATATGTTTCGGCCTGTACTCAGACCATCATCAGGCATGTCAATACAAAACCTTACAAAGGCAGCTATACATGTGTGTTACATGTTTCGGCCTCTACTTAAACCATCCTCAGGCATGTCATTACAAAACTCTTACGAAGTATATGTAAGGTTTTTGTAATGCATGCCTGAGGATGGCCTAAGTATAAGCCGAAATATGTAGCACACAAGTGAAGGCAGTAGTTTGAATTAAAATGAACCTGTGTTTTGTTAGACTGAATGAGTGTGTAGTTTATTCAGTGTTTTCCAAATATATATATATATATATATACTCAGGATATATATTTTCTCCGCGTCCACAGTCTTGGATTAACCAATCAGTTCAACAAGGTTCTCATCAGAAGTCCCTAAGTTTCATCTGTCTGATACTCCCCTCTCTTCTTCTTTCTCACCTTTTGAAACTTCCATGTCTCTCCTGTTTAACAAAAGTTTCCTTTAGTATTTGAATACCTTCATAAATGAGCATTATTACTAATGTTTATCTGCATATTTGTTTGGACGAAAGCTTCAGTAGATACAGCTTTATATTGACTCTACTAATGGCGTCACATATGAAAGGTAACCAGTGCAGATGAAGTCGATCTGAAAGCGGTCTACACTCATTCGTCGCGAAAAAGAAAGTTGGCGGAGCGTGGGTCATAATGCGAAAGGCAAACTGAGGTTTTTCCTTCTGTAATGCAAATCAGACCCTCAGCATATAAATGCCTGAGTTTAGAAAATATCTTCCTTAGATTTCGAAAGTATACATTTTTTTCATCTGTCTTCATCCTGTCCCTTACAAAGATTATTTCCACTTTATCCAATAATTTTAAGAAAATTTTGGAGTAAACCCAGGATACTTGGTGTCGAGTTACAGAGGAGAGCATCTTCTAGTGGCGCCTAGACTGGACTAGCACAGTGTGATACAGAATTTGGTGACCGAATTTTAAATTTGGATGTTAGACCTACTTGGAATTAAAACTTGAATTAATATCTTAAGGCTAAAACCAGTATATATTTTATGTAAAGATCCAGTTCCTACCTCACAGAGAACCTGGTTCGCTTCTGGTATAAAAACATGTTCGAGGTTCTGTGGGTAAATCTTGATTGTGTATTCAACGTTTCTCTCGTTAAATACATGGCGTGTACGAAATTCAGATTTTTAGTTGTTATTTACGAAGTAAAAAAGGAACGCCGTATGTGGAGACAACGTCCGTCCATCCGTCCTTCCATTCGTGACTAAACCATTTGTCGGATTATCACGAACTTCCGTATAGGAGTTATTTGCAAAAGGTTGTCGAACAAGGGTGAGTTTCGTGAAAATTGGCTCCGTGAGAATTTTACTTCACTTCAGGGCGTCAGTGACTTTATATCCGTACTTCCTACGTTTATTGTCTGTTTTGGATGAATTTCAGCATTCGAGATCAACACATAACGCTGCTGAGTATTTTTGGGTTTTGTGAACATCGGCAGAGGAAGACCGCTTTCTTTAAATGAAATTACATTTGCTCCTGTACGATGAACAAACAACTCTTGAGTAGAGTCTGCGTATTACGTCACTGGGTACAAGGTAAACCTAATGATGGCCTCCGAGTAGGTCGAAACATGTTATTTCATTAACACCGTACTTACACCCAGCTAATAAACCAGTTGTGTTTTGACCTGTATTGTCCTCTACTTCATGGGTACAAGGTTTATAGTGCTTTTGGCTTTAGCGTAGACGGTACATGAACCAATTGCTAGTGTTGAAAATGTTAACTGAATGTGGTAAGAGTTACTTTGAATAGAGTATGCTGTGAACTCCCACGATGGATATTTGGCTGAACGCCCAAATCAGAGGTTCTTGTTCATGTGACACATTTTTTGCCGTATGTAATAAAAGTGTCTAATATTAGTGCTGTAATACGGAGGAGCAGTATTGCGCGCTGAAAAGCACCGCGTTGTGAAAATGTGCACGAAAATTGGACGCCAGTCTCCATGAATTCTTTTTTAGCACTAGTGGCACTTCTTACTCAGCAATACATTTCGGTCGTTTTACACTCCGAATAATATTACCGGTTTCATATGGACAGAAGGAACAGTAGTGATCATCATCATCAATTCCTTTTACTCCTTGTGGAGCATAGGGCATCCATAAAGAGCTTACAGGCATTACGGTCTCCAGCTATCCCCTTGACCCCGTTCCATGACCTTCTTGTACTTCTTACTTCATCCTCTAGTGTCCTTCGCCACGTTCTCTTCGGCCTACCTCTCTTTCTGTATCCCTGAGGATTCCAGTCTAATGCAGTTTTCTCTATTGTTCCTGTTTCTTTGCGTAATGTGTTTCCATTTTCTTCTTTTATCTGATTTTCTATTGGCGTCTGATTGGCGATTCTCCATAGATCTTCGTTCGTAATCTTATCGGTCCATTTTATGTTCTTTATTCGTCTTAAGCATTTATTTACAAATACCTGCAGTCTTCTTGTTATCTGGTTGGTAGTTTTCCAGGTTTCACAAACATATAATAATAATTATTTTACATTTGTATTGAATATTCGTATTTTAACTTCTTTTGATATGTGAAGATTTCTCCACACAGGATACAGCTGAACAAATATACAATTTGCTTTCTTGATTCTACTTGCTACATCTTCCTCTGTTCCTCCGCTTTCTGACACCACACTTCCTATGTATACAAAGGATCCCGCTTCTTCAATTTCCGTTTCTTCTAACATAAATTTTTGCATATTAGATGTATTAACTCTCATCCCCTTCTTCTTGTTTATGTTAACATGCGAACCAACTAATTCTGCTTCCTCTTTTAGCCTCTTTAGCTTTTCTTCCATTTCTCAAAATCTCTGGGCTAACAGACAAATATCATCCACATAGTCC
>Ga0123353_10003313_pt1 | contig 20317 bp, 17 predicted proteins | sample TergutLab28metaG_3_FD_92763 | JGI IMG/M metagenome (GOLD analysis project Ga0123353, IMG submission 92763) | Labiotermes labralis P3 segment gut microbial communities from Petit-Saut dam, French Guiana - Lab288 P3 | ecosystem: Host-associated > Arthropoda: Insects > Digestive system > Gut ... | reverse complement strand
GCAAAAGGTGCGAAAAATTTTTGAAATCTCGATCGGGCTACGCCCTCCCTCAATTTCAAAAATTTTAAATAAATCAATAAATATCAAAAAGGACTTGACAAAGTTCAAAAATTGAGATAGGAGAGATACAGATGGCAAAAAAATTCAGAAAAAAGGGCTGCGGCTGCGGAATTGGCTGGAGCTTTTCCAGCGTCACGGCGGTCATATTGAGCTTTCTCGTAAACCGCTCTATCGGCTGGGCGATCGTGCATTTCTTTTTGGGCTGGATATACGTGATCTATTGGCTGTTCGCGCATTTGCCCGATTACTGGCCGGGCATAGTTGAGTTTTTGCAAACAACCTTTTGAGGATCATACCTATGTCAATTCAAAACAAACAGCCTGCCCTGAAAGTCCCTGACACTTGCCTGAAAGAGGCGTATGCCCTTTTGTGCCGCGTTACGCCTTTCCGCTTTGACTGCGGAAAGCTGTGTAATTCCGCTTGCTGCCGTGACGGTTTGATCGGCAAAAAAACGGGAATGACTCTCTTCTTTGGCGAAGAAAGTTTGTTGACAGCCGTGCGGGGTTTTGATATACTGGGAGACGAGAGGAAGCTTTTGGTCTGCTCTGGCCGCTGCGACAGAAGCACGCGCCCGCTCGCTTGCAGGATGTTCCCGTTTTATCCGTATCTGCGGGAGGAAAACGGCGTGACCCGAGTTGACGTTGTGCGGGACCCCAGGGCGTTTGGCATGTGTCCGGCGGCTTACCTTGGTCTGAAGCCTGAATACGAATTTGCCCGCAGCGTGCGAAAGGCCGCCAGATGGCTGTTGCACCATGATGAAAACGCGCGGATCATACGTGAGACTAACGCTCTGTTTGACGAACTGGAAAATATAAGAGAATTGATGAAAGACGGAACACAGAAGTAAAAGCGTTGTTTTATGAAGTTAATGACGATCAAAGAAGTACCATCATGTTTGCCTATGATGACATTTTTGCAAGAAGTCTAATGGTCACCATAATGCAAACATCGCAGGGGAATGGCTGAAAGATTTATCGTTTGAGTTAATTTCGATAAAATAAATATTAGAGTTGAAAGGCGGAACACAAAAGTGAAAATGTACAAAAAAATTCTGGTACTGCTGATTCTTCTGGCGCTGGTTCTTTTGCCGGCGGTCGGAGCCTACGCAGCCGACGTCACTGTCGGCGACTACGTGCTTGACGATTTCGACACGGCCGTGAGGATCAAGGAGTACAAGGGAAGCGAGGCGAACCTCGTGATCCCGTCAACCATCAATGTCGGCGGCGTGGACAAGACCGTCGTCGAAATCGGGACGGACGCGTTTGCCGGCAACGACGCGCTGCAAACGGTGACGATTCCCGGCACGGTGGAAAACATCGGGCGGGGAGCGTTCTTCAATTGCGGGAATCTGACAAGCGTCGTCATTCCGGCCAGCCTCAAAACCCTGGGCGTGGGCGCTTTCATGGACTGCGTCAATTTGAGGACCGTCTCAGTCGTCTCGGACGTGTCGGCGATACCCGTTGACGCGTTCAATTCCTGTGAAAAGCTCAGGGAGATAACCCTCGGCGAAAACGTTACGTCCATCGCAGCCGGGGCGTTTGTCGAATGCGCGTCGATTGAGACCATAACGGTCGGCGGGAATCTGGCGAGCATCGCGCCCGGCGCCTTTGACGATGAGTTTTTCGGTGTGTTTATCTGCCCCGTAAACTCCCCGTCCTATGTATATCTGAACAGCCTGGGCTATACGACCCGCGTCCTTGAACCGCTGTACGATATCGAGATTGCGAGCACCCCGGCGAAAATGACGTATCAGGTCGGCGAATCCCTTGAGCTTACCGGGCTGACAGTCATGGCCATATACGATACCGCCGGCGCGCTTCCCGGCGAGGGAGAGCGCCTGGACGTAACGGCTCTCTGCGACATCCGGTGCGAGGTCGCGAGCAATCCTTTCACCGCTGCCGGGAGATACAGTGTTTCGGTGAGCTACGAGGATGATTCCTTTGGCTACTCGAAGCTGTTTTACGTGACGGTCAGCGACGCGGCACCTGTCATAACCTCCATCGCGGTTAAGACAAACCCGGCTAAGACCGTATATTTTGCCGGCGAGACGCTGAATACGGCCGGACTGTCCATCACCGTGAACTATAGCGACGGTTCGTCTGAGACAAAGACCACGGGCTTTACCGCTTCGCCGCAAACGCTGAACACAGCGGGGACTAAGACGATAACCGTGGGCTATGAGGGCTTTAACGCAACGTTTACCGTTACCGTTAAGGAGAATGTTGTGGAGCGGCTGATTATCAGCAATCCGCCGAACGTCACGGAATACCGCTACAAGTACAAAGGCGGCGGAATCAACCTGGCGGGGCTTGTGCTGATCAAGGAATACTCTGACGGCAGCCGCGTTCCGGTCACAGACCTGAGTTCCGTGACGGTTTCCGGCCCCAACCTGTCAAGCGCCAGAAGAGGCACATATCCTGTCACGCTGACGCTTGAGGGAAAAACGGCGTCGTTCAATGTCACGATCAAGTATCTTTGGTGGCAGTGGCTTATTATGGTCGTGCTGTTCGGGTGGGTATGGTATTAGTAGACGCTAGATTTTAGACGCGGTTAGGGAAAATTTTCAAATAATTTGACTATAACACCCGCTTCATCAAAAGATGTGGCGGGTGTTTTTCATTGTTTGTTCATTTGCCCCTTGCCACCCGCGTTATTTGCTGTTATAATAATTCCGTTACGTTATCAAGGTGTTTAACGGAGGGGATACCCATGTTCCGCATCTCAGGCTTTTTCGACGAAGCCGCTTCAAAGCTTGACGCCCAGCTCGCCCTTATGAACGAGTTGAACGTCCGTTATCTCTGCCCGCGCGGGATCGATGGCAAAAACATCGCCGACTATACCCCTGAATCGTTCAGCGGGTCTGTCAGACCAAGGCTTGCGGCGGCGGGCGCGTCGCTTTCGTCCATCGGCTCGCCGATAGGTAAAATTTCGCTTGGCGACGAAGCCGCGTATCAGGCGCAGCTGAAAAAGCTGTCCGCGCTGCGCGATATCGCCGGGTCGTCCGGCTGCCGTTACATACGTATATTCTCTTTTTACATGAAGCCCGGCTTTGACGAGGACGCCGCGTTCCCGCAGGTCATAGAAAAGCTGCGCGGTTTTCTAAACGTTATTCGCGGACGCGATATCATTCTCCTGCACGAAAACGAGAAGAAAATCTTTGGCGATACGCCGGATCGGGTCATGCGGCTTTTTAATGCGCTTGACAATCCGCAATTCGCCCTTTGCTATGACGCGTCCAACTATCTCCAGATCGGCGCGGATCCCTGGGACGCGTATATGCTTACCCGGGACGCGACCGCCTACTACCACATGAAAGACTGCCAGGACGGCTTCGAGGTTCCCTTGGGCGAGGGGCAGGGGCGCATAAAAGATATATTGGCCGATCTTTTAGTCAGGGGCTTCGACGGCTTTTTGACGCTGGAGCCGCATACCGTAAAATACGCGCTGATGCGCAGGCCGTTGCGGATTCTGCCCTTTGTCAGTCCGGGCATCGCGCGGGCGTGCCGCGATACGGACAAACGCCACGGCGTCACATTCGCGAACAGAGTCACGCGGGCGGACGTCTTTCGATGGCAGCATGAAAATTTGGTTAACATTTTAAGTGAGGTTGGAGGTACGTTTGAATGAGGGGAAACAAGCTTCGCTACGGGATCATAGGCATCGGCAAGCAGGGGCATATTTACGCGAACAAGCTTCACAAGGGACTGGACAAAAACGCCGTGCTGACCGCGGTCTGCGACATCTCACCCGAGCGCAGGGAATGGGCACACAAGCATCTCAAGGGCGTCACGGTGTATGAGGATCACCGTCAGCTGATCGCGAGTCCCGAGGTTGACGCGGTCGTTGTCGTCACGCCGCACTACTTGCACCCGGAAATCGCGATTGAGGCTCTGAGTCAAAACAAACACGTACTGACAGACAAGCCGGCCGGGGTGTACACCAAAGCCGTCCGCGAGATGAACGAGTTCGCCGCGACAAAGCCCGAGCTGCTCTTTGGAATCATGTACAACCAGCGCTCAAACCCCCTTTACCTCAAGGCGAAGGATTTTATCGGCGGCGGCGGTATGGGCCAGATCAAGCGCATAAACTGGATCGTCACGAACTGGTACCGTCCGCAGGCGTATTACGACCAGGGCGGCTGGCGCGGGACATGGGCGGGCGAGGGCGGCGGCGTGCTGATCAACCAGTGCCCGCATCAGCTGGATCTTTTCCAGTGGCTGGGCGGTATGCCGGCGAAAGTGCGCGGCTACGCGAAAGTCGGTGTGAACCGCGACATTGCCGTGGAAAATGACGTGACTTTTTGCACGGAATATGAAAACGGCGCGAGCGGCGTGTTCGTCACGTCAACCCACGATTACCCAGGTACGAACCGACTTGAGATCAGCGGCGACGGCGGCCAGATCGTCATCGAGCAGAATCTTCTGAAAGAGAAAATGGTGATCCACCGGCTGAAAACGAAAGAAACGGAGTTCAACCGCGTCAATGAAAAGTTCATGCCGCTGATCCCGAAAAAGACCGTGAGGCTGAAAACCGACTCGCTGACAAACATACGGCGGCTGTTCATCGTATCGCAGCACATCAACATTTTCCGCAACTTTTCACGCGCCGCGCTGTTCGGCGAAAGGCTGCTCGCTCCGGGCGCGGAGGGCATAAACGGGCTTATGCTGTCAAACGCCGTGTATCTGTCAAGCTGGCTTGACCGCGAGGTGACGCTGCCCATTGACGAGGATCTGTATTTGTCGGAGCTGAATAAACGTATTGAACGGGAGAAGGGAATGAATTAGCATGTCAATTCGTATCGGCGTTCAAATGTATACGCTGAGGTACCTGTTAAAGTCGCCCGATCACGCGGAGGACGCGTTCAGGCGCGTGCGGGATATGGGCGCGCAGTGCGTACAGGCGCTGTACTCGCCCGGCGTTACGGCGGAGTTTTTAGGCGGCATGTCCAAGAAGTATGCTCTGCCCATATGCCTCGTCCACGCGCCGTTTGAGCGTGTGCAAAACGGCCTTGACCGTCTGGCGGAGGAGTTTTTGACTTTCGGCTGCGGCACGGTGGGCATCGGCATGATGCCCTCGCCGTACAGGCAGCAGGGCCCCCAAGGCGCAGCGGCGTTCACTGATTTGCTGAACGAAACCGGGCTTAAGCTGCAAAAGCACGGCCTGAAAATCTCATACCACAACCACGCTTTCGAGTTCAAGGCGGAGGGCGGCCAGACCGTGTTCGATTACCTCGTTGAAAACACCGAGCCGTATGTGCGCTTCACCCCCGACGTTTACTGGATCAAGGTCGGCGGATACGAGCCGGAAAAAGTCCTGGAAAAGCTCGTCGGGCGCACGGACGTGATACATCTCAAGGACTACCAAAAGCTCGGCTTGCCGCTGATGAGGGCGATCGGCGCGGGAACGCTTGATTTCCCCGCGATTTTGCGTCAGGCGGAAAAGTCCGGGGCCGCGGACGCGGTGGTGGAGCTGGATTACGCGGTCAGGCCATACCGGAGTCTTGAAAAGAGCTTGCGTTACTTAAAGGTGTAGGGGACGGTCTCTTAGACGTCCCGGCGGCCCGAAAGGTCGTCCCTCCCTCAACACACATAAAGAAAGGCGGTCACGGCATGAGTAATTCCGCGCTGAGTTCAGAAAAAAAAGCGCCCGCGTTTGGTATGCAGGATAAAATCGGCTACGCGCTCGGCGATTTCGGCTGCAACATGAGTTTTTCGCTGATCTCCAGCTTCATTATTCCGTTTTACACGCAGTACATCGGCCTGACGGAACAGACCTGGGCGGTCATCATTCTGATTCTGAAAATATGGGACGCGGTCAATGATCCCATTATGGGCACCGTGATGGATCACGTAAAAATCGGAAAAGAAAGCAAGTTCAAGCCGTGGATACGCTGGGGCGCTTACGGCCTGGTGATCTCCGGCGCGCTGGTGTTCATACCGCTGCCGAACGCGCCCTACTGGGCGAAAGTCGCCGTCTGCATGGCGGCGTATCTGTCCTGGGATTTTTTCTATACCCTTGTCAACGTGCCTTACGGCGCCATCAGCGCGGCCATTACCGCCGTACCCGATCAGCGCCAGTCGCTGTCCACGTTCCGCTCAATCGGCGCGGGCATCGGCGGCGCCGTTTCGATGCTGCTGCCGTTGCTGGTTTACAGGGACAACATCTTGCAGGGCGGCAGATTCATATGGATCGGCCTGGTGATGGGGCTGGCCGCGTTTGTCAGCTTCAAGGCCATGCTGCGCATGACGACGGAGCGCGTACAGGCCCCTCCCGAACAGGAGCAGAAAGTCGATTACATCAGAACCCTGCGGGGCTTTTTGACCAACCGCCCGCTGTTGGGACTGAGTCTGGCCTCTGTCGCGTCAATCGTGTTTTTCTCGTCGTCAACCTACACGAATCAGCTGGTGTTCCAGTGCTATTTTCAGGACACGCGGCTGCTGACGGTCGCGTCTTTCGCGTACCTCCCCGTGGTGATCATGATGGCTGTCGTCGGCCGGCTGGTCAAGCGGTTCGGGAAGAAGCTGGCGTCCGGCGTCCCGATGCTGTTCAGCGCCGCCGCCGCCGGACTGATGCTGTTGATCCCGTTCGATCCGTCGAAGCCCTCTTCCCCGTGGCTGTGGACGCTGTTCTCCATGCTGGTGCAGGCGGGCGGCGCGGTATTCATGCTGACCTGCTGGGCGATGGTTTCGGACTGTATCGACTATCAGCAGTTAAAAACAGGCGCGCGGGAGGAGGGCAGCGTGTACGCGATGTATTCCCTCTTCCGCAAGATGGCGCAGGGCATCGGGGCCTCGATTGTTCCGCTTACCATGACGTGGGTCGGATATCAGTCAAGCCTGGAGGCGGCGCAAAATCCGGGCGTGCCGGAAAAAATACGCACAATGGCGATTATGCTGCTGCTTGCGGGCGCTGTCGTCATGGCGGTTTCGCTGCTGTTTGTCTATAACCTCGGCAAAAAGCAGGTGGAGGAGATGAACGCGGAGCTTGCGCGGCGGACTCGGACTCTGGAAGCGTAGATTTGGCAACCCGAAATGCGAATCACGGGTTAGAAAAACAGAAAGCAGGTAAAAGTTAGGCGTCATTGCGAGCGCGTAGAAACGTTCTTTTTATAACAGGGTTTGAGCGCGAAGCAATCCAGTTCTGCAGCTTTATTGCGTTGCCTGACCACTTCTGACTTCTCAACCATTTGCGGCTGGATTGCTTCGCGCTCCAAAATTGCTGTTACTTAACGTTTCTCCGCGCTCGCAATGACGCGAAATTCACCCCATATCTATCATGTTTATCCGTTATTCACCTCATGATCAGCACATATACCCGCACTCTATCAAATCCGACTCAAAAAAGTCAAACATATGCGTCCCTGTGTCCGTTTTGTACCGTCCAACAGAGTCCGGGCACATCTTGATTTTTGCCATGGGGATCCCTAAAAAGCCCTCCAATTGCGCGAGGGTTTTGTCCTGCTGAAACACCATGTCCTCAAAGCGCAGCTGTATCAGCTTTCGCGGCACGGGCGTCGCTTTCATCAGCTCGCGCTGATATTTCCAGCTGATGGCGCGGCGGCGGCGGATGTCGTCCGTGCGTTCATATTCAATGCCGAAAACGCTTAAATCGTCGGTCACGTGGCCGCCTAAAACGCAGTCGCGCGGGTCGCGCACCCAATGGATGTAATGCGCGTCCGGGAACATTTTCAGTATCCACGGATAGCACAGCGTCGTCTCCGGTATCTTCCAGCCGCGGTTTTCCGCGCCGCTGTTCAGAACCGACGACAGGTAGTCCTCGATAAGCCGCGTGAAAGCGGGGTCAGGCTCGGCGGCAAGGGCCTTGCTGAAGTCCCAGGTCAGCCCGCCAGTGTACGCGACATAACGCCCGAACACGCGGCACGCCTCATACATGCTTTCCGCCGGGACCAGGTCCCATGAATCGTTCAGCGGCTCACCCATGAAAACGCCGCTTTTGGCTAAGGTCTGCGACATGGCGCGCGTGCCCGAATGGCCGCGCCCGATTACTGTTACCAGCATAAATTGACTCCAATCATCTATTTTATATAGATTATATCATATCAGCAGTTCAGTTTGCAAGCTGCAAAAGTGTAAAAAGGAGCGATTGACATAGCTTCCGACATTTTCAGGCATAAGGGCATAACAGCGCGTGAGCGGTTCGATCTGCTCGGCGAAAAGGGCGCTGTCGTGTGGTTCACGGGACTGTCCGGGGCGGGCAAGTCCACCGTCGCGTCCCTTGTTGAGCGCGAGCTGCTTTCACACGGCCGCCGGGCGTATCTGCTCGACGGCGACAACCTGCGCTTCGGCCTCAACGGCGACTTGGACTTTTCCGACGGCGACCGCCGCGAGAACATCCGCCGTATCGCCCACGTGGCGTCCCTGTTTGCGGACAGCGGCGCCGTCGCTCTGGTCAGCGCCATCTCCCCGTTTGAACACGACCGCGCGGACGCGAAAGCTGTCTGCCGTGAGATGAACCTCCCGTTCGTTGAGGTTTTTGCGGACGCAAGTCTGAGCACGTGTGTAAACCGCGACACAAAAGGCCTCTACAAAAAAGCGCTCCGGGGCGAGATAGAGCGTTTTACCGGCGTGTCTTCGCCCTATGAGGCTCCCGCCGACCCCGATTTGATTCTGCGCACGGACGAATGCGCGCCCGAAGCCGCCGCCGCCGATGTTTTGGATTATCTTGACATGCTTGATTCCCTGGAGGGCATGACTGTTTCCCTGTGCGAAGCGGCTGTGACAGCAGGGCGGCGGATCATGGAGATTTACGGCGGGGATTTTGCCGTAACGCAGAAAGACGACATGTCGCCTTTGACGCGGGCGGACCTCGAGTCCGACAAAATCATCCGCGATTTTCTTTCAGAGCATTCCCCGCAGTACGCGGTTTTGTCCGAGGAGTCAAAGGACGATTCGGCGCGGCTCAAAAATCCCGGTTGCTTTGTTGTCGATCCGCTGGACGGCACGAAAGAGTTCGTGCAACGAAACGGCGAATTCACCGTCAACATCGCGTTCGCGTACAGGAATAAGAGTGTGCTTGGCGTTGTGTACGTCCCGGCGGCGGACAAGCTGTATTACGCCGCGAAAGGACTCGGTGCTTACGTGCGGGACGGAGACGGTCCTGTCCGCTTCGCGGAGGAAAACCGTATACGCGTGTCGGGCAAAAAGGACGCGCTCACGGTCATGACGAGCCGTTCCCACGGCGACGCAGAGACTATGGCGCTGCTGGAGCACAACAGGCACAGGATCGGCACGGAGATTTCGGCCGGGTCGTCGCTCAAGGGGTGCCTGATCGCCGTGGGGAAGGCCGACGTTTATTACCGCGCGGGACACACCATGGAGTGGGACACCGCCGCCATGCAGTGCGTTGTGGAGGAAGCGGGCGGCGTGTTCAGGCAGGGAGACGGGTCGGTTATGCGGTATAATCGGGAGAACAGCCTGAATGATAAAGGGTTTTATATTTTGAATAGGGTTGAGAATAAATTTGAGGGGACTTTGAAGTGAGGTTTTTAAGACGTATTTGTCCTGCCGCGTTGGCTTTGCTTCTATTATTCAGCGGCTGCGCAAACACGCCAACCGAAAGCGCGGACGATAAACCCGCCGTCACCGACCCGTACGGGATTACGCTTGAGGGTGGCATAACAGACGGCGGCCTTGCTGAACAAAAAACCAACTTTCCGTTATATGCCGCTTTGCCCGGCGACGATTTCTATCTTTACGGAATCAACCCGCACGGCATGGTTTTGTATCATAAAAATAACGGGTGCTATTTTGACTGGCCGGGATTGACCCCGCGTGGGATTTTGCCCAAGATGTCCTATTTTGACTGCGACGGCGACGGCAAAAAGGAGCTTGCAGTTACACTCTACTGGGCTTCGGGAACGGAGTTGTCGCTTATGGATTTGCACATACTTAAAATTGAAGAGCATAAGGACTCGTGGCCGCCTGTAGAATACCGAGATTACGCGATTTTGAGCCAGGATGGTTCAAGTCAATTCGGGGATGGTTCGCCGAGCGAAATCGACAAGCTCTTAAATGAAAACTTCCCGTTCATTTTGGCGGACGGCGGCAAAACCGTAAGCTTTATAATGGACGGCAAAGAATATTCCGCCAACAATGATTTTGATGAGGACGCCAATTTTTTTGAAGGCATTGTCTACGGTAACATTGTACATTTTGATATTCAGGATGATCACAGTATTACTGCGGAAATCGCCATCGGTTTCAAATATGAAAACTTTGCATTTCCTCAGTACTTCGCGGATGTTATCGCGGACGTCAGCTTTGACGGCAAGCAGTTCAAGTTCAGCAATAAGCGAATAAACTTCCATACACAGGGAGAGGAGAGCGCCCCTTGAATCACCTCGAAAACCTCGAAAACAAAAGCATCCACATCCTGCGTGAAGCATACAACCGCTTCAAAAACCTCTGTATGCTCTGGTCCGTCGGCAAGGACTCGACCGTCCTGCTGTCTTTGGCGCGCAAGGCATTTTTCGGTCACGTGCCGTTTCCCCTTGTGCATATCGACACGCATTACAAAATTCCCGAAATGATCGAATACCGGGACAACCTCGCGCGGCAGTGGCGGCTGGACATGATATACGGCGAGAACGCGGACGCGCTCGAAAACAAGCTCACTTTCCCCGACGGGAACGCGAGCCGGATCGAGTGCTGCAAAAATCTCAAGACGGAGGCGCTGCGTAACACGCTTTCCGGCGAATGGCCCCGCTGGCGCATGAACCACGAAACCGGGCAATATGAGCGCGACAGAAATACCGAGCCGTATACGGGCGTGATCGCTGGCATACGCGCCGACGAGGAGGGCAGCCGTTCCAAGGAGCGCTATTTTTCCCCGCGCGATAAAAATAACGACTGGGACGTGGGCGACCAGCCGCCGGAATTCTGGGGACAGTACAAGACCGATTTCGCGCCCGGCACGCATATCCGCGTCCATCCCCTGCTTGACTGGACGGAGCTGGACGTGTGGGAGTACATCCGCAAAGAGGACGTACCCGTGGTTTCGCTGTACTTCAATCAGGGGGACGGCAAACGCTACCGCTCGCTGGGGTGCTGGCCGTGCACAAGCCCCGCGGATTCGGACGCGCGCGATCTGGATGAAATCATCGAAGAGTTGAAAACGGGCAAATTCGCGAACATAGCCGAACGCTCGGGGCGCGAGCAGGACAAGGAGGACGGCGGCGGGCTGGAGGAACTTCGCAAGGATGGATATATGTAGGAATCAGGTGTTAGGAGAGTGAATAAGCTACACATGGATAAAGAGATGAATGTTGTTATAGTAGGGCACGTGGATCACGGCAAAAGCACGGTGATCGGGCGGCTGCTGGCGGATACCGGCTCACTGCCCGAGGGTAAGCTTGAAAGCGTTCGGGAGCTGTGCAGGCGCACGTCGAAGCCTTTCGAGTATGCCTTTTTATTAGACGCGCTCAAGGACGAACGCGAGCAGGGCATCACCATCGACGCGGCGCGGTGTTTTTTTAAGACCGACCTGCGCAAATACATCATCATTGACGCGCCGGGCCACATCGAGTTTTTGAAAAACATGATCACGGGCGCGGCGCGGGCGGACGCGGCTCTTTTAGTCATTGACGCCCACGAGGGCATACGGGAGAATTCGCGCCGCCACGGATATATGCTGTCCATGCTCGGGATAAAGCAGATCGCCGTGCTGATCAACAAGCTGGATCTGATCGACGGGCGTGAGCGCGAGTCCGTCTTTAAAGCTGTCACCGCGGAATACGGCGCGTTTTTGGAGCAAATCGGCGTGCGGCCCGCCCGTTTCATCCCGGTGTCGGCGGCCAAGGGGTACAACATCGCCGTAAAAAGCGACGAACTGAGCTGGTATGACGGTCCAACCGTACTGGAGGCGCTTGACGCTTTCACCGAAACCGCGCCGCCGGACGGTCTGCCATTTCGCATGTGGGTGCAGGACGTCTATAAATTCACCGCTCAGGGCGACAGCCGCCGCATCGTCGCGGGGACTGTTTCGTCGGGCGCGATTTCTGCCGGCGACGAGGTGATGTTCCTGCCGTCGGGCAAAAAGACTTTCGTCAAATCTATAGAAGCTTTCAACGAGCCGCCGAAAACCCGCGTGACAGCCGGTTACGCCGCGGGCTTTTGCGTGACCGAGCAGATATATATCAGGCGCGGCGAGCTGGCCTGCGTCATAAAGCACGGCAAGTCCGGGAATGATATGCCGGGGCACGGTATGCCTTTGACGGCGGGTAAGCTGAAAGCATCCGTTTTCTGGCTTGGGAAACAGCCCTTTGAGCCGGAAAAGCGGTATAAAATCAAGATCGGCACGGCACAGGCCGGTTGCCGCCTTGAATCTGTCACGGGCGTTCTGAACGCCGCGACGCTGGAGAACCTCGCGCGGGACCGCGTTCACCGCCACGAGGTCGCCGGGTGCGTACTGCGCCTTGACCGCCCGATTGCCTTTGACCCGGCCGACAGGCTCGCGGAAACGGGCCGCTTCGTGCTGGTTGACGGCTATGAGATCGCCGGCGGCGGCATCATCACCGGTGCGGCGGACGAAAGCGATATGGGCGAAAAGCTTCTGCGCCGCGATATAAAATGGATCAAGAGCGGCGTCACGGCGGCGCAACGCGAGCGGTATTACGGGCAGAAAGCGCAGCTCGTCGTCATAACGGGCGAAGCGGAAACGGACAAAAAGTCCGCCGCGAGGAAGCTTGAAAAAATGCTGCTTGACAGCGGAAAGATAGCGTATTATTTAGGCATCGGCAATTTGCTGTACGGCGTGGACGCCGATATCAAGTCAGCCGATTCCATGGGCAGGGCTGAGGAACGGCGCGAGCATATACGGCGGCTGGGCGAGCTTTCAAACGTCATGCTGGACGCGGGCAACATCCTCATCGTTACCGCGAACGAACTTTTGGCGGACGAGCTGGATACGCTTCGCAGGATCGTCACAAGCGACAGCGTCATGACGGTCTGGGCGGGTACAGAAGACAGACGGATACGGGACTTTGATTTGCTTGTGGACGGCGGCGCGGAGGATATCGCGTCTGTGATTTTTGAGAAAGTATTTTCCGAGTAGGGGCGTATGGCGCATGTTAATACTGTTTTTCGTTAGAAATGTATACAAAAAATCTTCGCAAAGCCCATATACGCAAGCCTTTGCTTGATTTTTCGTACATTTCTTAGACAAAAAATAGTATAAATTAAAGATTCATCATTTATTTACATTTAAAATATTGACAAATCAAGTTTCCCGCGCTATTATATTAGCAGACTTAGCACTCGCCTTGAATGAGTGCTAAACATTCAGGGGAAGCGGTGATGATCGTGGAACTGACGCAGCGAAGAAAAGCCATACTGGCGGCCATAGTCGAGCAATACATCCGCACGGGCGAGCCGGTGGGCTCTAAAAGCCTGCTGGAAACGCTGCCGCTGCCGCTGTCATCGGCCACAGTGCGAAACGAAATGGCCGAGTTGTCTGCCCTGGGCCTGCTCGAACAGCCGCACACCTCCGCCGGGCGGATACCCTCCCACGCGGGCTATCGGTATTATGTCGATCACCTAATGGGACAGCAGGCGCTGGATGAGGCGATCAGGCGAAAGATCGAACGCGCCGTGTCCGGGGCGAGCGACGACCCCGAACGCCTTTTGGCGAAAGCGGGCGAGGTCCTGGCGGGCCTTACGAACTGCGCCGCCGTCTCCGCGACGTCCCCGGGCGAAACGGCGGTGATCAGGCGCGTTGAGACGGTCGCGGTGGGACTCCGCACGGCAATGCTTGTGCTGCTGACCTCCACGGGCGTTCTGAAAAGCAAGATCTGCCGGCTCGACAGCGAGATCACGCCCGCGCTTTTGGAAAGCTTCTATAACGTGACGGCCTCCATGCTGGTCGGGCGTCCCCTGTGCGACGTCAACATATCGACCATGCAGACCTTAGCCGCGTCGGCGGGCGAAAACGCTTTCGCGATGCTGCCGCTGATGGCGGGAGCCGCGGAGCTGGCGCGGGAAGCGTCGCTGTGTGACGTCAGGCTGGAGGGGCAGCAAAATCTGCTGAGTTACCGCGAGCTTGAGGAAAACGCCTATGAGTTGATGGAATTCCTGCGCAGGGGCGAGCCGCTGTTCAGCATGCTGACGGCGCGGAGCAAGGGCAGTGTCAAGCTGTTTATCGGCAAGGAAAACCAGTATAAGCAGTTGCACCAGAGCAGCGTTATTTTAGCGAACTACAGCGTCAACGATCAGGAGGGCGGCTCGATCGGGGTCATAGGTCCCACAAGGCTCGACTACGCGAAGCTGATTCCCAGCGTGAAATATCTGACGGACCTGGTCGGGCGGATACTGACGAGCGCGCTGGAATAGCGCCGCCATTCCAATTGAGAATTGAGAATTTTACTTCTTTCGGAAAGGATGTTCGTGTATGGAAGATATTGAGAAAAAAGAAGTTTTGGAAGAACAGGAGCCGGAAACGGAGCTTGAGGAATCTGTTGAGGAGTCCGCCGAAGAGATGCTGGAGCGGCAGCTTACCGAGGCAAACGACCGCCTTTTGCGCCTGGCCGCCGAGTATGACAACTTCCGCAAACGGTCGCAGAAAGAGAAAGAGGAGCTGTTCGCGTCGTCAAAGATTTCGGTTATCACGGAATTTCTGCCGGTGATCGACAACCTGGACCGCGCGCTTGATAACAACACTGATAACGTCGAGGAGTACAAAAAAGGCGTCGGGATGATCGGAAGCCAGTTTTATGAGACGCTCAAAAAGCTTGGCGCGGCTGAGTTCGGCGAACCGGGAGACGCGTTCGACCCGAACCTCCACAACGCCGTCATGCATATACAGGACGACAGCCTGGGCGAAAGCGCCGTAGCCGCCGTGTTCAGCAAGGGATACAAGCTGGGCGGCAGAGTTATACGGCACGCGGTGGTTCAGGTAGCGAATTAAATTGCAAGTTAAATTTCAGCGCACAGCATAGAATAAATCACATCTAAAGTCTACCGTCTAAAATCTAACATCTAAATTGGGAGGAAAAATGTATGTCAAAGGTAATCGGAATAGACCTCGGCACAACAAATTCATGCGTTTCCGTCATTGAGGGCGGAGAGGCCGCAGTCATCACCAACGCGGAGGGCGCGAGGACGACCCCGTCGGTTGTGGCGTTCAGCAAAACGGGCGAGCGCATGGTCGGCCAGGTGGCGAAGCGTCAGGCTATCACCAACCCGGACCGCACCATCTCTTCTATCAAAAGGCAGATGGGTACCGATTATAACGTTAAAATCGACAATAAAAAGTTTACGCCGCAGGAGATATCCGCCATGATCCTGCAAAAGCTCAAGCTTGACGCCGAAGCGTATCTGGGCGAAAAGGTCACCGAGGCGGTCATCACCGTCCCGGCGTACTTTACCGACGCGCAGCGCCAGGCCACCAAGGATGCGGGCAGGATCGCCGGGCTTGAGGTCAAGCGTATCATCAACGAGCCGACGGCCGCCGCGCTTGCCTACGGGATCGACAAGGAATCGGACCAGAAGGTCATGGTGTTTGACCTGGGCGGCGGCACCTTTGACGTTTCGATCATCGAAATGGGCGACGGCGTGCAGGAGGTTTTAGCCACCGCCGGCAACAACCGCCTGGGCGGCGACGACTTCGACCAGCGCGTGATCGACTGGCTGGCAAACGAGTTCAAAAAGGAGAATGTGATCGACCTGCGCGGCGACAAGATGGCCATGCAGCGCCTGAAAGAAGCCGCCGAAAAAGCGAAAGTCGAGCTGTCGGGAGTGACGTCCTCGGCTATCAGCCTGCCTTTCATCACGGCAGACGCCTCAGGCCCGAAGCATCTTGAAATGACGCTCACCCGCGCGAAGTTCAACGAGCTGACCCACGATCTTGTGGAAGCGACGATGGGACCCGTGCGTCAGGCAATGGCCGACAGCGGGCTCAAGGTCTCGGAAATCGACAAGGTGCTGATGGTCGGCGGCTCGTCGAGGATTCCGGCCGTGCAGGAGGCTGTGCAGAAGTTCACCGGCAAGGAGCCGTTCAAGGGCATCAATCCCGACGAGTGCGTCGCCATGGGCGCGGCTTTGCAGGCCGGCGTTTTGGGCGGCGAGGTCAAGGGGCTTCTGCTGCTGGACGTCACTCCGCTGTCGCTTGGGATAGAGACGATGGGCGGCGTCAACACGCGCATCATCGAGCGCAATACGACCATCCCCGTCAAAAAGAGCCAGATATTCTCCACGGCGGCGGACAATCAGCCGTCGGTCGAGGTGCACGTGCTCCAGGGCGAGCGCGAATTCGCCCGCGATAACAAGACCTTGGGTGTGTTCCACCTCGACGGCATCATGCCCGCCCGCAGAGGCGTGCCGCAGATCGAGGTCACGTTCGACATCGACGCCAACGGCATCGTCCACGTATCGGCCAAGGATTTGGGGACGAGCAAGGAGCAGTCCATCTCCATCACATCGTCCACGAATATGTCCAAGGACGATATCGAGAAAGCCGTCCGCGAGGCCGAGCAGTTCGCGCAGGAGGACAAACAGCGCCGCGAGGAGGTCGACCAGCGCAACACCGCCGACCAGATGGTGTACCAGTGTGAGAAGCTTCTCAGCGAGGAGGGCGACAAGTTCTCCGACGATGAAAAGACAGAGATCAATGAGAAGATTGACGCGCTTAAAGAGGCGCTTAAGGGCGAGGATATCAACCTCATCAAGTCACGGCAGGAGGAGCTGACGCAGGCGTTTTATAAGGTGTCGGAGAAGCTTTATAAGGCTGCGCAGGAGACGGCCGGGGCGCAGGGCGCACCGGATATGGATGGCGCGCAAGGCGGCGGCTACGAGGGTTACACGGAAGCGGATTATACGGATGTGCCCGAAGAATAGGCTTTAGACGTGGTACAGGGGACGGCGGCCGTCGTCCCCTGTCATTTACGGCTGAATTATTTAGAGGGGGAAGCTATGGGAAAGGACGTATATTATTACGAAAGTCTATTAAGAACGGCTCCTACATCGGAGATGACCGTTTCATCGCTGTCTGATTATATCAACGCGATTACCGCAATCAACAAAATGTACAGAAGAATTATATATCGCGGACAGGCTGACAAGTCCTGGGGAATTGAGTCGTCGGCCTATCGTGTGTTGAAGAAAAACACAGAAAAACCCACGCAAAAAATGTTGCAGGATTATCATTTGAAGCTAATCAGGGAAGTGAAGAACCTACATGACATTGACCATGCTACAGATAAATATACAGGCATCGCCTTGCTTGCCTATTTACAGCATAACGGAGCCAAAACCGGGTTGATTGATTATACCGTTAATCCTTTGATATCCCTCTGGTTCGCCTGTATATCGGAAGACAGCGAAGACGGCGCGGTGTACTGCATAGAAAACAGCGGCATAATAAACGACTTGATCCCGGTTGACAGTGATAAGGAGATTGAAGAATTATTTATGCAGTCAAACGCCGTCAATGTATTTGATCCGCCGAATATTAACCGACGGATTTTAAGCCAGCAAAGCGTTCTGTTGTTCAGCACAAGCGGGACGATAGACAAGCGGAAGCACATGACAATTGTTGTTCCAAACGATGCCAAAAAAGAGGTTTTAGATCAGCTCTCTCTGGTGGGGATTTGCAAAAAAACAGTGTTTCCTGACTTTCCCGGCTTTTTGGAATGGTTTTCTTTTGAGAGCGGGCCGGATCAAGAAAAGTACGATGAACTTTTCAGAAAAGCAGAAAAGAAATCTCTGGACTTTAAGTATGATGAAGCCATAAAATTATTTGAAGAAGCCCTTGCGCTGGGGCAAACGTTGTTTGGAGAAAACAGTGTTGAAATAGCCGCCATATATCATAACATGGCGAGTGCATATAAAAATCAAGGCGATTACCCCCAGGCGTTGGAATGGCATCAGAAAGCTTTGGTCATCCGTGAAAAGGCGCTGGGCAAAGAGCATCCTGACACCGCCTCAACCTATAACAACATGGCGATTGTGTATTATAGTCAAGGAGATTACCCCAAAGCGTTGGAATGGCATCAGAAAGCTTTGGTCATCCGTGAAAAGGCGCTGGGCAAAGAGCATCCTGACACCGCCAAAACCTATAACAACATGGCGGGTGTATATTATGGTCAAGGCGATTACCCCAAAGCGTTGGAATGGTATCAGAAAGCTCTAGACATCCATGAAAAGGCGCTGGGCAAAGAGCATCCTGACACCGCCTCAACCTATAACAATATGGCGAATGTATATGACGATCAAGGCGATTACCCCAAAGCGTTGGAATGGCATCAGAAAGCGTTAGACATCTGTGAAAAGGCGCTGGGCAAAGAGCATCCTAACACCGCCTCAACCTATAACAACATGGCGAGTGTGTATAAAAATCAAGGCGATTACCCCAAGGCGTTGGAATGGTATCAGAAAGCGTTAGACATCAGGGAAAAGGCGCTGGGCAAAGAGCATCCTGACACCGCCCAAACCTATAACAACATGGCGGGTGTGTATTATAGTCAAGGAGATTACCCCAAAGCGTTGGAATGGTATCAGAAAGCTTTAGACATCTATGAAAAGGCGCTGGGCAAAGAGCATCCTGACACCGCCATGACCTATAACAATATGGCGAGTGTATATAACAATCAAGGCGATTACCCCAAAGCGTTGGAATGGTATCAGAAAGCTTTAGACATCCGTGAAAAGGCGCTGGGCAAAGAGCATCCAAAGACCATAAAAACCCAGAAATATATTGAAAACACAAAAAATAGGCTGGATGACAATATTACATAATGCTTATTACCCCACCTCACACCATGCGTTAAATAAAGGAGCAGATTTACTTGCCCAACAAACGAGATTACTATGAAGTCCTCGGCGTCGATAAATCCGCAAGCGACGACGAAATCAAAAAAGCCTACCGCAAAAAGGCCAAGGAGTTCCACCCTGACTTAAACCCCGGCAGCAAGGAAGCCGAGGCGAAGTTCAAGGAGGCGAACGAGGCCTATGAGGTGCTGTCCGACGAGACGAAAAAGGCCCGCTACGACCAGCTCGGTCACGCGGGCGTCGATCCCAATTACGGCCCGGGCGGCCCGGGCGGCGGCTTCGCGGGCGGAATGGACTTCGATTTAAGCGACATACTCGGCAGCTTCTTCGGCGGCGGCTTCGGCGGTTTCGGCGGCGGACGGCAGCAGAATCCCAACGCTCCCCGGCGCGGTGACGATCTCAACGAGCGCGTCAACATATCCTTTGAGGAGGCGGCCAAGGGGTGCTCCCGCGTTATCGAGACAAGGCGTATTGAGGTCTGCGGCGAGTGCGGCGGAAGCGGCGCGCAGGGCGGCACGTCGGCGAAAACGTGTCCCGAATGCGGCGGCAGAGGTCAGGTCATGTCCCAGCAACGGACGCCTTTCGGCGTGATTTCCACACAAAAAGCGTGTCCGAAATGCGCGGGCAAGGGCAAGATCATCGAAACTCCATGCCCAAAATGCCGGGGCGGCGGACGCGTGTCAAGGCAGGTTCAAATAAACGTCAGCGTCCCTGCCGGAATCGACGACCGCCAGGCCATCAACATCAGGGGCGAGGGGCACAAGGGGCTGAACGGCGGTTTGCCGGGCGATCTGCACGTGGCGGTGTTCGTGCGGCCGCATCCATTTTTTGAGCGCGACGGCTACGACGTCTGGTGCGACGTCACGGTGAGCTTCGCGCAGGCCGCCTTGGGCGATACGCTGATGGTACCGACGTTGGACGGCAAGGTCAGCTGGACTCTGCCTGCCGGAACGCAGCCGGGAGAGGTATTCATGCTCAAGGGCAAGGGCATACAGAATCTGAACGGGCGCGGTAAGGGCAACCAGCTTGTGCGCATTGCCGTCGATGTGCCGAAAAAGCTTGACGAACGCCAGCGGGAGCTTATCAGGGAGCTGGGGCAAGAGCTTGGCGTCGGGAGCGGCTTTACAGAACAGGACGAGGACAGGGACGACAAAAAGGGCGGGTTCTTTGGCAAAAAGAAGAAATGATTTTTATTTGTGAGAGACGTATGCCGTGTTTTTCGGGGCGCGGCATACGTGACAAGCATATATATAAAAATTTTTCTTGACATTTTCGCGATTTGCGATATAATATTTATTGTTATGGGGGTATAGCTCAGTTGGGAGCGCGAGTTGTCCGAGGATAATACCCCTGCTGAGGGAAATTTGAAAACTGAATAAAAAAGGTACTTTTCCAGTATTTGGGGGTATAGCTCAGCTGGGAGAGCGCTTGAATGGCATTCAAGAGGTCAGCGGTTCGATCCCGCTTATCTCCACCAT
>Ga0123353_10003312_pt1 | contig 20322 bp, 17 predicted proteins | sample TergutLab28metaG_3_FD_92763 | JGI IMG/M metagenome (GOLD analysis project Ga0123353, IMG submission 92763) | Labiotermes labralis P3 segment gut microbial communities from Petit-Saut dam, French Guiana - Lab288 P3 | ecosystem: Host-associated > Arthropoda: Insects > Digestive system > Gut ... | reverse complement strand
CTCCGGCCTCGCGTAGCGGATATTGTCGGCAATTGACCCCATAAAAAGGTAAATATCCTGCGACACGACCCCTATGTTTTCGCGGAGCTGTTTTAGCGACAGGTCTTTTACGTCAACGCCGTCAATCCTTATATTCCCGGTTTTCGCGTCGTAAAACCGCGCTATAAGGTTTGCTATGGTCGTTTTGCCCGCACCCGTTTTTCCCACGATGCCGAGCATTTCGCCCGCTTTCGCTTTAAGGTCGAGTTTTTTTATGACAGGTTTGGCCGGCTCATATTCAAATTCCAGCTCTGATATCTCTATATCGCCTTTAAAATCACCCAAAACAACGGGGTTTTCTTTTTCCATGATTTCCGAATCGCTGTCAACTATTTCGAATATCCTTTGGGCTGAATCCACGCATCTTGCCCACCAGTTGAATATCCATGAAAGAAATTCTATAGGCCCTATCAGCATCATCGCATAGACAAGGTAGCTTATAAGGGAGCCTACCGTAAGCTCCCCGGTCAGCTTGTAATATCCGCCCATGGCGAAAATAAAAGCGGCCAATACGTTCAAAATACCGAATACTATGGGGAATACCGTATGCTCGGTGTTCGCGAGGCTTATTTCCGAACCCATCAGCTTGCCGCTCGCTTTTTCAAAACGCGAATATTCTTCATCTTCTTTTGAAAAGGCTTTTATTATTCGCTGACCGTTTATATTGTCGCTGACCATTGACGTGAGGTTCGCGCTGAACAGCCATATCTTATGGTGGAGCCGCCTGAACACTTTCATGCCGAAAAAATAGCAGACGCCGAATATGGGAAGAATTCCTATGAGCATCACTGACAGCTTCCAGCTTGTCTTGAACATATAAAACAAAATGCCCGTTATGGTGAATATGTTCGTAACTATGTAAGGCAGGCCGTCGACGAAAAACCAGTACATATTAGTGGAGTCCGTCATTACCCTTTCCATTAGGGAGCCTGTCTGCTTCGCCGAATAGAACCCGACCGACAGGTTTTGCATCGCGCTGAATATTTTCAGCTTGATATCGAATATAACACGGGGCATTATCCCGCCGATTATGTATTGTGACACCGCGCTTGCCACCGTGCTTAAAAATCTTATGGCAAACATTGTAAGGACCAGCGAACCGAGGGAATACAGCAATGTCTGCGTCATGGAAGGGTCGCTTATGCCTTCGTTCAGCAATATATCGTCAATCAGCCTTTTTGCGCTCAGCTGAGGGAGATATATGCTTATGGCGGAACCGACAAGCAAAGTGGAAACTATTGTCAGCACTTTTATTTTATATCCGCCGAAAAATGAAAACATACGCCGTATAACGGACTTTTTATTGACGCATTTCGGGCAGGAAACGCGGTTTTCGGGTATGGCTTCGCCGCATTTCGGGCAAATCCTTTCGGTTTTTAAGGTTTTTTCAAACTCATCGAAAGGCCTTGCTTCCCGCAAAGTATTATAAGCCTTGCAGAAATTTTCAAAATCGCTTAAAAGCCCGGCCGAAAATTTAGCCAAAGCGATATCTTCGCCGCCCTTAACGCCTATAAGCATTCCCGTAGCGACATATTTTTCGGTTTTTAATTCGTCAAAGCTATGAATCGGGAACGTTTCGAGCTTTTCAAGGCTGTATGACGTTTTTAATTTTTTATGCCCGCGCTTTTTGGTTACCTCTTCTTTTCCGTATGCGAAATATATGCCCTTTTTGTCCAAAGACAGCCAAAGCGAACAGAAACAATTGCCCCTGTCCATGTCGCCCGTTACGCTGAACAGTATATTGTCGGTATCAAGATTTTCTTTGTCAAGCAGTTCTTTTACTTCTTTTTTTAATGTATATTTGCTTTCCAGGTTCGTTTTTTCCTTTTTTTTGTTACTTTTTTTATTCTTATTAAACATAAATTTCTCCGCAAAAATAAAAGGGAATCCTAAACGATTCCCTTTTAACGTTAAACTAACGGTTTTTTATCTGCGTGTTGCTTATTTCTTTTTCTTCGAAAGAACATAAGCGGCGCCCGCAAGAACCATTAAGCCGGCTACGGCTGCTATGGCAGCGTTATCGCCCGTCTTGGGGTTCGGTTTGTTGTCATTTACTTTTGTTGTGGTAGGAGCAACTGTTGTGGTAACGGTGTTGCCGTCTGTCGTCGCAACTGTTGTGGTAGCGGCAGCCGTTGTGGTTGTGGTAGCGGCAGCGCCTCCAAGCGCTACGGACGCAGAGTCGCTAAGATTAGAAACCTTTTTAACAGGGTTACTCTTATCCTGAATTTCGCCCTCTTTAAGGTCAAACTTTACGGTTTTGCCTTTATTGGCCATGTCGTAAGAGAACGTATACATGAATACATCAGCGTTATCAACATCAAGGAACGTTGTGTACGCCCATGCTACCGTTGCGGTGCCTTCCGCTACGGCAACCTTGCCGAACGTACCCGCCTCATCGGCACCCTTAGTCATACCTGCGGAATCAGCGTCAACCATCTTCACTTCCGCAGAAGCCTCAAGAGACCATTTACCGGAAGCCATACCTTTAGCATTAAGAATCGCCACGATTACGGTAATTTTGCCTTCCTTATCGTCTTCTACTTTCAGTTTGTAAGCCGGATCACCCGCTGCTGCTGACGCTGTAAGAACAGCAAAACCACCGACAAGCGCAATAACCAAAGCGCAGGCTAAAAACTTCATTGTTAATTTCATTCCAAAAAACCTTCCTTACTTTATTTTTGATTTTTAGTTTATATATAAGGGAAACTTTAAAATTTAAGGTCAATCCCTTTTATATACATTACGTATTTTTAATACTGCGTATTTTTAATACGTTGGATACGCGCCTTTTAAACACAGCGCGGAATTAGTATTTGCTCAAAGTTTAAAATCAAAACTGGTACTTCATACATATATATTTTACAGCATAATATTTCCAATGTCAAGAGTAAAATTAAAAATTTTTAAAAAATTTGAGAAAATCATTCAAATAGTTAAAATGACTTGATTTTGCGGGATTTTTAAGTATAATATTGTTTAGGATATGGGATTCAGGGACCGGGGTTTAGGAGGTGTTGGCATAATCATGCATACACGGGATTTAAGGGAAAAATATCCTGTTTTTTATTATAACGGGTATTCCGCTGTTGAAAAAGACGGGTTTATCAAGCTTGAATGGAACTTTCAAATACCGGGGCTTTCCGAGTTCGCGCCTTCGGTTAAGATTAAAACAAAAAATTTGGGAATTGTCAACCCCCTGGAGGCAAAATTTTCAAATAGTTTAATTTTCAACCTGGGCCTTGCGGAAATCATCAGTTATTACAAAGCCGTCTGCCCGCCCAAAATAGTAATACGCCCGGGTGCAATGAGCGGCGGGATGGCCGTATGGTGGAAAAAGCTTTTTTTTAACGGGCTTTCGGAGTTTTTCTATATCAACAATATAAGCGCCGGGGATGATTTTTTTGAATTTGAATATAATAAGACGGGTATTATTGTCCCCGAAACAGAAACATATAATAAAACGGGAAAAAATTTGATCCCCGTCGGCGGCGGCAAGGACTCGGCCGTCACGGCGGAGCTTTTGTCAAATTTCAAATCCGAAAATATGTTTTTCACAATAAACAGCCAGCAGGCGCGGACGGATACCGTCATTGCGGCGGGATATGATGAAAATTCTATAATAGAAACGACAAGGACGATATCGCCCGAGCTTCTGGAGCTTAACAAACGGGGTTTTTTAAACGGCCACACACCGTTTTCGGCAATAGTCGCCTTTTTGTCCCTGTTCTGCGCCTACCTCACGGGGGCGGAAAACATAATACTTTCAAACGAAGCCAGCGCGAACGAGGGGAATATGGAAAATTCCAAGGTAAACCATCAATATTCCAAATCCTTTGAGTTTGAAAGGGATTTCAACTCTTATGTAAAAAAATATCTTACGGATGATATAAATTATTTCAGCATCCTGCGCCCGTTCAGCGAACTGCAGATAGCGAAAATGTTTTCCGCCCATGAAAAATACCATAGCATATTCAAAAGCTGCAACACGGGCGGCAAAACGAATATATGGTGCGGGAACTGCCCGAAATGCCTTTTTGTATACATCCTTTTGTCGCCGTTTTTAAGCGGGGAAAAGCTTGTTTCAATATTCGGAGGGAATTTGCTGAACAACGAAGGTTTAAAAGGTTTTTTCGACGGCCTCGCGGGCTTCTCCCCCGTAAAGCCCTTTGAATGCGTCGGCACCGTCGAAGAGGTCCGCCTGGCCATCAGCATAACGGCGGAAAAATATAAATCGGAAGGCCGCGAAATGCCTGCATTGTTAAAATATTTCCATTTAAAAGAGGATACAAAGAAAATCGCGGAAAATACCGCCCTATTCTCAGCCTTCGACAACGAAAACCTTATCCCGCAAAAATTTATGCCGCCCGTAAAGGAGATGTACGATTTTGTCAAACCCTGAAACCCGCCTTATAAATTATTTGGAAGACAAGAAAATACTCATTTTGGGCTTCGGCAGGGAGGGCCGCTCAAGCTATGATTTTTTGCGCCGCTTCCTGCCCGAAAAGCCGCTTTCCGTGGCGGATAAAAATTATATTGAATTAAATGATAAAAACGCGTCCGTTTACACGGGCAATAATTACCTTTCGGCTATGGATTCACACGAGCTTATATTAAAAAGCCCCGGTATCCCCTTCCGTGACGCGGAAATACCGACGTGCGTTGAAATTACTTGCCAAACCGACCTTTTTTTGCGTTTTTCCGGCAAAAATATCATAGGCATTACCGGGACAAAGGGGAAAACCACTACGTCCACATTAATTTACAACATGCTGAAAGCATCGGGCAGGGATGCTTGCCTTATCGGCAATATGGGCATACCCGTATTCGAGGGGCTTCATCCCGGAAGCCCCGAAACCGCCGTTATCGAGATGTCCTCCCACCAGCTCGAGTTCGCACGCTCGTCGCCCCATATCGCGGTGCTGACGAATATTTACGAGGAGCATCTTGACCATTACAAAGGCGGCTTCGCGGGGTATGTGAACGCGAAGCTGAACATTATGAGATACCAGAACGAAAACGATTATTTTATAGTAAACGGGGAGCAGGATTTCTCGCTTTTTGCCGGTTCAAGGGAAATAAAGTCGAAAATCATACCCATAAAAGAAGAAACCGACGACGCTTTCCTTGATTCGCTGGCGGACATAAACACCCACCTCCTTGGCCGCCACAACAAGCAGGACACCTTTTTCGCGGCGGCAGCGGCAAGGCTCGCGGGCGCAACGGACGAGGGGATTTTTAAAGCCGTCAGCGAATACGCGGGGATCGAGCATCGGATGGAACTTTTCGGCACTTTCGGCGGCGCGGATTACTACAACGACAGCATAGCAACCATCCCCCGCGCCGTAGTCTGCGCCGTCGAAGCCCTCGGCAACGTTGGCACGCTCATCATAGGCGGCATGGACAGGGGGCTCGGCTACGGCGGCTTCATTGAAGATTTAACGCGGCTGTCAATACCCAATATCGTATGCCTGCCGGACACGGGGCATACGATAGGCGAGTCGCTGAACGCCAAAGGCTGCGCGTCAAGGGTGATATTCGCCGCCGATATGGAGGGCGCGGTGAAAAACGCGCTGAAACACACCCCGAAGGGAAGCGCGTGCATAATGTCCCCCGCCGCGCCGAGCTATAACAAATATAAGGACTTTGACGAGAAGGGGAAGGATTTTAAGAGGCTGGTTCGTTTACTATCCCCGTAAACAATATCTGCCGGCCGAAATCGCCGCCGTATGCCCCCCCGTACAGTATAAACACAAACGGCCTGTCGCATTTCATCTCGAAGGTTTTGGCAGGTTCGGGTATAATCGCGAAGTACGTTACCACCATCGTAACGGCAGCGGCGGTCGTGCCTTTCTCGTCAACATTTATTGCCGCCTTCTGCAGCGCTTCCCCTACCCATACCGGAACATTTTCTTTAATCAAGCCGCCTGTCAGCGGGGCGGCCATTGCGTCGAACAGGGGTACGCCCAGGGATACAAGCGCGTCATCCAGCTTTATGACGTCGCTTTCTATGGAAAAACGCGGCAATAACAGCTTGCCGTCCGAGTTCGCGGAATCGTTTATAATTTTATCGAAATATTCGCCTGTCATGGACGTCAGCAGGCCTGCCGCGTCCCCGTCCTTCGGCAGGATAACGCACATTCCTCCGTCAGTCTTGAATTTAAGCGGCACGGCCTGTATTTTGTCGTCCTCATAATATGGCTGCTCCCCTTCGCGCAGCATATAGAACGCATTTGCGTCCCCGCCGGGCGACTTGAATATGCCTTCTTCGGTTTCGCCCGGGTCGAACTCCGAGTTCCATCTGTCTGAAAAATATATGGCGTTCGCGATGGCCGCTGCGGTTTCCGGTTCGAATCTTTCAATTATATTGTCTATCAGCCCGTCCGTGCTGTCCATCGCCCATTTATTAACGGATTCGACCGCTTCTTGAGAGCTGAAATCCACTTTAATCGAACTGCCGCGGTAAAAATCCACAAATGTTTGGGCGAATTCTTGTCTAAGCGTCAAGTTTTTATCGACAAAAACCGCGTTAACGATTTTAACTGGGTTATGGTGTTCTTTGCCGCTCTCCGCCGCGTACTCTTTCCCCTGCTCGTTTGTAAGGCTGTAAAGCATTCGCGAGGCCGCGCCGTTTAAGTCGTCCTCATTGAGGCCCGCCGCGCCTATAGCCGAAAAAAGCACCGCTTTGCTATTGCTGTCCGTCGCGTTCACCAGCGCCGCCAGCGGGAGCCATACCGATAAAGGCGAGCAGATGAAATTCTTGTTGCCGCCGTCTTTCAAAAGGGCGGCACTGAGCCGGAACGCGAAATCGTTCGCCCCTTTCGCGGCAGCCCCCGCCGCAGGGCTTTGCTCGCCTCGGTAAGGGGATATAAGCTCCTTCATGATTGCGAGCGTTATGTCTTCCACATTATTTTTCGGGGCGCCGACCATAATGCAGCCGTTCAATAACATCGCAGCGGCAAAAACAGCAAACAGGGCCTTAAGCGCAAATTTTAAATTTTTCACGCGGATTCCGCCCTCCCGTAGCTTTATATGGATATAATCACGGATTATTTACAACGCCCGTAAATAGTATCTGATCACCGCCGTCGCGTGTATTTCCGTACAATATAAACACAAACGGCCTGTCGCATATCATCTCAAATTTTTCGGCAGGTGCGGGCGGCGCCGAAGTCGGAGCCATAACCATAACCGTCACGGCCGCAGCGGTCGTGCCTTTTTCGTCAACCTCTATAACCGCTTTCTGCACCGCGCTTGAAATATATAAGGGTATATCCCCTTCCAGCAAGCCCGTCAGAGGGTCGGCATATTTATTAAACAGGGGGACGCCTAATTTTATGAGGGTATCGTTTAACGTCATGACTTCGCTTTCAATTGAAAAACGCGGCAACAACAGTTTGACCGCAGCGTAAACCGAATTGTTTTTTATCTCTTTAAAATACCCGCTTGTCATTGATTCCAGCAGACTAGACGCGTCGCCGTCCTTCGGCAGGATTATATACATACCGCCCCCCGTTTTAAAGCCGAGCGGCGTAGCCTGTATTTTTTCGTCCTCGTAATACCTCTGGCCATTGCCTTCGCGCTGCATATAAAACGCTTTTGTATCCCCCGCAGGCGAACGGAACACATCTTCCTTTGTATTATCCGGGTCGAATTCCCCGGACCATCTGTCTGAAAAATATATGGCGTTGGCGATGGCAGCCACGGTATCCGGGTCGAATTCCTCAATTATACTTTCTATCAACCCTTCCGTGTTGTCCCTCGCCCATTTATTTACTGTTTCAACCGCTTCAGGCGAACGGAAATCCACATTCATCGCGTTGCCGAGGTAAAAAGCTTTAAAAGTCATTAAAAAGCTTTCTTTAAGCGTTGCGTCATTATCCACAAAAACCGCGTTCGCTATTTTCAGCGGGTCGTGAAATTCTTCGTTCATTTCCGCCGCAGAATCTTTTCCCCGCCGGTTTGTCAAGTCGTACAGCATCCGCGAAGCCGCTTTATTCAAATCGCTTTCATCAACGCCCGCCGCGCCTATCGCCGATAAGAGCGCCGCTTTGCTGCTTTCGTTCGTCGCGTTCGCAAGCGCCGCCAAAGGTAGCCAAACGGAATACGGCGAACAGATAAAATTATTGTTTCCTGCTTCCCCGGCAAGCCCATCGTTTTTTAAAAGCGCTGAACTCAACCGGAAAGCGAAATCGTTCGCCCCGGCCGCCGCTGTTTCCCCCGCCGTTTTATTTTCATTTGTATAATCGTCATTTATGACGTTTTCTCCGTCATCGGTTTTTAACAATTCGAGTTTTGCTACATGGCGCAGAATCAAACGCGCGTCAGCGGAATCGACCGTGCCGTCGCCGTTGATGTCAGCCGCCCGCAGGGCGTCGCCTGTAAGTATATCCAATTTCGCGGCGTGGCGAAGGATCAGCCGCGCGTCGGACGCGGAAATCTCCCCGTCAAAATCCACATCGCCCGTCAATAACGCCGACGACGAAAATATCAGCGATAAAGACAACAGCGCACAGGTGGCGGACGCCAACATGATTTTTATGTATTTTTTCATATGCAAACCATCCCTTCATAACCTGTTGCCTCTTATAATCTTAGATTAAAAATATTGCAAAGATATTAAAATTCAGCAAACAACTATTGTATTCTGTATAAAATTATACTATAATTACCCTTGGAGCGTTTTGACGCGCTCCGGGGATAAATTCGCAAAATTAATTTTAATAACAGGGGGAAATTCGCGTGAATAATTTTAATGTGTCGTCCATGACTGACGAAGAGCTTATGAACCTGGCGCAAAAAAGGGCAAAAGCCAAGCAGCAGTTTAAAATGCACCTGGCCGTGTATTTTTTGGTGAATGTTTTTTTGGTGGTGATTTTTTTCTTCACCACATCGTTCAGAAATTTGTTTTATGCCTATTTCTGGCCTAAATGGCCGATATTCGGCTGGGGCCTGGGGCTAGCGCTTCACGGGCTTTCCGTTTATTTCAACCTTTTTGACGCGTCAAATGCCGACGACGTGATGAAGGAATACAACAAACTGAAAAACAATAAATAACCGCCCCTACATGATGGCTATTTCGTCCATAATTTCCGCCTTCTTTAGGTTCATCCACACATAGGGTGTTATACTGAGCGTATACCCGCAGCCGGGCTGCGTCATCCATTCGTTTGCAGGGGCTTCCGGCAGGCCGAACGCCGCCATGAGCGTCATTATGACGCCGCCGTGGGTGACGAGGACGGATTTTACCGTACCCGTTTTTATAAGGCCGTCCACAACCTTGATAAAAGCGCCCGTTACCCTTTCGGCAAATTCCCTGCCGCTCTCGCCGTTCGGCGGTTTTGTGTCGCTGCCGCCCGTAAGCCATTCTTTAAATTCCGGGCGGCCTTTAAGCCCGTCGGCGGTATGCCCCTCAAAATCCCCGAAGCAGCAGTCCCGCAGGTCATTTATTGCAATGACGTTTTTTTCGGGGTATATGAGTCCGGCGGTTCGCCTGCACGAGCTGACAGGGCTTGAAAATACAAAGTCCGCCGCCGGGTATATGCCCATGTTTCGGTATTCCGCAATTTCAGCCTCCCCGCGGGGGCAGAGGGGTTCGTCCATGCCGCCCGTATAATAGCCTTCAAGGTTGCCGTTCGTAAGGCCGTTCCTTATCAAATGCAATTTATATGTTTTCATATGAAACCTCCGAATTTAAATTGACATTTATATTATACATATTGTATAATAAAATAAAAAAGGATGTGATAATATGGCAACCGGTTTTGCCGCGAGAATCGCGGACGCCCGCCGCATGAAAAACGTCAGCCAGAAGGAAGCGGCGGCGGCGCTTGAAATTTCCCAGGCTTTGCTCTCACACTACGAAAAGGGCATACGCGAAGGGAACCTTGATTTTTTAAAGAGGGCAGCCGTTTACTACGACGTTACGGCTGACTATTTAATAGGCCTCAGCGACAACCGCCACGGCGTCACTGACTTTTTTACCGACGCTGACAGCGCGTCGGACGAACAGTTTAAATCCCTGACAATACACCGCGCGGCGTCCGTGCTTGGCGAAAGGGCCGGGGTTCTCGGCGCGGATAAAGAAAAAACGGTACAAGGCCTGTTTGCGTTAGCTCTGTACCGTATTATAGAATCGCTGGCAGACATAGGCGCTATAGATAAAAAATGGCTGGCGCCGAATTTGACGGCCGATAAAATTTTCAGCAAGGCCGGAACCGAATTCTTAAACAACCGGCTTCAAAGCGGGGCTAAAGCCGAAAAATATATATTCAAGAAACAGCCCCAAAGCATAAAAACCGTTATAGAATATTGCGAGGAGGCCATAAAAACCGACCTTGTCAACTCCTTTAAAGGCTGGTCTTGATTTTTACGGCCTTAATTCCCATGCGCTTAAATGCTTTAGCCCTATGCTTCTTCTTCCGCGTTGGGATCTACCCAATTGAAATCATAAATTACCCTGTCGGTAAGCCTGAACGTAAGCTTTACCTCATTTAATTCCGCAAAAGCGCCTTTAGCCTGAATATTTGCCGTGACCTCATAAGCCTTTGAATAATTTAAATGGTTTATGGTGTCTGTCTCGCGGTTTATTGTGGCTGAAACGGCGCCGTCCGCAAACTCGTAATCAATATCGCCTACGACGGCGTAAGCCTCAGCTTTTTTAAGCTCTTCGCGGATCATATCCATTGTATATGAATGGATAAGGTCATAAATTCCGGAACCTTCGGCGATGGGGTCGTTATCCTCCGCCAGATTGACGGTAATATAGCGATCCTTGTTTTCCTTGCCCTCGTTATCCTCAAGCTTTGTCACGTCAACCATTTTTTTAAATTCAAGGCCGTCTTCGTCCTTATCCGTGACTTCAATCATTCTCTCGGTATATGTAAGCGCGGAATCCCAAAGGACTTCGTTTAATTTAACTTTTTTCGCTTCTTCGTCGCCGCTCCCTGATACGGAAATTTCATCCTCGCCGTATGCAGAGCTTCCGTTTTTAAATTTTAAATCCTGGGTAAAAAGGTTCCTTAACTGGCCGGAAGCGTCGTTAAGCCCCTTCAGCTCTTCATCGTCGGCGGCCGATACGAACTTGATATTGTCGATGGATATCTCATTCCGCCAGCTTATCGCGGGATTTTCGGCCAATGCTTTCGTTATCATCGCGTTAAGGTAATCTGCTATGGCTTCTTTGTCTTCATTGCCCATCGGCGTAACGGAAGGCACTGTGGTTGTTTCCTCCACTTCGGTGTTGAACATGTTGCACGAGTTGGCGGCAAAAAGCATCGCCAGGCATAAAATTGCGGATATTGCGGTTAAAATTTGTTTCTTCATTTCGAGGAAATCCCCTTTCGGTTATTATTTCGGAATTTATTATAACATAATCATAGGCACTTTGACAATACCGAAAAAAAATATTTTTTTATATGTTTTTTGCAAGACCGTCTTCATCAAACAAAAACACCGTTTCGAGCAGCACCTCAATGCCTTTTTCAATTGTTTTTATGTCAAGGATGTCAGGTTTGTCAAGGCGCGTGTGGTAATAGCGGGGCGGGCCGGGGTTCATGGCGGCCAAAGCGGTGGCCGGTATCTTTTTTTCGCTGAAAGCCGCCGCGTCCGAAGCGCCGACAAAAACGGCCGAGGTTTTTATGTCAACATCCGCGGATTCTCCCGCTTTTCTGACAAGGGCGCCTGCGGCAAAGTTGTTTTTTACCATAAACGTCATGTCGTAGTTCATTACCGCCATATCGTCGTAATCCTTCAGCGTGTCAACGGCTATGACAAGGGTTTCCACGGCGTCCAGCTCATTTTTATGCTGTTTCGCGTAAGCCTTCGCGCCACGCAGGCCCGCTTCCTCCCCGCCCGTGGAAAGGCAGGTAACATCCGTATGCTCAAAACGGACGCCGCAGTCGGAAAGGTACTTTAAAACGGAGGCGGCCGCGAAAACCCCGGTAAGGTTATCGTTCGCGCCCTCTACGACCAGTTTTCTGCTGGTAAAAAAAGCCATTCCGATAAATGAGGGAACAAATGCAATTGAAATGTACCCCAACACCCGCGCCGCGCCCGAAAGCCCGCCCGTTTCAAAAGCCTGCCCGCCCGCAACCGCTGCAATTGAGGCCGCAAGAACAAAAATAAGGCCGGACAAAGCCGAACCCATGCCGCCGAACAGAAGCAGCCTCCCGCCGCGATAACTGAAATTCCATTCGGGGCAGGAATCAATATGCCCGCATATAATTATGTGCCTTTTCGTTTCGGCGGAGGCTTTGCGCGTCGCCGAAACGTTATTTGATGTTTTCTTTTTAAAAAATATGTCCACTATCGGCTTATAAAAAAGAAACTGGCCGACGAGCATGACGAACGCCAGGGCGCAAAGCGACAAAGTGGCGGCGGCAAGCCCTATATTAAGCGCTATTACGGCGATAACGCCGAAAACCCCCGCAATTGTAAACCAGCCGTAAAAAGAACCCGGGTGAACCTCGAATTTTTCAACGTCAACCTTGTCGGCGCATTTTTTCAGCTCGTCAGCCACATAAGCCTGCGCTTTTTCCTCCTCCGGCGACCCGCAAAGCCGCGGGCCGATATCTTTGCACATTTTTCTTATTTCCCTGACCGAATAATTAGCGTATTCCCTTAATTTCGGTTTAAAATTAGGGTGCGATTCGCTTGCTCTCATCCTTTTACCGTCCTTTTTTCAAGTTTATATATCTTTTTATGAAGGGTATTTTAACATAAAAAAACAAATTTGTCGAGTGGTTTTTTAAAATTGGGAGCGGAGAATCAAGAATTGAGAATTACAACAAAATTATCCGCAAATACGCTTGAATTTTATGTTTTTATATGATATAATAAGTTTTACAAAAAGAAAAATCTCTCAATTCTCAACTCTAAATTCTCAATTCAAATAAAGGAACGGTGATTTATTATGACAGCCTGGCAAAAATTCTTGTCCTTCTTCGTTTCAATCTATCTTTTCCTTCAGGCTCTTTTCTGCGGCCCGGTTTTTTTGACCGAGCAGCCTCCGGGTTATGACAACCAGATGGGGATTTACCCCGATACCTACGCCGCCGTGGACGCTTTGGGCAGGGTTCTGCCCGGGAACGCCGAAACCGGCGGGGTGAGAGAGGGAAAATTCGTGGGGATGTTCTATTGGACGTGGCATTATTCCCATTCCTCGTGGACGGCGCCTTTCAACGTGACGCAGATAATAAAAGACCATCCCGAAGCTGTGGGCGACATCAGCTCCCCGTATTGGGGGACGCTGGGCGCGCCGCATTTCTGGAACGAGCCTATATACGGCTATTATCAGACCGCTGACGACTATGTCCTGAGGCGGCAGGCAGAAATGCTTGCGAACGCGGGCGTGGACGTGATAATCTGCGACAACACGAACGGCACGTTTACTTGGAGGGAATCCTACACAAGGGTTTTCGAGGTGTTCGCCAAAGCCCGCGCCGAGGGCGTAAACACCCCGCAGGTAGCGTTTTTGCTCCCGTTCGGGGCCGGGGACAATACGAACACGCAGCTCCGGGCGCTTTACGAGGATATTTATAAAGACGGGAAATATAAAGATTTATGGTTTTTCTGGGAGGGCAGGCCGCTTATCATGGCCTATCCCGACGACCTCTACATAGTGGACAAAACCGACCGCGAGATATCGCAGTTCTTCACATTCCGCCCCAGCCAGCCCTCATACACCGAGGGGCAGAAGCGGCAGGGGCATTGGGGATGGCTTTCCGTTTTCCCCCAGCAGGTTTACAAAAGGAAAGACGGCTCCGTCGAGCAGATTTCGGTAGGCGTGGCGCAGAACCACTCTGCCGAGCGCGGCCTTACGCCCATGAACGGCGAAAACGTATTCGGCAGGACATATACGTCAAAGGGTTACGACACGAGGGAGGACGCGAAGCTTTACGGCGCGAATTTCGCCGAGCAGTTCGAATACGCCCTGCAGGTAGACCCGGATTTCATCTTTGTGACAGGCTACAACGAGTGGGTAGCCGGGCGCCACGAGGAATGGATGGGCGTGGAAAACGCCTTCCCCGACGAATATGACGACGCTTTCAGCAGGGATATCGAGCCGTCAAAGGGCGATTTAAAGGATAATTACTATTATCAGCTTGTATCTTATATAAGGCAATATAAGGGGGCAAACCCCGCCCCCGCCGCAAGCGCAATGAAAACCATTGATATAAACGGCGGTATTTCGCAGTGGGACGATGTGCTCCCGGAATATAACGCTTACAAAGGCACGGAAAACCGCGACGACGACGGCTATCTGACCATGCATTACGAAAATCTCACCTTCCGCAACGATATAATAAGATCAAAAGTGGCTCGGGACGAGGATAATTTCTATTTTATGGTCGAAACAGCCGACACCCTGACGTCCGAAACCGGCGCTGACTGGATGCAGCTGTTCATATCCACGGATTTGGACATAGAAAACGGCTGGGAGGGCATGGAGTTCATCGTGAACCGCGAAACCCCGGGGGTCCTTGAAGCTTCAATCGGCGGCTGGGACTGGGATTACGCCGCTGACGTGGATTATTCGGCGGATGGCAACATTTTGCAGGTAAAAATCCCGAAAGCCCTGCTGGGCGGTGTTGACGGCCTGTATTTCAAATGGGCGGACAACTGGGCGGCGGACGGCGAGGAAGGCGACATCCTCAACTTCTACACAAACGGCGACGTCGCCCCCGGCGGGAGGTTTATGTACGCCTACAACAAATAATGCAGAATTAAGAATTTAAAAAAGGTTCGGACAGTTAATTTTCCGAACCTTTTTATTGATTATTTCTACTGTTCCAATCACTGCCCGTTGATTTTTTTCATATCCTCTGCCCGTATCTCCACCCGCTTGATCTTCCCGCTGGAGGTTTTCGGCAGCGCGCCGGCAAAATCAATTATACGCGGGTATTTATAAGGGGCGGTGGAAGACTTTACATGGTTTTGCAATTCTTTTTTAAGCTCATCGCCCGGGTTGTACCCGGCCGCAAGGACTATCGTCGCCTTGACGACGTTGCCGCGTATTTCGTCCGGGTAGGCCGTGACCGCGCATTCGAGGACTGCCGGATGCTCCATAAGGGCGCTCTCGACCTCGAAGGGGCCTATCCTGTAGCCGCTGCACTTGATGACGTCGTCGTTGCGGCCCACAAACCAGTAATAGCCGTCCGCGTCCCGCCATGCGGTGTCTCCCGTGTTGTAGATACCGCCCTTGAAGCTCTTTTTCATTACCTCCGGGTCTTTCCAATATTCGCGGAACAGACCCACCGGATGCTTTTCATAAACACCCCTGACGCAGATTGAACCTACTATGCCGTCCTCGCAGCGGTGGAGGTTTTCGTCCAGTATTTCCATGTCATAAACGGGCGCGGGCTTGCCCATAGAGCCGGGGCGGACGTCGATATCCAAAAAATTCGCGATAAAGACCGATGATTCCGACTGGCCGAAGCCTTCGTAAAGAGAAAGCCCCGTTTTTTCCTTAAATTTGTTGAAAACCTCGGGGTTCAGAGGTTCGCCCGCCATTGTGGCGTGTTTTACGAAAGCGAAATCCCCTTTTGTGATATCCTCTTTTATCAAAATGCGGTAAATCGTCGCGGTCAGGCACAGCGTAGCCGGCTTTATCCGTTTTATGGCGGCGAGCGTGGCGGGTATGTCGAATTTTTCCGTGTCGTAGGCCCCTACCGCCGCGCCACAGATCCACTGGCCGTAAATCTTGCCCCAGGCGAACTTCGCCCAGCCGCTGTCGGTCTGGGTCATATGTACGGTATTCTCGCGGACGCGCTGCCAATATTTCGCGGTGACAATCTGCCCCAAAGGGGAGGAATTGTCATGCAGAACCATTTTCGGCATCCCCGTAGTGCCGGACGAGAAATATATCAGCATATCGTCCGAAGCTTTAAGCCCGTCCACGCCCTGCGGGCGGCCATAAATATCGGGGAATTTGTTTATTTCCGCGCGATAGCTGCCTGCACCATTCACATCGGTTTCGCCTACGGTCAGCCAGTTTTTAACCGAGGGGCATTCGGGAAGGGACGCTTTTACATTATTTACCGTATATTCGTCGTCTACGGTTATCAGCATTTTTGCTTCCGCCGCGTTCAGACGGTAGACAAGGTCGTGCCGCGTCAGCTGGAACGACGCAGGGATGACCACCGCTCCTATTTTATTGAGCGCGACGATTGAGAGCCAGACTTCGGGCCGCTGCTTCAATATAAGCAGAACCACGTCGCCCTTTTTTATGCCGTATGAACGGAGCATATTTGCGGCCTTGTTGCTTTCGGCCTTTATATCCGCAAAAGTATAAAATTTCATCACGCCCGTATCGTCAGTCCATACGAGCGCCTGTTTTTCCGGCTCGGTTTCCGCCCACCCGTCGACGATATCGAAACCGAAATTAAAATCATCGGGTACGTTTATTGCAAAATTTTTCTTTAAATCCTCATATGACGCAAAATCATATGAGGGGCAGTATTTTTTTATTAAATTGTCCATAAATGTTCATCCTTTTTAGAAATAAATTTACCGAATTCTATTCGGGCCGAATTCTATTCGGGCCGAATTCTATTCGGTTATTACGGTCAAAAATTTAGCTGTGCCGTTTACGGCATTTTGACCGTGGGGAAGCTGCGGGTTGAAATATATTGAATCTCCCTCGGACAGGATAAACTCATTTTTGCCTACCGTGACCCTTACATTTCCTTTAAGGCAATAATTAAACTCCTGTCCGCCATGCACAACCAACGGCGTTTCCCTATCCTTTACATCTAAAGTGACGAGCATCGGCTCCATTACCCTGTTTTTGAAATTGAAAGCCAGGGTTTCGTGATGGTACCCTTCAAAACGGTCTATAGCCACACCCTCGCCGCTGCGGACAACCGTATGCGAACTCATGCGCGGCCCTTCGCCCGTCAGCAAAACGGTGTAATCCACCTTTAAAGCGGCCGCTATTGAAAAACAGACGCCTATGGGGATATCCTTTTCCCCGTTTTCGTACCCCAGGTATTCGGCAACGGCAATGCCCAGCTTTCCGGCCATTTCTTCAGCCGAAAGCCCTAAAATTTCGCGTAATTCTTTTATGCGGGCAGGTATGCCGTTCTGTTTTTCGTTCATTATATCCTCCGTTTCGCTTTACATTATAAACCACAAATTATATTAATGTCAACCTTTTTTTAGCTTTAACCTAAATTTTAATAATTCAGCCCCTCATAAGCAGCCCTGCCGCTTCCCCATCCAAAAAAACGGTGACATCCGGGTGTTCCTGCAAAATCGACGCCGGGCAGTCCGGCGAGACGTTTCTTTCTATAAAATCCTTGACCGCCCCCGCTTTCCTGGGGCCCGTGGCTATTAAAATTATCTTTTTAGCCTTCATTATTGTCCCGGTACCCATCGTTAAAGCTTCTTCCGGCACATTCCCGTCCGGAAAACTTTTGGCAGCAGCGTTCTTTGTGCTTTCGGACAGTTTTATTTTAAACGTGCCTTTCGTAAAATCTGCCGGGGGTTCGTTAAAGCCTATATGGCCGTTTTCGCCGATCCCTAAAAGCTGGAGGTCAATGCCGCCCGCAGCTTCTATATTTTTGTCGTAATTTTCGCATTCCGCCGCCGCGTCAGGATTGTTGCCGTCGGGGATGTTCGTATTGCCTTTTTTTATGTCAATCTCGTCAAAAAGATTTTCTTTCATATAATAATGATAGCTATTTTTGTCGCTTTCTTCCAAATTGCAGTATTCGTCAAGATTGAAAGTTTTTGCTTTGCTGAAACTGAACCTGCCTTTTTTATATTCCGAAACCAAATATTTATAGGTTTCAATCGGCGTATTGCCTGTAGCAAGGCCCAAAACGCTGTCCGGTTTTTCTTTTAACTGGGATATGAACATCTCCCCGGCTTCTTTTGCTATCCTGTCTTCCTCTAAAATTTTTATTTCCATATTAATGCGTCCTTTTAAAATCATGTTTTTTTCACAAATTTTTATTTCCATCATAAATAACGGCCATCCTTTCTGTGCGGCTTGCAAAATAAATCCATCGGCCACTATTTTATTATACGCCATTTTATAAATAATTTCAATAAAAATATTTTATTTTTTCTGCCTCGAAAAACCCCTTCTGCTCGGGATTTTCATCAGGGACGCCCACGGCTATGACATTAAACGGGATTTTGCCGTCCGGGATATCAAGAAGCGCGGCAAGCGACGCCGTTCTTTCCTCCCTCGGGTAAATCCCGCACCAGCACGCCCCCAGACCCAAAGCAACGGCTTCGAGCAAAATATTCTGCGTGGCCGCGCCGCAGTCCTGCGGGAAATAGCCCTCCAGGCCGCCGTCCTGCGGGATGGCGACGACAATAATCGCAGCCGTGGCCGACGCGCACATATGGGCGTTCGGGTGCAGCTCTGCGATTTTGTCGAGGATATCACGCTTTGTGACGACGATAAATTCCCACGGGCGGGAATTGCGGGCGGAAGGCGCAAGCATGGCCGCCTCCAAAAGTATGTCAAGCTGTTCCTGCGTGACGGCTTTTCCGGCCTTGAATTTTCTGATGCTCCTGCGGTTTTTGATTAATTCTGACATAATATATCAATCCTTTCAAAGATGCTACAAATAAAGGATATCACATCCATAAACAAATATCAAGCGATAAACGCCCATAAGTCAACATGATTGTAAAAACACTGCGAACATTTTTTCGTTTTTCCGTTGACTTTTTCTTTTTTATGCTATATAATTTGTTAGAATTTAATATAGAAAAGGGGCATTTTTATTCCATATATAATAATTGTTTTAATATTAGTTGTTGCTTTTTTTATATTTTTCGCGATAAGAGCAAAAATTAATAAATCTGTTGAAATTTCAACGGATAAACAGATTATTCTTCCATATAAGTCAAAACAGTATTTTTTCACAAAACACGAATTAGCATTTTATAAAACGTTAAAACCTATTGCGGATAAATACGATTTAACAGTATTTGCCAAGGTGAGACTATTAGATCTTTTTATAATTGAAGGTAAAGAACAAAGACAGTCATGGTTTAATAAAATAAAATCAAAACATATTGATTTTGTTTTATGTTCAAATGATTACTGCTGTCCTAAGATACTTGTTGAATTAGACGACAGTTCACATGATAAAAAAGCAAGGGAAAAAAGAGACGCATTTGTAAACCAAGTTGCGGAATGTGCATTTATTCCACTTTTACGCATCAGGCAGTATACCGCCGAAACTTTAGAAAACGAAATTAAAAAGCTTTATACCGTACCAGAAATACTTAACGCAAATTTTTAATTAAATGCTTTTTAAAAAACACCAATCTAGCAGTATACGCCGAGGCGTCGGCGTATACTGCTCTTATATTCTAAATCCTAATACCCTCAACGGCTTCCTTGCAAAGCCGCGTGATTTCATCATACCTCCCTGCGTTTAACAGCTCCGGCTTCACAAGCCACGAGCCGCCGCAAGCTATAACCTTCGGGAAGGACAGATAATCTTCCAGATTATGCGGCCCTATGCCGCCTGTCGCCACAAAATTCAGCATAGGGTAAGGCTCCGACACGGCTTTTATGAAATTGACACCACCGGCCTGTTCGGCGGGGAAAAATTTTACCGCTTCAAACCCCCGTTCGATTGCCCGCTCCATTTCGGTCGGGGTAATACATCCGGGTATAATAGGCAGGTCGTTGGCAAGGCACCAATCCACCACTTTCGGGTTGAATCCGGGGCTTACGGCGAAGGACGCGCCCGCGTCTTTCGCTTTTTTCGCCTGTTCAGGCGTGAGAACAGTACCCGCGCCCAAAATAATATCCGGGTATGCTTCTTTTATGATTTTCAGGGCTTTTTCCCCCTCGGCTGTGCGGAAAGTCACCTCCGCGCAGGGAATGCCGCCGTCAATCAAAGCTTTGGCCAGCGGTAACGCGCAAGCCGCGTCGTCTATTGTGACGACAGGGATTATGCCGGTTTTTTTGATTTTTTCTAATATTCCACGCATTTTTATTCCTCTTTTTTATGTAGAAAATGCTTATTTGGTATGTTCTTCTTTAATGCCAATCGGGAAATAATACTCCCCCTGTATGAATCCCAAACGGGTTGGATCATCCGCTCCGAGGGCGTTAAACATGACATGGTGCCCGGGACGGTCGTCGTACATAAATCTATCGTGTTCGGCAATCCAATCCATTAAGTTGTAATATGCTTTAACAGTAATGCTGTCATCCCAATCATAGGTCATGGCGGTCGCGAAAAGCCCGCCCTCGAATTGGAAAATTTCAAAGCCGTCTACGTCTTTTTCGCTCACCCAATCTTCAAT
>Ga0123353_10003311_pt1 | contig 20323 bp, 15 predicted proteins | sample TergutLab28metaG_3_FD_92763 | JGI IMG/M metagenome (GOLD analysis project Ga0123353, IMG submission 92763) | Labiotermes labralis P3 segment gut microbial communities from Petit-Saut dam, French Guiana - Lab288 P3 | ecosystem: Host-associated > Arthropoda: Insects > Digestive system > Gut ... | reverse complement strand
GTAAAATACACCACATATCAATTATAAGTATTCTATACAACAAGGCATCTGCATAATATTTCTTCCTCCTCTGCTATCCTAAAAGCCTGATACCATTTCACGCAACAGAGCACTTTTATAGCCATTTAATGCCGATGACAACAATAAAATGCATTTACTTCTTCATGTAAATTGCTTGATATTTATAACCAAATTTGGAGTTTCTGGAGAGTTGCTCATGTAAAGTCCCCAGTATCAAATTCTACAGAAATCTGTTCTGTGGGAGCTGCACTGATTTAAGTGGACAGATGAATGGACATGAAGCTTTTCATGACAATGTGAATGTGCCTAAGAATGAGATCAGTTGAGCACAGGATATATTTTGTCAAAGAGTTAAATGCAGAGTATTAATTTTGTGATGGCAGAAATCAAATGTTTTTAAACTGCAAGTTGCTTCTGTACATATGATGTGTGGAATGAAAAGAATTTTTGTTTTCTTGCAGGGACATGATTGTTCTTGTAGATGCAGCAAACATATTTGTAAATATTTATATATTTATCTTCCAGTATATATAAACAGTATTATATATATATTAAATAATTTGTATATTTTGTGGCCACCACTGAAGACTGAACAGTTGGAATGTGTCTCAGAATTGGTAATCAGGATAACATTTGGGCTTGGCAGATGGTATAACAGGAGGCTAAAGAAACCACCATAATGAGGAACTTCATCACTCTTATCAAATATTCTTTGGATGATCAAGCCAGAAGACTGGAGCATACGGTGGCCATAGTGGAAGTGAATAATGCTTACAATATTTTTAGCCATACAATGTGAATGCAGGAGGTCACTTTAGAGATCTAAACATTAGGTTGAAGAATAATATTACAGGGGATCTTACAGCTGTTGGTTATGCAAGTTTAGAGTGGATGAAATGATCTCAGGAAAGGATATAGTGGCAGGCTTTTACAAATATAACTATCCCCAGGTTCTATAAAAAGCAGGGAATTTTTTGACCAGCTGGGTAACTAATCATCTGCTCATAAAGAATGATTAAATGTCTGTGGAATTGAATAATAATTTGTAAGATTGTACTGGTCACATTTCAAGTTTTGAAAGCCATCAGCTGCATGTAATAAAATGTTAATGAGACCAACTTTCTAAATGTATTCCAGAAGCTACTCTCCATTTCCATTCTTGTAGTATTGTGTCTACCATGACTTCAGTCTTTGGACTGGGTGCTCAATCTTCCTTTCAAACCATTCAGGTTTGGCTGTGGTTAGGTAGACTGTCTGGATCTTGTTACTATCTTATATGCAAGGATGTTTTGTCACAGAGTAAAATCAAGTATTTCACATGAAGAAATTATGCATTTGCAATTTTTTTTATTTCAGTAAACTAATTGAAAATCTGTATGAATTTTTTACAAAACTGGGAAAGCTGCTATGGAAAGGTATGGTTTGTTAAAAGTGACATTTCGTGATAAGGCATTAAGTTGATAAACAATGTGTGAATGTTATAAATACCACGAAAGCGCTCAAGATTTATGGGAGACATGCATTGTTATGGCTGCCTTCCAACAACACTACCTGATGAATAAATCAACAGTCAGTTCCTTCAAATGGTTCGGTACGAGAAGTGGCAAAAACAACGGGAATATTCAGAAGTCTGTTTCAGTTCTCACTGAGCATTAAGCATGCACCATGTTCATACCACTTCTTACAATTCGACAGGAAAACCATCGGAACATTTACACATACCCTATGCAACAAGGTGAAGTGGACGATAACTTCATGAAATTATCACCAGTGACGAAATGAAGCAGCAGTCACTACCATTACCTTACTGAAGGGGGTTGAAATTAAATTTTTGTAAAATCCAGTCATTTGTGGTCTGCACAATGCACAGTCGATTACATTCACCACACTTCGCTTCAAATTTACAACGTACACCATGATCAATTGTTATTGTATCTTTAACTGAACCAATATCTTATCTTGACGTATATAAATATCGCATCTATTATTTTTATACTATCTTTATCTTAGTTACAGCGAATCGTTTAATCAATTTGAACAGAAGTTAGTCAATGATGTACTCTGTGTACATAACCGGTTGGAACTTCCGGGCTATTGGGCAGTCATCTTCGTTTTTGATCATGTCTGTTAGGCATGTCAAGTTATCCGAATTTGTATTCGTTTAAATTTGTATAAACGTGTGCTGGGACTCAGTTGAGGTTAGTGTGAATATGACACAATGGATGTTTTGGAGTCATAGGCAGTCAGGCGCAGTTATTGTTGTTAGGTAGCCGTAATAAAACAAAGACGATAAACATGGCATCTACTGGATCATGCAATCTGCAAGAGGCGACTTTGGAGGAGCTGAAGAGAGAAGTAGAACGTTTAAGCCGCGAATTGGATCAAGCTGTTAGTGAAAAAATTCAGTCAGCCCATTATGGCTTGGTTCTGCTGGAAGAGAAGGACGGCCTGGTGTTAAAATGTGAAGAATTGGAAGCGTTGTACGAGAATTCAAAACATGAACTTGAAATTACACAAGAGGTTAGTAAATCGAATTGGATAATTACTGAGAAGGGTGTGTGAGGTCCTAAGTTTGTGGAAAGTAAAGTGTAGCGTTTATACAGTTATTAACCTAATTACATGCATATACATTCACAGAACCATTGCCCGCTCAAGTCGGATTGAATGTGGATTTCGTCATGGAAAGAGTTGAATTGCAATATGCAGTTGTGTTCGTATTCGTCATGTTGTGAAAAGAGAGGTTCAAGATTCCAGGATACTGAAAAATGTATATTCGTTAGACACTTTGTAACGTTTGTAAATACACTTCATCACTTCCGTTAATATTAACGGCTATCGGAAGGGTTTTCTGTCAGGTATATCTGGTATTGTTTCATAACTTGTTTCAGAGGTATTTAAAGGAGTTACGTTCAAGCGGCTATGCATGTGTTCTCTCTTTGAAACTGCAGAATCAGTGCAGATCTCTCATTTAGCCACTCATCACCAGTGATATTCTTCCCATTGCACTGTACTGGTAATATGTGTTAAACAACATGCAGTATTTGGGACTGCCAATTTATTGGACCTTATGCATTGTGTCATATTCAATAAAGGTACACTGTGTCTCTTGAACTGTGTCTGTTCCTACCCTCATTTAAAAGGGTGGGGAGACACCTGTTGAGTTGGGTCAAACACTATACCTTCATCACATATATAGAGGCAGTTAATTGGCATGGTTGTCCTGTGATTAAGGATAGCTTCTTCTGTCAGATGCAGTTGAGTACATTCCTCTCCACCTTTACAGGTGAGGTAGCAATGGATCCACTTCTCAAAACATTGTATTACTCTTTTGAATACAAGATGATGGACAAAGTCCAGAAACCAAATAGTGCTGAGTGCAATGTAACTCATACAAATTGATGTTTGTCGATGAAAATAGTTTACACTGTCCCATTCCTTGTGTCATATTGTTTGAATTTTGAGGAATGGACAGGTATTAATGGTAATGTGAAAATTAGCTGCTGTCTGTCAAAATAATTGGGAATATGGGGGCATTTTGTATATGGTCATTTGGCTGTCTAAAATTAATGAAAAGAGGCCCTAACAGTCGGATTTCAAAATGAAAATGCGGTTGATTTTTAAAAGTACCGTATTCAGCTTGTGCTCTCCTGTGAATACATTTATTACTATAGAGTGTCTTACCATTCCGTGATTGACATAAAAGAATATAGTTGGTGAGGTATTGCCAGTATATTAACTTCATGTTTTAGGAAATGAGAAAATCTGGAAAAGAAGTTGTTAATTGTAATTACTGTTGTGGATCTATGCTTGTCAGTAGAAAACAACATTTTTGAAGCCCTGACAACGCTTACTATTCTGCAATGAAGAGAATGTACATGTGCAAGCACTTTGTGAGATGACTTTCATTGGCAGTAAATATTCATCCTTGTAACATCATGAATATCAGAAGCGAGGAAACTGTTAGTGGTGTATGATCTGAGGTTTTATGGCAGTACACCTTCATACCTTCATTTTCAGGATTGTGATGATGAGTAGTCTGTTAGGTAGGTATCAACAAGTTTTAGGAATGTCTGGCAGCCTTCTCATCTGAAATGTTGGTATTGTCCTACTACCAGACTACACAGTGTCAGAAATTGAAAGACTTTATTATGAATTGTGAAGTGTGAGTTTATGGAGGTAACTATAAAAAATACTGTCTTCGGGGATGTGATATGTAGTTGGATGTTCAGGCAAAACTGTTGCCACCATCTTTAGGGTTCTTAGAGTATAAGCTGTTAATGTACTTGTTTAATTTTTTTCATAATTGAAGGCTTTAGCAAAGTTCCAGACAAGTCACAAAGTGACAACGAAGACTGGGATTGAACAAGAAGAGTCGCTGTTGTCAGAGTCTGCTGCCCGTGAGACCTCCCTTAACTCACAGATTCTAGAGTTGGAAAATGAAACAAGACAAGTAAGAATTTGTAGAATGTGAATGATGAGCTGACATTTCCATTTATGTATGCTAATTTCTTTACTGTTTTTTTATACAATTTTAGCTCCGCCAAGAACTGGAACGAGTAGTAAATGAGCGGGACAGAGTATTACAGGATAACTCTGACTTGGACAAATATAAGGAAGAAAAGGAGCTTGAAAGAAAAAATCTTCGATCAGAACTGCGTGAGATTAAGTTCCGAGAGACTCGTCTTATCTCGGATTATTCTGAACTAGAAGAAGAAAACATAAGTCTTCAGAAACAAGTTTCAGTTTTGAAATCATCACAGGTTTGCATGTTATATTTTTACTCTTGCATAATCATGTTTTGTTTGTTAGTTCTTTATATATGAAAGTGATAATGCAATATTTGTTTCAGGTTGAATTTGAAGGAGCCAAGCATGAAATCCGCAGGCTACAGGAAGATGTTGAGCTTCTGCATCAGCAGGTTGAGGAACTCATGAAGTTGAAACAGATTGCGGAGAAACAATTGGAAGAAGCCCTTGAGTCTCTCCAGGTATTATATGCACAAGGATACCTTGAAAATTCTCATAAAATACAGTAGAAGTTGTTTGGTTTCCTTCTCTGAAGGTCCATGGTCAGAATTTCATGACAGATGCATTTGCTAATATTAAGCCTATCTGCCAACATCCAAACAATTATAATGTGATTTCCTTGCAGAAGTTGACAGACTTTATCAAAACATTCGGGACATTGTCAGTTTGAACACTGCTGTAACCTGGTATTAAGTGTTGTCTTCTTAAGTTAAAAGGAACTTAACCTGAGGATAGCAAATGCCAAGCAATTAAAGCCAAATTGTAGAATATATTGCTACATAAAAAACTCTCAGCAATTGGCTTTTGGATATGCAGCTATAGTGGGATGTTATCTCTTGAGTTAGGTTGGCATTTGTGTTAAAGTTAATCAGTTGAGAAACTTGTCTATGGAATCTGTAATAATGATGGAGTTATGTAGAACATGAATTAGTAATAAGTTCAGTATTTACATGTCATTCATATCATTTGCTTTGTTTTGATATTACAGGCAGAACGAGAGGCTAAATATGCTTTAAAGAAGGAACTGGATCAACGCATAAACAGTGCATCCATGTTTAATCTTAGCAATCTAGCATTTAGTATCCGAGGTAAGTAGTTCATTCGTATTAATCAGGACTGTGCAAAGTCCTCAGAATAAATGGCCAGTGAGTGCTGCATTCAAAAGTTTACCATGCATCAGTTAATTTCAGTGTGTGAAGAGGAAGATGAAATTAAGATGGATCTTGGGTAGATAGGTTTGTAAGATGGAAGATGGATAGAACAGCTGAAGTTGTTTCCTATATTACAGTTTGGTATTAAGGGTGCTGAACATTGATTATGTTGTAAGGGGTTTTTGATAATTTGGAAATCCTCCACCTACTGTTTTCAGTGTTTTATGAGCATCCTTGTGATGTGTGCAGGTATTACAGATGATCAGGCCATGGGTAGTGATGGTGAAGATGACCTTCCAGTTCTGAAGCGGATTGAAGCTGACTTAAAGAGCAGTACAAACACAGATATTAATTCTCCAGATGGGAAACAAGTAGATCTCTTCAGTGAAATTCATCTGAATGAACTGAAAAAATTAGAAAAGCAGTTGGAGCAGGTGAGGATTAGAAGTGTAGAATATGTGACCCTGAGATCCAGGTATTAAGCAGTAGGAATTAATGCTATTAACATAATCTTGAACTGTTTAAAGTAAGTGGTAAACAAAGTGTATGAGCATCTCTGTTGAAGAGCCTAGGATTTTAATTTCTTGTACCATTCGTATGAGTGCAGCGTATCATCTTTCCTGTTTAAAACCCAAGTATGTGGTATCATTGTCACTCTTTTGTCTGGGTGTATATATTTTACACAATATTTTTACCAGGTTGTGTGTATGAGGACATGTGCACTTTTGTCTTTACTTTGGTAGAAGGAGCAAGAAGTGTCACCATTGCAGAATCCATATAATGAGCTGTGCAAATTTTAGAAAAAGGTGTTGATTTTCCCCAAGTGTTACAGTGGACAGGATGTATATCACCTCCATCTTGTAATACATTCACTCCACTTTTCATATAGTTTATTACAGTACAATGTAAGTCATAAAATAGAGCAAATATTCAGGTTTTCATTCCTGTTTCTAATTGTAGTTTGTTTCAGGGTTTTTTTCAAATGAAATATAAATTCAGGCATACTGTGAGACTAAGAGAAGCCATGATGCCCTTTCTTTCCTTGCTTGTGCTTGTGCAGTGTTTTATTGGTAATTATAATGGACTCATGGAAATTTGTAAGACAGGTAGAATTACCCTCGTAGTGTGGTCATGCAAAAAGAAGAGAGAGAGAGAGAAGATAAGAGAGAGAGAGAGAGAGAGAGAAGAAGAAGAAAGAAAGAAAGAAAGAAAGAAAAGAATATATATATAATCATTAATTCTTAAAAGTTAAATTTTTTCCCACTGAAGAGAGAGTAAAGGAGTTTTCTATGTGCTGACTGATTTTGATGTACTATAAACTGCAGATGATGTAACTAACTTTTAAGTTTTTCATCATGATACTTAAAAGCAAAGAAAATTTACAAAATTTTCTCTTGTTTTGCTGGGTAAAATTGCATAGTTAGGAGCACCGTAATTTCTACTCAGCCAGATATATGAAGGCTAATATATCAGGGAGGACATGATGGGCAGGGCATCTGGCATGTGAGGTAGTGATGAGCAATGCTTGTAAAATTATAGTTAGAAAGCATAAATGGAAGATGCCACTTGGAGTTACAGTCAGAGATATGGAGATAGTATGAACATACATATTTCAGAATAGGCTGTGAGCATCTATACTGAACTCATGTGGTTCGATGTAGGGACTACATTCCCTAACAGGCAGCAGGAAGTGATGCTTGTTTGTTTTACATTTAACTTTAAAATTAATTCAGGATATGTTTTGCTTCCAGGCAGAAAGTGAGAAACTGCTCTTGACTCAAAACCTTCGGGAATCTCAAGCAGTTGTTGAACGCAGCCAGGGAGAGCTGCAAGCATTCATGGCGCGTCTAGTTCAATTAGCTGCTCATGTTGACTCGTTGCAACATTTGTGTCAGGAAGCAGACCAGGAGTTTGAAGATCATAATGAGGTTTGATTAATGTTAATAAGTGATTGGAAGATAAGCATTATTAATGTTGTGAATTACGAACGTCCGAATGGACCTTTGTATAATCTTTAACAAAACTGTACAGTACTGAAGTATGTGCTAAATGCATATTGATTCTGAATTGTGAGTTGTGTATTGTAGGATATTAAATTTTCTCAGAAGACTGTGATTGCATCTAAATGTCCAGTAGTAAAATTTTTATGTTTGTGTATTGGACACATGAATTCCATTCTCCTCAGCTGCTGCATCCACGCAGTAGTAATGGTTTTGAGTCCTTGTCTCTGTTGCTGACTGCATCTGGGTACATTTTGTTGTTTGAGGAAGCCTTTTTAAAAACATGCACAATGTAAGACTGAAGGAAATAATGTGTTAACATGAGTGGATCTTAGGGAGATAGATTTTGAGGTTGAGAAATGGATAGAACTGGCTGAAAGTTATTTTTAAGTGTTAGCTTCCGTATTAGTGGTATTGAACATTTCATTCTGCTGTTGCAGTGTTTGTATATCAGCTTCAGTTGTAGAGTGAGTTTGTAACTGTAATATGACCCTGTTATAAATTATTCCGCTTCTTATGAAGCTTGAGTCTGACTGGAAAATGCAACTGCATATCACAGTGTGAGGATAGGGACAGTTTTTTTTTTAAGCCTTCAACCATCACTTGGCAGTTGTATGCAAACATTTTGTCCCAAGGAGTTAGAGAAATGCGGTGCGGTCACATTTTACAGTTTAGACAAAACAAGACAGGCATTGTACATATAACTTACCACTCAAGCACATTTGTGCAATGATTGTTGCAGTGGAAAAACAATAAATATAACATATTCTGAGTGTGTGTAGGTAACCTTAGGTGTGCAGCATGTCATCTGTGGCATGTCCAGTTCTACAAGATTTTTCTACATTACCTCATAAATGGCACAATTTTCAGGGGAAAGAAAAGTTATTGAACATAAAATGTTTGTTTTGATTTTCTGTACAACTTTTGTTTGAAACAGTTCTAATCCTAACAAGAATCCTTCAAGATATTATCATAAATGTACATAGGTTTTCATGTGAATAGCCTGTTTATCTTGTCAGATTTTAATGAAACTTGAATTTTCTGGACAAATTTTTGGTAAGTACTCAGATATCAAATTTAATGAAAGTCTGTCCAGTGGGGGCCATCTTGTTCCATGCGGATAGACAGACAGACAGGCATGTTGAAGCTAGTTGCTTTTCACAATTTTGTGAATGTACCTCAAAGTGAGTAATTTGAAGAATGTAAAACACTTGGCAATGCTTGTGAGTTCGGCGCTGTACCGTGTGACCTGATCAGACGTTTCTGACAGACTTCTACAGTTGTCCTACCTCACCTTGTTATGTAGCATTAGTCTGATTTTTACCCAAGCATTAGAAACACCCACCAGGATATAGGAATGCTAAACATAGGAGGGAGCGCAGCATTAAACTTTACTAGCATTTCTTTGTTTCACTTTTTACATCTGTGGTAGTGTCATTTTTTCATACATGTTTTATCCAAAATATGTCTCTTTTGTGTGTATCCTCACTTCTGTTCCATAAGATTTTAGAAATAGGCATTGCTGTAATTAACAGGTAAGGTTATGTCTTTCTAAACCGTGGCGACATACAGGGGGCTGGAGGTGTAGGTCCACGTATTTTTAACCTTGGCACTATATGGAGGTGAGTGGTCAGCCACATACCCTGGTCCCAGCCCAGGAGAATGAGCCATGGGTGCCCATTAATAGGATCCAAGGTGAGCCCCAGAGCCAGTCTGATCATGTAGAAGAGAAGGAAACCTCTTGTCCCAGTTGAGAGTGAATCCCAGATTGTCCAGTCCATAACCTAGTCACTGTACCAGTTACACTGCCTTGGTTCTGTTGGTCTAGGCATACTTGAGGAAAATGTGATATTACATGTTTCTTTGTCTCCTTTTGATTTCTTTGGTCAGTAATGAAATGGTTTTTCCGTCATGGATTTCAGCAGGTCACGTGTAAGAGTATGAGGTGGTTACTGAAAAGTCAAAGACCTTGCAATGAATGCAACGAAGAAATGGGCATATCAGTGAGATTTTCAAGAGTAAATGCCTGTCAGAATTATAATGTGAAATTCAGTACCTTAGACTGTAATCATAATTAATAAAGTAACAAACAAGTTAGTGTGTTCTTTGTAACATAGTTTCGTGGAGAACTAAGCCATTGTGTGGTACAGAACAGGGTTATTATCTTGAAGTAGGTCATTTAATGTAATGGCTAGGCTGTTGACTGGACAGTCAGGTTTCTAATATGGGCAGGGGTAAGGATGTTTCTGTTCGCCACATTGTTCAGTCTGTGTCTGTAGGCTGCCCATCCTTTGATTAAGTGGGAACAATTATCCGAGGGGTAAAACAGACATATTATGAAGCTGATAACTTGCCCCTTACATGCCTTCATGTCTTGATGCTTCAACACAGAGACAACTTTACCTTTAACCTTGTAGAGGACAGGTGGAAATTGGGTAAAACAGATCTAATAGTAGTATCAGCAATGGGAGAATAGTGCTAAAACGTTGATATAAATATACTGATGGATTGCTCGGTTATTAGAGTCAGCAAAGAAAGTGTATTTCAGGTATGTAAATTTTTAAATGTGTTAAAGAATATGTTCATCTTAGCTGAGTGTCAAGAAGTGTGACAATTTTAGAATATGTGTGTACTAGTATTGTAACATATTATTAAAATTCGTAGAAGAAACGATTTAAGACGTCTCTTCCTGTTTGCTTGGGTTTTGGATTGTTCTATATGTGAAATATATAATTGCCACCTGAGTTTAGAATTAGTTCGTAATTCCTTGTATTTTAAAATCACTGGTACTAACTTGGTTTTCTTTGCAGAACCAGGAAATTAACAAACTTAGTTCTGCTGTCTCCCAGTATCAGCAGTGGTTTATACTTGCATCACGAGAGATAGAGCAGTTGCGTGCTGACCTTCAGGAACTAGAGAAGGGACTGAACTGCTCAGACGCAACGCTTCTGTTGCGCACGGAAGTGACGAATCTTAAGAATAAGGTACTTTGCCTTCTTCATCAGTATGAAATGTGGAGTCCAACCTGTGACTTCACAACTGATTTTTCTGTCATTTATGTTAGTATTACCTACAGTATTGAAAATTTACAACTTGCAGTAGAGGTCAGAGTGCTGTGCGTTAGCAGGTTTGGGAATCTTTCCCCCTATATTTACCTGTAAGAAATTGATGATATTGCTAGGGTGTTGAGAGTTGTCAGGTGTGTTCATATTTGTTGGTTTTACTGGCCACTGCAAAATCAACATTGTAAACTGCAAGGCAGAAAGAGGAGGTGGGGTGATGTGGCCAAACATCAGGAGAGAAAATTGTTTCCAAAAATCATCGGTGTAAATGGAATCTCTATTTAAAAGATGTTTGTCTCTGCTTTTTAGGATTTTAGACCCACTGATTTGTTGTCTTGAGAATTCTGAAGAAGAACTTCTGTGTACAGTATAATTTAATTTTTCTGTGTTCAACATTTCCCATGCATTTTGGAAATCAGGTGTTCAAATAATCATTTCGTGACTTTTCTTGTGTTTACTCATAGTTGCTAGATGCAGAACAGAGAACTTTGGAACTACAGACAGATGTTAGACTGTTGGGTGAACTGGCTGGGGAAGCAGGATCGTCACTGGACACTGCTCAGAATGATTTGCTCACAATATCAGATGAACTGGCTCAGCTTTATCATCATGTATGCACGGTTAATGGGGAGACACCAAGCCGAGTTCTTCTGGACCACGAAAAACATGGTGGCATGACACCAAGTAAGTAAGGGTGTGTGTAATACCGGTGGGTCCATTTACTTCACTCTTTTGTGGTAACTGTCAAGCCTTAAGTTTTGTATTTGGCAGGGTACAAAAAATACACATCCCTGAGAACCCAAAGTTCATCTGTATAATATTAGGAATGCAAAGGGTTCATACCTACTAATTATGCCATTAGATGTTTGGGCAGATAATCCCCAGGTGTTTCGGGTCCCAAGGGGCAAACCAGAAATGTCTCAGACCAAAAATACTCAACGTATATTTTTAGTACCTGTACCATGCATCTTTTACAATTTTGTACAATTTGACCAACAAATGCACAATTAATTGACAAATTATGACACTCCTATATGTTTTGACACTATTGTGTCATCCTGGGGGAGTTCGTAGTTAGTACCTAGCCAACTTACACAAGTATGTCAATTGCAGTAGTTGGTAATATAATTTGAGATTTAAAATTATTTCACATAAGTTTTATGTTGTTGAAATCCCAGTGTTTAAAATCTTTAAAAATATTAAAATTGTCCTATTTATAAAATGGGCTAAAATCATTTTTTTGTTATAATGAAGTCTGTCTGTGTGGTGGCTGTATATACAGTCTGTATGTTGATGCTGTTGTCTTGCTGGCTTGGTATGTACTGAGTCTGAGTGTGTGTCGAGCTGTGTGCTGTGTTTGACATACTTGTGTAACTTGGTACGGTACTAACTACAAACTCCCTGAGGATGACACAATAGTGTTGAAACATATAGGAGGAATGTGATAATTGGTCAATTAATTGTGCATTTGTTGGTCATTGTACAAAATACTCAACATATATTTATATAAGGGCCACAATGGTCAGATTACATGAACAAAGAATACATAACAAAATGATATTCATGCCGAATACCATTACACATCATAGGGCCTAATTATAACCAAAACGATCTAGTAAACTTAACCCACAAGTATATAACTTTACCAGTTTTCAGCCATTACTTATTTAAAACAAAGGCAAACAAACATACATAACATTTACGTCGTATGTGTTGAGGGTAGGGCAGTCTCCCCACTCATGACTCTCACCTCTCAGTTTGGAACCCAAGAACACCCAATTTCAGTTCTCACTGATCATGTACTGGAGGGGTGGAATAGAGAGACAGAGAGAGAGAGAAAGAAAATGAAAAAAGAAGAAATTTAAACCCCCAAAAACATATCAGAACATAACTACATAACAAGTACTGCCTAACACCACACCTTCTCCAACACTGGCCCTTAATAGAGTAAATTACAAGCAGGAACAACATGACAAAATCCTGATCTCCCCAAACCCTTTCCAAGGTAGTGACGAATCACTGTGCACATGCCCCATGTAAGGATTGAATGGTAAGGCAATACCTGCTCGTGAAAATATTCTGCTTCTTAGAGCCAATGGGAGAAGACGAATCGGCTCACCTGCAAGGACAGTCGGTTTTTTTTTATTGACATTATGAAATTAAAATCTACTGGTGATGCATTTTAAAAAGCCTGAAGTCTGTGGGTAAGTCAGGAGAGAAATATTGTACTTTTTAGTTCAATGTGTAATGCACATTAAATGTGTTAGGTTACTTAGTGACTTAGAAAATCCAATTTGTATTCTCTAAAATAAGGCATTTCACATCAAATAATTCCATATGCTATGTCACCTTCTGAGAAACATATGAATAAGAGTAATGTGCATCAAGTGTAACAGACTGAGGAAACAGTTGTTTAGATGTAATGGACAGTAGTGAACTAAGTGCAGAAGATTTATAGGTGCATACGCAGAATTGTGAAAAGTGACTCTTTAGCTTTATCCCATCTGTCTGTCTGTTTGTTCATCTATCTGCATGAAATGGCTGCCATTGGACATATTTTCATGAAATTTTATATTTAAGGTTTTTTTTTTTTAAATTGGGAGAAAATTAAATTTTGATTAAAATCTGACAAGTACTGGTACTTGACATGGAGTCCTGTGTTCGTTTTTGCTAATATAATGCTGTAATTTTCTTAGAATGAAAAGTATTGCGGACAAAAGTTGTAGAGAAAATCAGAGCACAAGTTTTATGTTCAATAATTTTTTTTCTGAGCATTGTGCCGTTTATGAAGTAATGTGAAAAATGTGGTAGAGCCAGACGGGCTCCAAAATTTTCCTATTGTCTGTAATTGAAAGTACAAACCAGCTGTGGGTTTTCTTAGTCAACAGTCCCCATGTATCATGCCACTGATGTGTCATGTGTCATAGGCAGTGGTTATGTTGTTATACTATTAAAGTTATATGCTTCTTATAGTTATTGTGTCTTTCTGGATTGTTTTAATTTTTGTTGTACAAGACAGGCTCACTGGCTCTGGCATGGGCATCTGACCAACTGGCTGACGAGTAGATTAAGCGATTAGTAGAATTGACTAGTCTTAAGAAGGTACAAATGGTTACACAAGAGTCAGAAAACTGAGAGAGATTCTAAGAAATGTAAACATGTTAATTACTTTTTTTCCCAGGTGGTGACACTGAGTCATGTGCGAGTATTGATAAAGATGGCTATGTGATGTCCAAGATAGAATTACTTCGTAGTAGATTGAAAACAGATGTTTCACTGAAAGACCTTGAAAGTCTGAATGATGCAGCTGGAATGGCAAAACATGTTGAAACAATTCTAGATCAGATTAAATACCTTCGAGCAGCAGTGGAGCATACAATTGAGCTTTCCAAGTTGAAGGGTGTCCGAGGAAACATATCAGAAGGTCTGTTGTTGTCCATTTTTAATATATATGTTAATTAACACCGTCTTTGATTCTGCAACTTCTATAACGGGTGATTTCAGTGAGAGATTTCAAGAATATACAGGGTGAACCAAAAGTAGGTATACAGTAATTAACTTTATACTGTATACCTACTTTTGGCCCACCCTGTATAATGGTGAAGAAAGAAGTCTTATTTTCTTCTCAAACTTGTTTACTACTGATGTTGACAGTGTTCCAAAGGTAGCTGCCTCAACAGCAAGGCATTGCTGTATTAAATTATAATTAACCCTTTAAAGACGAAATGCAGACTGCTTTATTGGAAGACCCAGGTCATACCGCATAGTAAACACTTCTCATCTTGATTATAAAAACCGATCAATTTATGTTGTACGGGGCAGAAGTCTCTGTTTTTTTCTGAGATAAATACAAAACAGTTTGGCCAGCATGTAGAATTGTTGATGTTAAACTGGTGGTGCATGACTTAACCAGTAGGGTTTTAAAGGTTAACAGAAATTTTCTGTACTTAACTTATTACAGCGCTAAGATGAATTCCCAATCTTTGTTGGGTTTGCTGAGAAGAAAGGTTTTTTGTTGGGTAGCTCGTACAAATGTGCAGGATTTTCCAGATTGAAGTTGACTAAGTTGAAGCCTCACTCTTGTTTTGTAGTTCTGGACTGGGAATATCAAAGATCACCCTTGGCATAGACATTGTAGTGAAAGCTTGAGCCGAATTGTTGCATTAGTCACAGCATTTTGGATCTGAACTTGTGTTCTGTTACTGGTTATGCAAGTGTTGTAATAATGCTGATTCTGTTGTTTTGAAAAGTGTATGTATTAGTAACTTCTGCTTGTAATATAAAAATATTTTGTCATCCAAATCTTGGGTTTATTAAGAGTGACATGCTTTTAGTTGCTCATAACATTAGCCTCCAGGTTGTATACATACATCCCACCGATGACCTTGAAGATAGAACTAGATCTGTCCTGAGGCTACTTAACAGATGCCAGTGTATGGTTAGGTACTGATATTGTTGCTAAATAAATTACAAAGATGTAACATCAGCATGTCTCCCCTTTTAATATTACAGCTATCAACAATGATTCGAAGGAGGCTGAACTTACTGAACTACAGGAACAAGTTATAAAACTGAAGTCACTTCTCTCAACAAAACGGGAACAGATAGCAACATTGCGTACTGTGCTCAAGTCCAATAAGAATACAGCTGAAGTTGCCCTTACAAATCTCAAATCTAAGTATGAAAATGAGAAAGCGATTGTTAGTGAGACCATGATGAAGCTGCGGTATGAATTAAGGCTTCTCAAGGAAGATGCTGCAACTTTCTCGAGTAAGTAATTGGGTCGTGGTGTAGAATTAAATGTTAAAAGTCATGCAGATTTTAATAATTATCTCAGTAACACAGGACCTTAATAGACAGTTGATATTTAAGTTCAGCTGGTCAAAAAATGACCTATTCCAAGACATGAAGATTCAGCGTTGTCACTATGAGATCCTACTAGTATGATCACATTCTCTTTTCTTTGATATCCCTTCTCTCATATCCATTTTAAACTTGTTCACCAATCTGCATCAAGGTCTTATGAGTTATTTCTTCAGTGGGTTTTACCACCAAGAGGTTTGTGTGTATGTTGCCCTGTCCAGATTTAATCATGTGGTACTTGTTTCATACAAATTGTGATGGTCTTCATCATGTAAAGTTCTGTATTCTGTGATATTTACTGTCTCTTAATTGTTGTCCTCAGCACTATGTTTTGTTGAAGTTGTCCAAATTCCATTTCTAGTTTGAGATGCTTCAAGCTGACTGCTTCCTTCCATCTAGTGCTGATGTTAACATGTGGAACTCAGCCAGCCTGTACCTATGCATGGAGCTGGAATAATGTAGTCAGTATAGTGAATAGGCTATGTACTGGGCATTCTGGAATTCATTTCACATGGGGCAGAGTGTTTTCTCTTATCCAAAATGTGCTTACCAGCTGTGGGGCTAACCCAGCCTGCTGTTGAATGGGTAGCAGGGGCTCTTTCCATAGAGGTAAAGTGGAGTATGAAACTATGCAGTTGTCTCCATCTAGTGCTGTGCATAAGCATTGAGTGGAGCTCCCTTTATATTGTTCCCCCTCCCCAGATATAGTTACTTGCGGGCTGTATGGTTCAGGGATCAAATCCAAGTGGGAACAAGATTTTCTGCACCCATCCAGACTTGCCCTGGTGGCCTACCCAACCTCCTGTATGGTGGGAACCACATCTCTTTCCTGGTGGTTACATGGCCAAGGCATGGCATTGACCACCCACTGCCAACTAGTGCTGAGGCTAAGGAAGAGTGCAGGTATACCTGTATTCCACCTCTGAGGCTGTATGTCCTGTTCTGTGGTGACCTTTACCTTTCATGTGTTCCTTTTTTGCCACCTCTGCACCTTTGTGCCATGGTGTGTAATTATAGCTACAACTTCATGTCTACTTTATGCAGTATTATGGTTCCATTATTTCTCACTCTACAGCTGAGTAATTTAAATGCAAGTCATAATCCACAGACGATGGAAACATCTAAGAACAAGACTCACTGCTAATTTGTTACCCTTATAGGTCTTCGTGCTATGTTTGCTGCCCGTTGTGAGGAGTATGTCACTCAAGTTGATGAACTTCAGCGTCAGTTAGGTGCAGCAGAAGAAGAAAAGAAAACTCTTAATCAGCTGTTACGTCTAGCAGTACAGCAGAAGTTAAGCCTGACACAGCGTTTAGAAGAACTGGAAGTGGACCGTGAGATACGCAATGCTCGACGACATGCATCAAATGTGGGAGGACGGGGTGCCAAGACTAGGTTCCCTCAACCAGGGCGTTCTCATTCGGGTAGGGATTACTTCTAGCCACGGGGGAGACATTTCACCTGTGTCTTGGCTCTCCTCGCAACCATAGTGTGAATGCTATCGAATCACCTTCACCGTCATATAATAGAGATATTCCTGTTATTGTACATTTCCAAATATTTGAGGAGCCTTACTTTTGCCCTGTTTAGTTGTATTAATCATTGTTCAGTCCAGAATAATTTCACAAGTGTCCTGACATTTGAACAAAGCATTTTAATTTAGTGAGGATATATTTATGGGAGTATGTTCATTTTAACATTTGTTAGCTAAATTATGCATTATCTTGGCAGCTGATTGTTTGTTTTTCGATGTTTTAACTGTAGGATGAAATTACTTAATTGAAATATTTATTCAAACGCTGTTTTGACTCTGTGACATTGTGGCTTTATTTGGGAAGTAGAATTCATATGAGACTACAAGAGATGCTAGTCTTTATGTTATGTATGCAATGGGCCTATTAGCTTTTGTTAATCAGACTTGAGAATACTCAGACTAAGTACGTCAGTAATACTCCTTATGATGCTTTTACAACATCCCTGAAGTTCATGTGTATATTCTCTTAAATATGTATAAATTAGGTCTCTTGGACCTATGTGGTTGTGTGTATACTAAGATAAGGACAAATGTCACATCTGTATTGGGTGTGACATTTCACACTGATGTCTGTTTGAAGTTATATCCCTGATGTTCTCATAAGCACTGATTTGTGGACTTATTATCGTCAGTGTTTTCTGGTCCATTGGTGGTTGTGACAGATGTCATGGACAGGCACAGTGTTTAATCTTCTATCTTCCCCACTGTTCTGTTCCGGTTGTCCATCTTAAAAAGAATAAACATGTAAGTTAGTGTCCGAGCCATGCGGAATGGAACAGCCGTCCCCATAATAGATTGCAAAACTACCAAAGTTGTGGAAGATTCTATTTGCCAAATCGATGTCCAGATGTCTTCTGTTCAATATTGTATTGTATGTGAGTGGTGGGGGGTTGGGGGGGAGAGAATTGTTAATGAATGCATGTGTAACAGCATTTATTACTGTTATTGTTACAGATATTTTGGCAGCCAGTTCAGAGCTACTAGTATGTCTTTTTTTATGATGTGGAGTGTCCATTTTTTGTAATCTGTAATTATCATTCATTCATGTATTATTTATTTGTGCCAAGTTAGGCAGTTAATTGTTATGTACAGCTAATATAATCCAAGGGGTTAGACAAAAATAATCAAATTTCAAATAATGCAATTATCAAGATTAGTTGTTACAGTACCATAAGATATAATGACAGTTTTAATTAGTGTTTTATGTAGGATTACATTTGAAACATGTTTTAAACATTTCCTTATTAGGGGAACAGTACTTATGATGGTAGGATATGGTAGCCAGATCATAGACTGCTATGGAAGACTGATCCCTCCTAATGTATGCAATCCTGTTGTTTTTATTCATAGACACAGCAAAGGATCGTTAATAAAGGAAGGGTTATTTTACTTTCTCTGGAGTTAACAGTTACAATCTAATTAATAACCAGGTATTACACAACAATTATAACAATTAATGTTGGCCATTATTCTCTAGTTATACTGTAACTTCTTCAGTATTTACTTTGTGATGATGCATTGATATAAAAGGACTTATATTGTGTGTATGTTTAGGAAAATTGTTTTGTGTGTAATTAACAAGCTTGCTTTCATTGGTGTTTAAGTACTTGCACTAGTTTCAGTGAAACTTCAGAATAATGTGTCTGTCTCCTTGGCAAAATATAGAGCATTTATGTTACAGCTCTCCGTGGGTCTTGGTTTTGTAAAGGTTCATTTTTATTCCAAATTACCAATTGCTTGAATATAGCAAACCACTTCTTGTATTTGTTGCTATCACTGCTGGGTTGTAACACTACAGCCAGTATGTACATGAATGCAGTAATAGATTTTAATACCTGTGCCCCTGAGACTCATGGTTTGCTGGTACAGAATCAGAATTGTGACATAATGTTTAACATTTTGAAACAAAACTCCTCTCTTAGTTATCTGGCTGTGATGCTGAGAATTATTTTCATATTTTTTATGGAACAAATTTAAAATTTGTACCTTCAGTAATATGATGTTATGGATATTTACCATTTGTCACTGTGGGATGCTGATTTGTCTTACATCAGTGTCGAGCCACCCTTATCATGCCACTAAATGTACTAATTTATTTTGTCACGGTATCTGCTTCATTGATATTTCACTGACCATTTGTGAAGTCTGTTGAAGAAAAATTGTTAATTATTCATTTGTAACATATCCAATTTTTCTTGATATGTTAAAATACATTAAAACTGTGTTGGTTGAATGGTGACAGGATGTATAAAATACAAATGAAATTTTGTAGTTGTTTAATAACTTAATTGTGTTTATATTTTTATGTTGAAAGGATATAGTGAAATATTTATTGGACATTCTGCTATATTTCATAACATTTTGTGAAATATATATTGCCTGTTAGTAAGTGGTACAGGCAGTTTTACTGGCAGCAGTTTCTCTTATTTTGAATATGTCCTCTACTGTTAAGTGTAGCAATAAACATCTAGGTAAGTTCAGTGCCTCTGCTATTGTGGAAGGATAAACACTATAAATTGTATTACTTTTTTATAAGGGGGAATTTGACAAACCATTACAGGAATACTGTTATTAACCCACTACTGTACTGAGAAAAAAAATATAGTTTACACTAACTATTCGTAACTTTCCTTTACCCCTGTGAGTAGCAGAAAAAGCGACTTAAAAAATTTCAAATGAGGTTGTGGTTGATCACAACTTTTGATCGAACTTTGTAGGAAGCATGGCCTTGTTATTGGCAGTACGATCTTCCCACATAAAGAAGGACACAAAGTGACGTGGATATCCCCGGACAAAGACAAGCAAGGGGGAAACCAAATTGATCATATATGTATAAGCCGGAATTGGAGAAAAGCACTCCTAGATGTTCGGAATAAGAAAGTGGCAGATATTGGGTCGGACCATCACATGATCATGGGAATACTCAGGATTAGGACTCAAAAGATTATAAAGAGGACTATAAATAGATGGAGGTACAATTTAAAGAGACTAGAGGACATTGAATGTCAAAAGACATTTAAAACTAAACTGCGGGAAGGGGCTTCCACTTTAAGGCATGAGACATATGAGGGAGTAGAAGAAAAGTGGGAAAGAATAAAGACCACCTTCCAACACATTAGTGAAAATACATTGGGGCAGGAAGATAATACAAGAAAAGTTTGGATAT
>Ga0123353_10003310_pt1 | contig 20323 bp, 16 predicted proteins | sample TergutLab28metaG_3_FD_92763 | JGI IMG/M metagenome (GOLD analysis project Ga0123353, IMG submission 92763) | Labiotermes labralis P3 segment gut microbial communities from Petit-Saut dam, French Guiana - Lab288 P3 | ecosystem: Host-associated > Arthropoda: Insects > Digestive system > Gut ... | reverse complement strand
TCGGTCTGGCATCGTCTATTAGCGACAAGTTAATTGTTTGCGGCGTGCTGACGAGTACATTGGGCTGCACACCTGCTTCTCGAAGTGCAGCAACGTCCAAATAGTACGGGATACTTGTATCATTGCATATTTTAGCGAGCATTTCCAGATTTTCGTCAAGCGGCAAGAGAGTGTCTCTGGTTACCACAAGGGGTCTTTCTAATTGCTGCAAAATCCACCGCTCGCTTTCCGGTCGTTGTTGCTGGGCAATCGATGATTGTAGAGGCAGTGAATATGCAGTCTGCGGTACTGGATGTTTTCCATCTCTCAAATTCCGTATCTGACCGAGTAGGTCCTCGATTTGGGCGTGAACTGTTTCGGTTTGCCGAACGACTAAACTTTGTGTGGTGGCATGGACATCAATATACACGTCGCCTTGCATCCACGAGTCAGGTTCGATGACCGACATGAAGATGCCAGAAAACATCATGGGATCATGGTCAAGGTCTCCCACAAAATACCATCGTTCCAATTTCATTTCTCTCGCATGTTTCTTTGTCGTGATGGTGAGCCTTCCATTATTCACCACCCAAGCGAGACCGTGGGGTTCGAGAATCGCATTAAGCACGCTTCTCGCCTTCATTGCATTTGCCCGGATGATGTGCGTGTTGTCCAAAAGATCCGTCCGATAGCCGGATTCTCGCAATGCTGCCTGATCGATATGGGGTACAATGTCAATCTGTTCGCAAAGCATGTTCACTGCTTTTTCCAATGAGAAAGAGAGATCAATGTCCACCGTAACGGGCATGTCTAACTGCCGCATAATCTGCCGCTCACGTTCCGGTCGTTGCTGTTGCGGGGCTTGCATTGCCGACAGTTGCGCTAACGTTTCTCCCTGCGTTGCTTCAACCTGCCCTTCACTGAACCGCCTAAGACTACCGCCCAAAACCTTTCCGCTATCGGGAGCGGTTACTGTTGTGCTAATGTGAAATGTTCCGGTGCTAGGCTGCTGAATGGTGATCCCAGATCGAGCCACTCTTGATCTGGTTGATTCTTGCGGAGCACGTCTCTGAACGAGAAAGTCCTCGACTTGGGCATTAACCTTTGCCGTAGCGCGTTCCCAATATCCGGCGAGATGGAATTCGATGGCTTTCCTAACTTCGTCGTCGGTCAAACCTTTGACATAGACAAGACCGTAAGTGCCGAGGTTCATGTATCCGTCGTCCTGTTGCGGAACCATATAGGGTTGCGGAACCGCGTAGGGAGGACTGAAAACTGGTTGCGGGGGTTGGAAATGGAGTGCCGGTAGATGCAACCCGTACGGCATGGGCATCGGCGGGTGTGGCATGCCAGCGATCCGTTGTTCAACATACATCCGTTGGAGTCTGACCGTAACGGCGGGGACATTCGACAGCATATAAGCAGTTCCGGTCAAATGTTTGATAATGGCTTCTTGTGCCTCTTCAGCAGTCAGTCCAGCGATCCTCACGGAGCCGTAACCACTTCCCAGTTGTACGTGTCCATCCGGTTCAATCGCACAGAACAAGGCAATCGGGGCTTCGGTGGGTGTACCGGTAACATCAATCGTGATGATGTCGAAGACTCCCAACTTATAGGGGACTTTTGTGTCCTGTACCGTTTCGGCACAAACGAAGCCGCAGAGGGCAATGGCAAGGATTGATTTGAGGATAAGGGTTTTCATGTTGTTTTGGGGGGTTCGTTGTTTTCTTTGTGTCCTTTGTGCCTTTGTGAGAAAAAATTCCTCTCACAAAGGCACAAAGGACACAAAGGGTCTCGGAATAGTACAAAATTTATGGGATTGGAGCAAGGTCATTTCCAAAGGTAGTCAATCGACCGCCGGGCGATTGGTCGGTGATAGCCGACTGGCGCGCCAATACGTTTTCCTGGTGCCAGTCGGCTATCGCCGACGTTGCCGCCCGGCGGGCGGCAACCTACCACGATCTACTTACCGCACATTCGTTTCCGCTGCCTCGGCACTTCGGATGGTTGTCCCGAAGTCCGGTACGGCACCGATGAGTTGTGTTTCCTGGATCGGTCGCGGTCTCGGTCTTCCCGGCAACTGTCTGGGTATCTGTTGCCTTCGTTGACGCGCCTCGTCTTGCCGTTGAGCAAGCAACGCATCGTATTCCGCAATCTCTTGATTTCGGGCTTCGACCGCCTGACGCAGTGCGGTAATGGCTCCTGTCGCTTCACTTTCCGTCGGTCGGTCAATGACGAACCCACTGGGGGAACCACGTTGGACATACGAATGTCTTGCCACTCCACTGCCGTATTTGTTTTCACCACCGTAGTTGATCAGGAAACTGAAATTCCCGCCGCTCGCCGGAGGGTGATAAGTTAAGTTGGTACTTGCAAGTCCTTGACTGCGACCAGCAAATGTGTCGTTGCCACCGTATGAGAATAGAATGCCAATGCTCGATTCGGCACCGACCCCATATTTCATATTTCCGGTTGCGATGTATTTGCCACTTCCACTGAAATCGGCAAGGAGTCCAAACGCCAAGTCCCAGCCCATTCCGCTTCCCATGATCTGACCGCCGTAGGTGTCGTTGCCACCATCGTCGAACAGGTAGCCGAGCGCATAGTGGCAACCCCAGCCGTTGGCAAAGCGTGTCCATTTGGTTTGCGTACCGTTACCACCTGTACGCGGTCTGCCATCGTAAGCGGTGAGCGTCGTACCATGCCGCACATCGTTTCCACCGAAGTCTCGGGCAATTCCTACGCCAAGCCAGTATCCGCCGCCGTGTCCGAAGTAATCGACTTCATAGACATCGTCGCCAGCACCGGAGAGAATCACGCCGATTCCACCATTGGCAACCTGCCGAATGCCTGCCCCGACCCCTTGTCCCCAACCGTCATAGCCGGGGTGTTCCGGGTAGGAGTCGAGATAGAGACCGCCGCAGTAGTAGTGATTATTGCCGTTGCCGCTGTTCGAGAGAATGCCGAATCCGCCCGGCGCACCGAAACCTTGCGCCCACATCGCCGCCTTGTAGGTTGCGTTCCCTTTTCCTCGGTCGATCAACATACCGAGTCCCAAAAGGGCATGTCCTTGGACGCGTCGCCGAGCCGTGTACTTGTTGCCGCCATCGTAGTTGATCAGGATACCCACGCCTCCCATCGTCGAGCCTTGGGCAACATCCAACGCTGTGTAGGTACTGTTTCCCCCACGATCAAGGAGCATCGAAATCCCCATGACCGAACCCCCTTGAATTCCCGTTTTCGTACCGGTGAAGGCATTTTGTTTTCCCAATGCCAGGATGAGCATCACAGGTCGGTTCATATCGCACGTTCCTTCGCGGAAGGTATCGTTTTCGCCGAGTCCGATGACACAAATTACATCGCGCATTTCTGGCGTGTCGAGATCATAAACGATGTTTCTCCCACGTCCGCCGATGATGATGTCTCCTGCCGCCGTCGACAGACGTTGAAACCGTTGACCGTTCATCGTTACCGTTGGCAGTGCATTGTCTGGAAATTGAGCAAGTAGATCGAGTAGTGCCGTGTTCGTAAGCGGAATCATTGCTTCTGCTCCGTCATACAGGGCGGCTGTATCGACTTTCACGAACATATCGACGTGTCTTCGACCAACAGATCGGGCGGGAATCGTATGTCCGTTAATACAACCGTTCCCGACGAAGGTATTCACGAAATTCGATTCCAATTCCTTGAGTTCGGCGAGCGGCATTGTCGAAAATGCTCTGCTGTGAGCCGATGCCGCGTTGAGCAGAGCGCGTTTGACTTCAGCGAGGGCTTCCTGTGGTGTGGTGCAAAGTGGAAACTGAATACCGGCATCTTCCCGCTTGGAAACATCCATCCGCTCCCGAATGCCGGGCATCAACTCGGCGAGGTGCCGATGTCCACCGGACAAGCCGACGTACAATTCGCGGGAATATACCTCGGCTTCGAACGTTGAACGCACCGGCTCATCATAGAGTTTCAGGAACCACGAAAGCCTGCAACGACCATCAAGTTCGCTTTTGGTATTGATCCCGGAGGTGTCTCGCATGATTCCTCGTGCGAAACCCTTCCACATCTCGTAGCGATTGGCAACGTTTCGCGTCCGCAGACCGTTCATGATTTCTTCGTACATCAGTTTGAGTTTATCTGCCGAATGAACATCTCCGACGAGGCTGGCATCAATCATTTTCCACGTTGTTTCATCGTCATCGGTGTCGAAGTCAGGAATGGTAACAGTAACTTTCGTTTTTTCCGGTACGCCGGACCCCTCATTTTCGCCGGACCCCTCATTTTCGTCAGTAGGTTTTTCTTTTGAATCCTCCTTTTCCCTCACGCGAGCAAAGTCGTCCAAGAAGAGATCGCTCAGTTCCCCCTTTTTGACGGGAGCAACGGGGAAGGGTCCCTTTGATTCCCCGGTTCGTCTCGGTTCGGTAATCGTTCCCAGTTCGCCGATGTTGACGGTTCCTCGGGTGGGTTCCGTGAGGTCTTCGCCGTCTTCGGAGATGATAACGAACTCCACGTCAAACGTACCATCGGGCGTACCGTCGGGCACGAACGGTTCAAAGGGTATTAGTCCGGTATCGACCACGAACGGTTCCGGTTCAACAAGGTCGAACGGTTCGACGAGAGGAAAAGTTTGGTCATCGGGCAGTCCCTCAATCGAACGTTGTGCCAGCGGTGGCAGTACCTGTAGCGGTTCGGGGACCACAACGTTGGGATCGTTCGGTTCAACGGTCATCCAACCGCCGTCCACGGCGACTGGAGTTGCCGCACTGGTGCTACCTGCGGCAATCGGTTTTGTCGTTACCGTTTGGGCGGGCATGCCTGGGCTGGGGGCGGGTTGTGCCTCTCTTGCCGGAGGCGACGCGACGCTTCGGGGTGCCGACAATTCCGACCCGCTTTGATTATTTCGGAGTGCTTCTTGGAGCAATTTTTCAAAGTCGGGAAAATCGTTGGCGAATCCGATTGAGAATGTGAGTATCCCCAAAAGGGCGATTCCGAGCACACCAATTTTGTACGATGATCTTTTCATATTTTTCCTCGTCAGGGGGAACGTCAACTGAAAACCTGTTGACTTGCGTTATCTAGGGAGTCCGGATAGGCAGAATTTAACGATTATACCGATTATCGGGACGCTTATGCCTAATAATCGGACAAATCCAGAAGACTCTTGAAAGAAAACGGTAAAAGAAACATCTTCGTTACCCCGAAGAATACGCAATCATTTTCCCAACCAGCCTGGCGGCAAGAAATTCTGTGACGACATTGTTTCCACCGAGCGGGGCAACTTCGACGACATCTGCACCAATCACGGTCTTCGCCTTAAAAACCTGACACAGTATGTCTGTGACCTGAATCCAATCGAGTCCCCCCGGCTCCGGTGTGCCCGTTCCCGGAGCAAACGCCGGATCAAATACGTCAATGTCCACCGTGATGTAAACCCGTTCCGCTAAAGAATCGAGAATCCGGTTGATGCAATACTCCCCATCCTGCGTTAACATTCGAGGCGTAATCAACGCGGCGATCTGCTGAGGACAGTCCCGATACTCCTCTTCGCTGAAACTGCGAATACCGACCTGTACAAGGTTCGGCGTAATTTCTAGCACCCGACGCATTGCCGAAGCATGAGAGAATTTTCCGCCAGTAAAAGCATCCCGAAGGTCTGCGTGGGCATCGAATTGCAGAACGCTGATCGTACCGTAGCACTCGGCAGCGGCTCGGACAATCGGCGGCGTAATGCTGTGCTCTCCGCCGAGAAAAATCGGAAACTTGTCGGGTTGAAAATACGCTTCCCGCTTGACCGTGTGGTAAATCCGGTCGTACTCTTCTTCCGGCGTGTCGGCAGAGGGAATCGGTGGAAACGTCGCAATACCTTGCCGGGTGAAGTCGCGGAATAATTCTTCGTCGAAGTGTTCCATCTGATCGGAAACTTCGAGAATCGCCTCGGGACCTCTACCGGTTCCGCCGAGAAAGCAGACCGTTCCTTCATAGGGCACCGGAATGATCCGATAGCGTGCCGTCAAAGGATCACACAAGGCATCGGGCAGGGAAAGGAATAATGGAGACATGACAAACGTCATTGTAGACGAAAAACAGCCGCAGTGCAATGAATGTCAAAGAACGAATCAGAGCCCGCCGCGCAGGCAAGGGGCGAAGCCAAGAGTACCGGCTAAATAGTCACCGGAAGAGATCGGCTTCAATATGATACGGCGTACCACCGAAGCGGTTATACTGTTCGCTGATGAATAATTCCCCCCCGATGCTGACCGTCCTGTTGAGCCGGTAAGTCGCACGGAGTTTTCCCGTGCAATGGACGGTAATCATGTCATACGGACTCAACTTCGTCGTACAAAATTTGCAGTGTTCCGCTGACCGTACCAGTGTGAAATCTCGGATCCCCGAAAGTTGCCGACCGGGGTACATATAGCCCTTGATGAAAACCTTGCGGTGTTCCTCCGCGAGTTTGACGATATGATCGGGAAGTTTGCCCTGCTCATCGGGTCGCAATTCCGTGAAATGCACCAACGTGTAACCGTAGGGAATGTTAAAATAGTAAAGGTAAACTCCCCAACCGGCGGCGGCAATGCCGAGCACAAACGAAAAGATGATCCCGGTGAGAGCGAAGCCGCGTCCCGTGTAGTCGAAGGGACAGGAGATGATGTTGTAAAGTCCGAAAATGCCGCACAGTGCCCCGACCAACGGAAAAATAATGAACCAGTTGCTCAGCAACATCAGGGGCGTGAAGAGGGAGAGAATAAAGGCAATCACCGCCAAGATGCTCACCGCGCGGTATCCGACGGTGATTCCTTTGCCGCTGATCTCTTCTTTCGTGATCTTACTGATGCTTTCGTCAAACTCTTGCGACATAACATGTTACGTTCTCTCATTCGGCTGCCGCCGCAGGCACGTTGCCTCCGCCGAAACCACCTTGACCGGAGTTGTCCCCTTGTTTCATGAACAGCAGAATACTGATACAAAGGGTAATCCAAATGATCACGGTAATGACCGTAAATCGGGTAAACAAGTCCCCGGCTTTGGCACCGAAGGCACTCTGTCCCCCCATTCCCCCGAATGCTCCGACCAGACCACCACCTCTGCCCCGCTGAACCAGAATCAGTGCAATCAGAAAAAACGATAAAGGTACCAAAACCAGCGCAAGCAGAGTGTGAATTGCCATTGATGTTGCCAAAGTATTTCCTTCTACCTTACCCGCATGCTACCCGGGAAATGGAAAATGTCAAGGAGTCCCCGACCCTCTTTCGCACAAGAGCGTCAGCCATTCGGTTCAGCAAAGAGTACCGGCTAAATACGGTTGTGCTAACGCCCAGCCGCCCAGCCGCTCTTGCGCTTGCGACCATTTATGGTATATTCATTCTCTTCATTCCATTTCCCTACCTCCCCATGTCCCGACACCGTATCCGGATCCGATACAACAAACTCGGACGACTTAAGTTCATCGGACACCACGATTTGCTCCGAACATTTGAAGCACTCTTTCGCCGGACTCGATTGCCATTGGCAATGAGTAGCGGCTTTCATCCCAAAGTGCGGATGAGTTTTCCCGATGCCCTACCCCTCGGATACGAAAGCACCGATGAAGTGTTCGACCTAGAACTGACCGAAACGGTCGATGTTGACACTCTCCTTGCCGACTTGAACCGACAAACTCTCGAAGGGCTAGCGTTTCTCTCGGCACGATTTCTCGCAGAAGGTGAAAAAAAAGTGAGGCTGATTTCTTCCGTTTATCGAATGACGGTTGTACCGGAACTACGGACGCAGACTGCCGAACGCATTGCATCGTTTCTTGCCGAAACATCGGTGATTGTTCCCAAGCGGAGCGGCAAGCGTGTTGATGTCCGGGTTGCCGTGTTGCAGTTGGTACTTGACGAAACAACCGGCGAGTTGACTGTCGAGTTACAAACGCAAACCGGTCCTGAGGCGGGGATCAAGGAAGTCCTTGCCGTTCTTGGACTTGGCAAGGAACTTTTTGTAACGTTGTTTCCTCAACGGGTATGTTGCTCCATTCCCCAAAACAACAACAGAGACAACGAATAACATCGTTGTCCCCGACCCTCTCATTCACACAGGAGAAAAACAGCTGTGTACGAGTAAATGTATTTTCAGCGTTCTACCAGCGGCAGGAAACGCACGGTTCGCACACCGGTTCGCACGGATCGCAGCCGACATCACAGCATCCACCGTACTTCGGCGCAAACATATTGGCGAAGAACCCGCCGAATGGACGGAAGGGCTTATAACCAAAACTTCCGCACGGATCGCATGGATCGCAAGCAACTACGACACAAGGATCGCAAACCGGTTCGCACGGCTGACAAGCAATCGGCTCGCAGGGCAAGCAACCAATCGGTTCGCAGGGATCACATCCGACACCACACGCATGCTTCGCCGCAAACAGATTGGCAAAGAATCCGCCGAACGGACGGAATGGCTTGTGGTAGCCAAAACTGCCGCACGGATCACATGGATCACAGGCAACCACTACACAGGGATCGCAAATCGGCTCGCAGGGCATACAAGCGATGGGCTCGCACGGTTGACAAGCAACCGGCTCGCAGGGGTTACAGCCATTCCAAACTACGGAAAGGCGTCCAAAGATGCCGGCATCGGCAGTCGTTGTAGCCGCAAACACAATGATGGCGGTCAACGTGGACAATAAAAGTTTGTGTTTCATTTCAATTCTCCTAAAAAAACGGTTGGGGAAATCTACTGGCAACGACTGCCATTCCTTCGTTATTGGGGGGTATCGGATAAAACCTATCCGCTCTACACATGGTTACGAAAAAATTCCGGTTATAAGCCCTGCACCGAATATCGGAACACGGGACACTGACCTTCCCTCCTTCGTTTCTTGCGAGTATTCTGCCCGCTCCACGTCCGTTACCAAACGGACAAAGTAATATGGTGCATAACTCACAAAAGTCAAATATAACTCCCCAAAAAGGGGAAATCTCGGTGAAACGCAACCGCGCGAAACCGAATCTCCGCTACTTCCGGTATCGAACAAACGCAACCCCCGTCATGAGAAAAATAGGGGAGAAAGGCGGAGTACCGGCTAAATATCTGCCTCACGCACAATCCGTTACCCTGAGCCCGCCGCGTAAGCAAGGCAAAATCTTTCTCGACCTGGAAGTCCCCCACCCTTGCTGTTTTCTTGAGTCGAGTTACAATGCCCATTGGGAGTGTTGCGCCAAGGTGTATCAGTTGCCGATGTTAACATAGGCAAAGGAAAAGTGCTTTCCCTTTTGTCCGGTTGGGAAAAATTCAAATTTCGACAGAATTTTTGGTGCGAAAAACCCTTTTGTGGTGTATAATAGTAATACACTGGGGTAAAGAGTGGTGTTTTGGGAACCGGTGTAGGACTTTTCGCCTTCTCCTGGGTGGTGGGAATCCCAGTGAGAAGGCTGTCCTACATCCGTTGCTGAAATCATCCGTTGTAGAAGTGCAATAAAACCCCAAAAAAAGTAAAAAAGCCCTACAACCCCACAGGTAGGACGTAGTAGTTGTTGTGTCTGTTTAGTATTTAACCTTTGACCCTCCCAAAATGTACGACAACGATTCTATATTGGACGATTTTAATGACCCTCTCGAAGCCAGTGACGAACTCCTCCAACTTGAAGACGTAGAAATCGACGAAGAGGAAATGGTCGGCTCTCTCCTTGACGACGAAGTGGAGGACGAAGAGGCAGAAATCGCCGAACTTTTCGACGAAAAAACGCTCGAATTCGATGCCAACGAAGTTTGGTCGGACGATCCGGTAAGGATGTACCTGACCCAAATGGGAGAAATTCCACTCCTCAAACGGCACGAAGAGGTACATCTTGCCCGGAAAATCGAGTCAACTCGGCGAAAATTCCGAGCAAAATTGCTCGAATGCGATTACGTAATGCAAAATGCGTTCCGGATTCTCAAACGGGTCCAACGGGATGACCTCCCCTTTGACCGTACCGTACAGGTCTCTGTTTCCGACAACCTCGAAAAACAGCAAATCGTGAGTCGGCTCTTGCCCAACTTGAAAACACTGGAAAGGATATTCCGGCGGAATCGGCAAGACTACCGGACTGCAACAAGTCTTTCCCGGTCGCCGGAAGAGAAGCAGGCAGCATGGCATCGACTGGGACGTTCGCGTCGACGTGCCGTCCGGCTGATCGAAGAACTCGGGTTGCGGACACAACGCATCGAAATGATGATCTCGACCCTGGAAGGCTACAGCACCCGGGTCGATACACTGAAAGCGCAAATTCAACAGCACAAGGCAAGCGGTCGTCCCGAACACGAACGCCGGGCACTCGTCGATGAATACCGGCACATTCTGCAACTGACACAGGAAACACCGACCAGTCTCCGAAACCGAATCAGGTACGTGAAGGAACTCTTCGTTCAATACCAGGTGGCGAAAAAGGGACTGTCCGAAGGGAACCTCCGACTCGTCGTCTCGATTGCCAAAAAATACCGAAATCGCGGGTTAAGTTTCCTCGACTTGATCCAGGAAGGCAATGCGGGACTGATGCGGGCGGTCGATAAGTTCGAGTACCGTCGTGGGTTCAAGTTCTGTACCTATGCGACTTGGTGGATTCGTCAGGCGATCACCCGGGCGGTGGCGGATCAAAGTCGAACAATCCGTATCCCCGTACACATGGTCGAAACAATGACGAAAATGCGGAACATCTCCCGAAAACTGGCGCAGGAAACAGGGCGTGAACCGACCGTAGACGAAATCGCGCGGGAAGCGAAATTTACAATCGAGGAAACCCGACGGATACTGGGCATGAACCGATTCCCGATCAGTTTGGATCGACCTGTTGGTAACAGCGAAGACTCGCACTTCGGCGATCTGCTCCCCGACAGTACCGCCGAACGACCGGAAGTGGGCGCGACCAACGAAATGCTCCGGGTTCGGATTGCGAAAGTGCTCAAAACATTGAGTTATCGTGAGCGGGAAATCATCAAACTGCGTTACGGTCTCGGCGATGGCTACAGTTACACGTTGGAAGAAGTAGGACACATCTTCAAGGTAACTCGTGAACGTATTCGCCAAATCGAAGCGAAAGCAGTGCGCAAATTGCAGCAACCGACACGCAGTCAAGACCTCGTGAGTTTTCTGGATTAGGGAATGTACTTTCCGCAAAAAGCACATTTTCCGTAAAGTCCCTACAATTCCGTAAAGTCCCTACAATCGGATGTCCGATGGTTCCGATACTGGATGTAACTCTATCACGGAAGTGGGCAGTATGGGAAATTTCGTCAAAACAGCAATCGTTGCGTGCCTCGCGGGAACTGTGTTGCTCTGGGTGAGTCCGCAACACGCGCTCGGGCAAGCATGGACAACTTCGCCCGCAGGCACTGCCAATATTTTCGCCACCGTGGATATTTCTAATGGTACTCCCACGAATTTGACAGCATCCGGTAGTGCCACCTCGGTCGCAGATGGCAATAGTCTCGCATTCGGTGCTGCCGGGCATACCCTTCGCATCACCGATGACGGCAACGATAATACTACTGGCGTAACATCACTTGGCGCCATTACAACGGTAACTCGCGGCGGCGGCACGCTAATTTTCGACTTGCAAAACGGTGATACAGAATTGGAGGTCGGCAATATCGGAAATCTTAACAGCAGGATTACAGCGGTAGAGGTTTGGGACAGTGGCAAAAAACTCGAAGTTGGCAATATCTTTGCCGGGACACTGACCATTAACAGAGATAAAAAACTTACCGCTAAAAAAATTGATGTCGAAACGTTGACAAACATAGGGGAGTTAACCGCCACCGATCTCACTGCCGTAACACTGACAAACACCGGAACGTTGACCGCCACAGACGCAATCGGTGTCCAAACGCTGACCAATGAAGGTGATTTAACAATCGGCGGCGGTACGATTGACATCCTTGGCGGTACTAAAGACATAACGAGCACTGGAACTCTCACGATTGGCAACACCGCGCCGGAAGGCTTCAGTGGTAACATTGAAGCGACAAATCTTACGGTCTATCAAGGATGGTTTGACGGTGACATCGACACCACTGATAACTTTACCGCGCGGCTCGGTGGCGACCTGACTATCAAGGGAATTCTCACTGTCGGTGGTAATGCAATCTTTAAGCACGACGGAATTGCTGACACTGAAAACTGGCGTGTTGATCTGGGTACCGTAAAAGTTGATAGGAATACCACCATCGACGGCAATATCACAGTCTTCCTCGATCTTGCAAACAGCACACTTAAACTTGATGGAGTTAATACGCTTGGTAAAGACGCAACGCTCGTAGTCTATGGCGAACTGGATGCAGCAGGAAAAACAGGTTTTGACGAAATCAATCTCACCGGTACAGGTAAATTTGTCAACCAAGCCATCTTCACGGACTATCAATGGGATGGCGACAAAGTCGACGTCAACCCCAACGGTCCAGCCAACATGTCCGACGGCTATCTTGCCGCCCTTACGATGCATCATCGTTACACCGCTTGGAATATGGTGCGCGACCGATTGGTCTCCGGTAGCGGACATAGTTACGTCCACGGTCGAGGCTATCGCGGACAAGCCGATTGCCAATTCTGTGAGCAGCAACAAAGTCTCTGCGATTGCGTTGCCAAAAAAGCGTGGGGCAATGTTACCGGTCGCTACAATACTTACCGCAGTTCCTTTAACAATCGGAACTGGTGTACCACGACGGGCGGAGGGCAAGTCGGAGTCGATCTGTTCAAATTCCGCTACTGCCAAACCGGTCTTCTCTTTGGTTACGAAGACACCCGAAGCCGAAATGCAGAGGATCGCCTCAAAGCGAATGATTGTTACTTCGGTTTCTACGGAGCACACCTTTTCCGCAACGGCACCGATGGGCGAGTCGTCTTTGCTCACGGTTGGCAGGATTATAACCTGGACCGGCTGGGGAATGGCGGCGTTCTCTATCAATCGTCTTTCAAAGGCAGAACATCGGAAGTGAACGTTGAATTGGGCAGACGGTTGGAATACGGCGGCGGTTGTAGTCTGCGACCGGTTCTGGCGGTGGACATGTATAACAACAATCTAAAAGCGGCAGAGGAATCTGGGCGGGGCGATCAGGCTGTTCGGTACGACAAGACCAGTTTGTCGCAGGTGTTTTTGCGGGCAGGTACAGACTTACGGCATCGGACGAAGGATTACACCATCCACAGCGGCGTTTATTATGCTTACGATGTGAACGGAGCGGAATTGAAGACCATTGCAAGGAGTGCGGAAAAGCCTAACGATTTTTATGCACCGCTTGTTGGCACGAAGTTAGGGCGTTCATTGTTGATGTTCAATCTAGGTGCCGAAGGGGAAATCACTCCGAATTTCTTGCTTTTCCTCGGCTATCAGGGGGAATACGCGACGGACAGTAGCAACGGTGCCCTTCACAGCATTGGCAACGTTGGTTTCATTGGAAAATGGTAGCGTCGGAAAATGGTAGAGTCAACGGTATGGTAGAGTCAAATAAAAGCCCTAAACTCCCAGGGCGATTGCAAGTTCCAAAATAGGTAGTCCAAAATAGGTAGGTTGCCGACCGCCGGGCGGCAACGTCGGCGATAGCGACTGACACTCCCAAGAGCCGGGCTTTTTAGTTCGTTCCCATCTCCCGCATGAGCAGTTTGATGTCTTCCCATGTGTCCGCCTTTGCCGCCGGATTTCGCAACAGATACGCCGGATGGTACGTGCAGACCACCTTGATGCCATTATTCTTGATGCCGCCATTATTCTTGATACCATTGTAGTCCCAGACTTTACCGCGCAGTGCTCCAATCGTTTTCTCCGAAGCGAGCAAACTCTTTGCCGCCACTGCACCGAGGCAACAGATAAACTTCGGAGCAATGATCTCCAACGTCCGATCCAAAAACGGTCGGCAATGCGCCGCCTCGTCCGGCATCGGATTGCGATTTCCTGGCGGACGACAACGCAAAATGTTGCAAATATAAACATCCTCACGGCGCATTTTCATCCCCTTCACAATAATGTCGGTGAGCAGTTGTCCCGCTCGACCAACGAAGGGCTCCCCCTTCTTGTCTTCGTCTGCACCGGGGGCTTCGCCGAGAAAGACCAATGAGGAATCAGGATTGCCCACCCCGAATACCGTTTGCGTTCGAGACTCCGCCAAGTCTCTACACAGAGTACACTGCGCGACTTCATCGGCGAGCAGTTGTAGTTGCCCAGCTTTCCCATCAAGCACAAGAACGGGTGGCACATGAACGGGGGAACGTGAGCCTCCCGGTTCTGTGCCGGAAGAGTCTTCCCTTGTGAACCGGGGGGCTTGCGCCGCCCCGCTCTTTTGCTCTTGACTCGTGCGCTCCTGCACCACCACCGGGGGGAGCATCTCAGCAATACCGCCGCCCCCCGCTCTTGCGCCGCTTGCTCTTGCGCTGCCTCGCTTCACGTCCGCAACGCCAGCGAGTTGCATGATCTCTAAATAGTCGGTGATGCCTTCGTGCATTGTTGTTACCGAAAAATCTCCGCCAGTTTGTTTTGCAACATGACACCGCGAGCATTGGTCATGATAATCTTCCCCTCTTTGTCCACCAACACCATCGTCGGTACACCGCTGATGTTGTAAAACGTCCCGAATTCAGGATCGCCCGCCTTCTTCGAGAGTGCCTCCGAGAGGATGGTCCAAGGGAGTTTCTTCTCTTCGACGTAGTTCTTGACCACTGCGACCGGATCGGTTTCCTGTTGCCACATGTACACCGAAACGATCTCCAACCCCTTGGCGTGATACTTTTCATAGGCTTCTATCATGCCGGGAATCTCCATTTGGCATGGTCCGCACCACGTCGCGGTAAACTTGATCAGGACGTATTTCTTTTCGCGGAATTTATCCCACTCGAATTTCTTGTCGTCCAATGTTCTGCCGTAAAGTTTCGGATCCGCACCGACGGCAAGCCGGAGGACTCCTTCGAGTGCCATGACCAGTGTTTTTTTCTGTTCATCCGACAATGTGCAGTCCGCCGACTGCACGAATGCCTGCAAGTCCTTCACGAACTGTTCCGCAGGGACTCGGTTCCGCTCAGCAATTTGCAGTCCCACCGAAGCGATCTGTCCGGCAGGTTGGTTCCCTTGGTTGATCCACGTTTTCAACTCATCATTGAGTGCATCGAAACTAGCACGAGAAGGCGCGGTCGATCCCACCCGTTGGTTGAACTGACTGAACCGATACGCATTCGCAAAACTGCTGATCTGGGGACTTTCGTGAGCGGCGATCTCTTCGAGGAGGGCTTCGACCTTTTGTTCAGCACCTTCGACCCCTGCTGCAATCTGATTTCGGAACGCATTGAGTTTCCAATTATACGCGGTTCGCCGTTCCATATCATTTTCGGCGACTTCCATCAGTTTTTCGCCTGCCGACTGAAAAATATCGGCAAAAGAGCGGGCACGTTCTCTCGGATCAGCAGCACCAGCGGCGTTAAGTTTGTTCATTTCCTGCTGGGCATACGCGGCAACTTCGGCAAACGTTTTGGCATCACTCAGTGGCTTGTCCTGCGCCGACACCGACGCAGAAAAGAGCAACACAAGCGCATAAAGGGGCGCACAAAGGAACGTGGCAAGGCAATTTCGGAAAGACATGAAAAGTTCTCCTGTAAAAAAAGGGATTCTACATACCGTAGCATTACGTATTGTAGCATTGTTTGAAGAGATTGCAAGCGCGAGATTACAAACGCGAAAATGAAACTTGCAGTGGAACTGCAAAGTCCCCTCTCCCCCTCTACGCAATTAGGTTGATGTTGTGATGCGTATTTTGGGCTACTGAGGTTGTTTTGTCAGGAAAATTTGGTAAAATGAGGTTGATTCAACGGAATAAAACCATTTCCGGCTACGCACTAAACTTGTGTAGATACTATAATAGGCGCGTAATAATTGAATAATCACTATGTCGAGCATACAGCAGACACCGGTCAACCGGCTTATTTTGGGCGATAATTTGGAAGTCATGAAAACGTTGGAAAAAGAATCAGTTGATCTGATTTACCTTGATCCTCCGTTTTTCAGCAACCAGAATTACGAGGTCATCTGGGGTGATGCGGGAGAAATCCGTAGTTTCAAGGATCGCTGGGCAGGTGGCATTGACCACTATATCGCTTGGCTCAAGGAGCGGGTTGAAGTCATGTACCGGCTACTCAAAAAAACTGGGAGCATTTTCCTGCATTGTGATTGGCACGCCGATGCTTACATTCGAGTCTGGATACTCGATAAAATTTTCGGAGAGCAAAACCTTCGGAACCATATTGTTTGGCGGAGAACAAATGCAAAAAGCAATATCTCTCAAAAACTCGGTATCGTTACCGATTCCATTTTGTTTTACTCAAAATCCGATCTGTTCAGCCCAAACATACTCTACGTTGAAACTTCAGCAGCACAATTATCGCGGTATAAACAAGAAGATGAAAAAGGCTTGTACCGTTGCGAAAATCTGACGACTCCCGGTAGGGCAAGGCAGTTTATATGGCGAGGAATTCATCCCGGTGAGAACCGTAGTTGGTGCTTTGCAGAAGAAAAATTAGAGGAATTGTATGATCAAGGATTGATCGTTCTTCAAAAAGATGGACGACCGAGAAAAGATGGTTTGAAAAAATATCTTGCGGATAGCGAAGGTTCTGTTTTGAACAATCTTTGGGACGACATAGACCGGGTCGCCAACACTGCAAAAGAGCGCATCGGTTATCCCACCCAAAAACCGGAAGCCTTGATGGAACGCATTATCAAAATGGCAAGCAACGAAGGCGACCTCGTACTCGACCCCTTCATGGGCGGTGGAACAACGATTGCCGTTGCAGAAAAACTAAACCGAAAATGGCTAGGCATTGACCAGTCGGTGATGGCAATAAAAGTTTCAGAACTGCGACTCGGCAAACAGAGAAACCTGTTCAAGAAGGATTTATTGAGTACGTTTTCCGTTCAGTTGCACAAGTACGATTACGACACGCTCCGTAGCAAAGATGCTTTTGAATTTGAGGACTGGATCATTCAACAGTTCGGCGGAATTCCGCAGAGTAAAAAGGGGGGCGACAAAGGCATTGACGGCAAGATGGAAGATGGCACACCGATACAAGTCAAACGCTCCGATAATGTTTCGCGGGACATTATCGACAAATTTCCCACTGCCGCAAAACGATACGATCAAAATTTATTCCAAAAGAACATTGACAGTAGAAAGCCAGCCGGATACGTCATCGCCTTTTCGTTTAGCAAAGGAGCAATCGAAGAGGTTGCCCGACTGAAAAACCAAGAAAACGTGATTGTCCAATTAGTTCGTGTCGATGAAATTGTGCCGATTGCCGCGAAACCGACGATAACAATAACGTGGCAGGAGTTGTCAAGGGACGCAAAAGGAAACACGAAGATCGAATTTACGGCAGAAGGACACAGCGAGGCGGGAATCGAGTTCTATGCTTGGGATTTTGCGTTCGATGAGGAAGCAGGTTTCAAGTCAACGGAGATTCTTGACAAGTTGGGCAAGCAAGTGTACACATTCAAAGCCGGTACGTATGCTATTGCCGTCAAAGTCGTTGACAATGAAGGACTTGAAAGCATTGAGACCATCACATTGAAAGTCAACGGCGTTGTGAAAACGGTGTAATCACGCTAATATGCTACCAATCGAACAAGTTTTTTATCAGGTACATCTGCAAGCCGGCAATTGGATCGCCCAGGTTGCGGTGGCGACGAAGTCCGTCCATCCTGCCGATAAAGCCGAAATTGCTGATTGGTTCACCGGTTCGGAACAAGACCTCGCGCTCCGGTGTGATCCGTACAATCTGTTCTTTCACCCGTTGCCCAGCGGTCAGCATGCCCTTGGCATCATTTATCCTGCACGAAAGAGTTTCCTTTCGCTGTTTCAACAGCCGCAATCGCTCTTCGTTCGGGTACTCATCGTTTCTCCGGAAGCCCTGTTCGAGCATGGCAATCATCCGGTGGCATTGATCGAAACGCTCCGGCAACAGCAGCAAATACCGTTTGATCCCGAACCCCCAAAACAACTTTCGCCACTCGTTCCGACTGCTACACCATTAGCCATCAACTCGTCGCTGATTGAAATGGTGGTTAATCGTCTCGGTGCGATGTCTCTAGCACAATTAACGCAATCCCTTTTCAATGCAGAGTGTACGCTCTTCACGTCCCGGTCTGTCACCGGTCAGTCGGTGTTGTCGGCACTCTTTGATCTTCTGCCGATTCAATACCGCCCCGAGTTGACCTTTTCGAGCGAGTTCTTCTTTTCGTCAAAAAACTCCTTTCGCTTGTCCGGTTTCAGCAGACTGCGGCAACGTACTGTTCGGTCAATGAAACAATGGGGTGTGCCGGTAATTTCACTAGAACAGGGCAACAAAGGTTCGCTGGAAACACTTGACCCGTGGTCTCGCTTCGTGTATCAACTGCTGCAAAGCCGAAACTTTGACTTTTTGGAGCGGCACCGAAACATCGAGTACCGGCAGGCAACACTTTCGCCGATGGAATCGCAACCGATTATCTGGGACAACCTGCACGAAGTCGGTGTATCGTTGAGCAAAGCGATGCTCTCGGGCACATTGCCGGACGCACATGTTTCGGCAACGGAGTTTCCGAGTCATTCGGTCGAAGAACTGCGGTGCGTGGCGACGGTCGATCAACTGATCCCGATGTTGACCATGCCGAAATCGAATGCCGCAAGACCGGTCAGCAATCAGCGGTTGGCAGATCGTTTTCCCAAGTTTCGGGAGGAACTTGCGGAACTGGAAACGTATCTTGTGCGAATCATGTTCGGCGATGACTCGGTGTTGCCGAATGCCAAGAAAGTTTGGTCGTTGCTGTTGCCGAAATTGGATGAGGAATCAAAGGTAATGATGCAGGAAGCGATCATTACGACGATTCATTCGATACTCGCTCCATTGGATGGGGACACCGAACAACGACTGCTACGCAACTCGCAACTGCTGGAATTGATGGTGTTCTTTCTCGGTGGTCAACACACAGAACCCACCGCGTAAGCAAGGAACTCACTGTTGCCGCGTAAGCATTTGCAGAATCATCTCGTCAAACGGCACCGCCGTGGATGAAATCATACAATTCAGACTGTTGTCCACGCCGTAACGTTTGATGTCGGCGATGAAAGATGTAAATTTTTGCTTGTACTTGCGAATCATACTTTGACTGATCGTCACTTCGTGTGCTTCGCCCGACTCCACGTCGTGCAAATGCAAATCCCCTAGCAGTTTCGGTTCTGCCTCCCGCTTGTCGTGAATCTGAATGATGTGCGGTTCGTAGTTGCGATACCGCAATTCGTCCAAACCGGTTTTGAACCCCCTCGGATCGTAAAAGTCGCTGATCATCACTGCCAAGCCGGTGTGCTGTTTTTGCCCGATAAACTCGCTCATCGATGCCGCCAAATCCGTCGTGGTGCCGACCGTTTCCAGTGAATCCAAAAACTTAATCACATTCAAAATGTGCTGTTTGCCCCGTATCATGGGAAACATTCGATACACTCTGTCGGCAAAGGCAACGATACAAATCCTGTCAAGATCAGCAAGGGCAATATAGGCGAGCGCGGCGGTCACTTTTCGGGCATAGTCAAACTTGTTCGGATTGCCGACCGACATACTTCGGGAGCAGTCGAGCAGGAAATAGACGTTCATATCCTTTTCTTCCTCGAACCGCCGGATCAATCGGTTGCCGAAGCGGGCATAGACATTCCAATCGAGGTATCGCAGATCGTCGCCGAAGTTGTAATTTCGGTGATCGGCGAAGACAATTCCGCTTCCCAACTGCCGGGCACGGCGATTGGCAAGCAACTGCCCTTGAAACACCCGTCGGGAGACCAGCGACAAATACTCTAATTTTTTTAGGAATGCGGAATCGAACATAAATCGAACATAAGGAGTAAGGAATGGGCATCCACTCGAGAATATTATACCATTTTTCGGCATCTCTATGAAAGCCACCCTGGCATTTGAACTTGCTTCGGCACAGCGTTCGCGGGATTCGGTCAATCTGGGTGTTGATGTAGGTACTTCGTGGACGGGTTCTGCTCGCCGGGTGTGGAAGTTGCACAGTGGTTATGCGGCAAACTTGTCGAAAGATTTTACTGCTCAAGCGTATTATGCAACGCTGGGTGTGAATTGGTAGAAGGTTGTTTTTCTGTTTCATTGTTTGTGAAGAACCGTCAGGAGACTTCCTGACGGTTCTTGACGTTACGTCGCGTGCAATCACGCCGGCAGATGCCGGCTGTACGAAAATGTTCTGGCACCCAGGGCGATTGCAAGTTTCACTTTGGGGATTCAAAGGTAGCCAACCGACCCGCCGGGCGGTTGGTCGGCGATAGCCGACTGGGACGACCAGAACGTATCGGTCGTTCGAGTGCGGCAATGGTG
>Ga0123353_10003309_pt1 | contig 20323 bp, 16 predicted proteins | sample TergutLab28metaG_3_FD_92763 | JGI IMG/M metagenome (GOLD analysis project Ga0123353, IMG submission 92763) | Labiotermes labralis P3 segment gut microbial communities from Petit-Saut dam, French Guiana - Lab288 P3 | ecosystem: Host-associated > Arthropoda: Insects > Digestive system > Gut ... | reverse complement strand
TGTGGTATTTTGTGGTAAAGAAATGAACAATGAATGATATATGTATGTTGAAGGAACTGCAAATCACACCTATATGTCCAGTCAAATGAGCTACAAAAAATGTGGTCTGAAAGAGAAATATTTTGTTTGGCATGATGCTTAAGTATCTGACCTGATGTCAGATGGAGCAGACTGGACAAATAACTGCGAAACAAAATCAGATATGGAGTAAATGCAAGTCAAATGACCTGAAATAATCATGTTTCTTCTTTATTATAAGAGTCTTAGACAAACACCTGGAAGTTCCAGAACTCACCATCAGGACCATGAATGGCAAGCAGTACAGCTTTGTGCTGAAGTATCACTACCTTTGGAGTCAGTCTAATGCATTATGTAGCCACAACCATAAGAACTACTTCTCAACAAGTGACTATCATTGCGCACGTTAACTGTGATGTGCAGTTACTAACGGCATACTCGAAGAAACAACACAGCTATGTTAAGGTCCTTGCTCTTCTGGGATGTTATGCAGCAATGATCGGCAGTTTGTTACCGATATGTTGGGAGAGAGACTATCATTCCCATCTTTAATGGTCAAGAAGTCCAAGAACCCTTGATATTGGAATGACAGGCTGTCCCAAAATGTTGGAAACAATCAACACTGCATAGCATGCCAGAATAGTGACGACCTCATTCACACTGCAACAGATGCCTGTAATCACATCTGCATCTAGTTTTACTTTCAAGTCACGAAACTGCATGATAAAAGCACAATACATGCAAAACAGCCTTCAGGGACATACTGTCAAGTAGTTATCTCAATTCAGATAAGGGGAAACTGGCTGATGATTGTGAGCATTCATGTCATCCCTCCACAGATTGCACAGATGGAAATGTGGAGAAAGTTTACAAACAAAACTGTCAAGGAAGACCTATGAAGCATGACCCTGTAGAGCGTTGTGAGGTCAGCCTCTAGTGTGAAACTACAGGGGAGTACTTGGAACACATCGCGTATTCCAGTGAGTCTGTGCACCAGTCGCTCACCAATGAGCAAGATCAACGGCAATATCTGGCCATGAAAATCACGGCAGTGGTCCAACACCTTCCTTGTTCACGTGATCCGGCCCCTCATGTCTGTTTCCAATGATGAAATCGCATCCTACACACAATTACAGAAAGTCAGTTCCAGCGTTGTTTCCAAAAGTAGGAGAAAGACCCACTCCATAAACTTGGAAGGCACTGGTCCGAAGGGGACAACAAAGGCGTTGCTAAGCAGACATCTTGCTACCATTACAGGCTGGAAACTTTTCGGAGGGCATTTGTGTACTTCCACTAGTCACCATTTTATTACTTGTCCCTAAGACATTACTACGAATCACGTTAAATGGCTGCCCAGCAACACTACTGTGGTCAACATTTATAAATCTGGCACACTAAACAAACTGAACATGATCACACACAAACCACACCAGAGACAGCAAAATGGCCAAATAATTGGAGAACGGACAAGCGATTCTCGACATAAAAGAGAACGGGATCGAAAAGTGACTACACACACTAATTCATGTCACAGTATGAACTTCATGTTCCACATCAGCTTATGAATAGACACAATTGCTTATAATCTGAGGTTCTACACAACACAAGCACACACCTAGAACATGAGGTAAGAGACCTGAGGTTTTCTTGGCGGCCAATATTAATATTACCGTCTTCTGGAAAGTGACAAGTCTGGTAGATGAACATGAATGTTCAGGAGCAACCTGCTGCCTGTGTTTTGAGGCTAAAGACAGCCATGACAAATTTTGTTTCTATTCTAGTGCCAGCTCACAAATTAAGGAGTCAGACTTATTTCTTTGGTGGATTTACGTTGTAAGAACTAGTAAATTTAACCTTCTACTATCATTTGTGCTCGTATGATGTGTGTCTCTAATAAATCACAAATTCTTTACTTGAAACGACGCTATTTTTTGCATATTTTTAAATAAAAAACGCAAAAAAGGATACAAAATAAAAAGAAACAAGACAGGCAATGTATGTGTGTATAATGTAACATTGAGGCATGTTCATGCAACCATTGTTGCACTGGAAAAGCAATAATTATTACAAATTCTCTCAGTGTGTGTGTTTGTGGCCTGTGGTATCCAACATGGAACACACATGCGCCATTGTCATCTGTGGCCTGCCGCGCTCTACAATATCTTTCCACATTATCTCACAAATGGCATGATTTTCAAAAAAGAAAGTTGTTGAACTTAAAATGTGTTTTATCTCTACAACTTCTGCCTGAAACATTTCTCATTCTATGCAGAATTGAGCAAGATATGATCAAAAAACATATATTGGTCTGCATGTAAAGTGCCTGTTATGCTTGTCCGATTTTAATGGAAATTGAATTTTGTTAGATTTTCCAAAAATACCCAAATATAAGAGTTCACAAAGATTCATCCCGAGGGAGCCGAGTTGTTCCACATGGACAGACAGACATAACGAACCTAATAGTCATTTTCGCAATTCTGTGAGCGTGCCTAAAAATTAACATCTTAGACATAAACTGAAAGAAAAAGTCTGATATTAACAAGCCTTATTCAGCATCAAAATACGAACACAAGTAGCTTGGAAAAAAGAAAAAGAACCCCCCCCACCAAGGTCTGCACCCTCTTTGTTTTGCTCTGCCTTCTGCACGAACTGCAGCAGATACACAATTCCAAGTCTGGTCACACACATAAATTTCCATATTACACGGAACTAATATCGGTAAATGGACTATTTGTTGGTATTGAAAACTGAACAGCTTAGTAATGAAGTAATTGTCAAAGCATGTTTTCAATATGTAGGGGAAGGGGGTGAGGAGGACAATAATTCTCAACAGGCACCACAGTGACCTGGTGACTCGAATCTGTTGAGCACCTTAAGCTCTGCCGCAGCAAATTACTCCTAACACGTTGGAGACAACACCATGTCACATCCCACAAGTCTGCACATTTAATGACAGAGACAAGTCAAAAGTGCGTATGGTAACTGAATTACTGACAGGTAATATGCCACACTACATACAAAGATCACATTGTTACAATACAGGCAAAAGATAGGAACTAACTGAGAATTCAAGTCTTCTGGTTTCTGACAATGCATCAGCAGTTCTCGTGTTTCTGAAGGAATGTAGTGCCTCCCACCTTCAAAGTTCAAGCAAAGACCTCGGGACCAATGGACATGAAGGTACGATGTTCCCTCAAAATGCCGGGAAACACTCACTTAGTGTCACAGCATCAAACCAGAAGACCTGAATTCTGAACTACAGTGCTGTGAAAACCTCAAACCTCACAACAAAGTAACAGCTTGGGATGTGAAATTCTCAGAGCAGTGAGTTATCAGATTGGGACCTCCTGGGTTGTAGTACCATGTCATCATGTACACATTTACCATGTGACAGTATGGCATCCCAAACAAGACGACAATCTAAGAGCTGTTTTCTGTAAGCTACAATTTGTTACATTCTTCTAACTTTCAGCACTCAATAAACCTTTAAATTTCAAATACCAACATTATTTTAAGGAACTCTATACACAATCAGCAGATACAATCTTGAACCTTGTCCAGCCAATCAACTCGTGACATGAATAAATATAATTGAAATCACTGCAACTGATGTAACAGCAGATAAAATTTCAAGTTACTGATTATCAACCAGAGAAAGGCTTGATAAGAATACCTTGTTTACCTGTAAGGTACACTATCACATATTCACTCTTATGTTTCTGCTGCCAAGTGAGTAAGACCAGCCCTAACCTGGATGGCTTCAGGGTGACGCTCAGACAATGGTACACTGCTCGACACCACAGATATAGGTGTTGGTATTGTAGCTGGCATCTTCTCTCCACGCATGTATGCCTCATAGTCGCGCATGATTAGTGGCACGGCATCATCCAGTGGCATGTTTCGATGTTCTGCGGGTGGAAAACCATAACCGCACTACACGACACTGATCTTGCGCTGACTAAATCTACGCTACTCCACTCCATGCAATATTATCAATAATAGCAACTGGTCACCTATAGAACTGGAACAATTACATGTACATGAATCATAAATTCCAGTTCTTTTTTAAATGCAACAAGAAGCTATTAATATGCAACACCTAATAACAACATTTCTGTGAATAATAATTCAAAATGTATCACAAGCCATACTTACAACAGAAGGTATTAACTGCAGTACATTTTAGCATTAGGTCTATTCGTCATGAATGCTGTGTGTACGTTATATTATCCAAGCAGGATTTGGTGAAGCACTAAATTCTGATTTCATTGACAAATTGAAACAACCATAATTTTCAGCAATGATATTTCGCGTGAATCTAAATAACGCTTGGAACACGACTATTTCAGTGTTTTGACCGATACACAAGCAGACGATTGCGTATGCATAAATACTGTATATGAAATACAAATACTATCATTAGGAAAACAAGGATGGGGCTAAAAACATGAATAATTTCTTAATTTTGATAAATAATTTGGTGCAATTTTAAGATGCGCACGCTGTCATGAACGATACACACAGGCTGGATGATGTACGTGTAGAACTTTACGTATAACAACATAGATCATGAGCATAGTGACAACATAAGGCACGGCAGAACACAACCTTCGTACATATCGACGTGGCATTGTATGTTGCGCAATAATGCCACAAATAAACAGCCAAGATTAAAATCCAGCTCAGTAGTAACGAGTAAAATGTCCACACCTCACGCAAGCAATACAAAACGGGGCACGATTGGCCCAAAAGACAAAACTGTCACATTTTTGCATTTACATGTAGGTGACATTGTAATACGTACGATTTACAAGAAACGAAGTTCCAAATGTAAAATCCTATATTAGCAGAAAATGTAAACACACCATTTACCTGCATACGAAACGTAAAATGAGACTGTCATGACAGACATGATGGATGGAGCCAAACACACAACAAAACTGTGAAATCTGGCGAATAAACACCACACGCTTCAAAATGATCACCAATTCCTGTTCAGTAACGAAAGTTTAACAGACCCTTCAACACCAAGCACGTAATGAAAAATGGGGTCTATTGGCACGCACATGCCAAGAGCCACACAATCTGTAAACTGTGAGATCTGGCAAACAAACATAACGCATTTTAAAACGCAATAAAACGCACTGGCAATAAGGAGTAGCTCAAATACCAAACTCGCAATACATACGTACGCACAGAGTCAAACGATCCATAAACTGATGGAATTAGCTGATAAACGTGAAGCATTCCAAGATAACCAAATACACTGGCAGAAACTGGTGGTTCCGATATAAAACTCTCGCAAGACAAGAATTGCACGAAATATCCTCAAACACCATGATAATGACTGGTGCCACAGTGAACGGATAAGCAAAACACACCATAAATCGCCAGAAATCGCAAACAAACGCTCAGCAATGTGAAATGCAGACTGCACTGGCATAAAAGAGTGGTTCGTATACAAAATTCCTTCTAGGTAGTAAATGCATAAACATCAAGCATCACCGATGTAATGTAAAGCAGGATGTCGCCACGCATAATCGGAAGGAGCCAATGCACAACATATTGTCAAAACTTGCGAACACGATGCACTTAAACGGCACGAACGCATCGCCACATATGAGAAGCTTAAATATAAAACTTACGTCAGATAGTAGAAGCACTACATTTTCTTCAAGACATCATATGTGAATGAATACAAAATGTGCTACCTAAGAAATAACGGGCGGATTCGACCGAACTATGAAACTATCCGAAATTCTCAAGTAACTCCATACACGCAGCGACGCAGTATTTAAAACGCATGAATACGCTACACAGAATGGACAGTTTAAACAATAAACACCAATTAGGCAATAAATGTGCAGAACATCTCAACGCCATATATGTAACGTGAAACAATGCGCGTGTATAAGCAATGGATGGACACAAATGCAAAGCAGTTTCAAAATTTGGTAAGTGACTGCAGGAAATGAGCCACTGAAATAAAGACTGGACAGATGGCAAATGCATAAAAACATTGTTCAAAACTGTGTGTATGTGTGTGTGTGTGTGTTGACAGCACTGAACATATGACCCTCCCTGGAGCACTGTCCTCATAAGAACCTGACAGTCACCTAGTTAGCCAAGTAATGCCTCACCTTTCATGGAACACTCCATTTGTTCATATGCGCCCATCACCACACCCCACTCTGAGTCAGATAAATCCAATCTGAATCCCTGAACCCTTAAAAACAATGTTCATACCTCCCGAGTGATTTGTTTCCTTCACACTTCTTAATTAAATTGTATAAGTATTTCTCATCTCTCCTATGGAAGTTACATGCCCCGAACCTCCTAACAATTTGATGAGCCAAGTAATGTTTCACAAGCAGTAAAAATTAGCCTTCTCTTCGATCCAAATATTCTCCCATGATCTCAAACGTGCTGAAACTGTGTTTTCATTAGAATGACAGGACAGACCAAGCTGACTTTAATAAGATGCAGCCATAACATAAATGATGGCACATTCATGTAATGTTGATACCTCCTGAGCTATATGAACAGCCTAATACCACATCACTCAAAGAGTGTTCTATGGCGATTTAACGTTGCTGCCACAATAAAAAGTACTTGGGTCTTCAGGTAAGGCGCCCGATATTTTTGCGTAACTTTAACAAAATTTGGAATCTGCCGACAGATTTTCATATAAAGCCCCCAATATCAAATTTCGTGAAAATCCATCCAGTGGGAGCTGTGCAGAATCATGCACACAGGCAGACAGCTGGATGGATAATCATAATAAAGGTAATACCTGCCTTCCATAACTGCGTGAAAGTGCCTAAGAACACACAATTTTCTACAGAAAATGAAGATTTTAAGAAGAATTATGCCCATAAAATAAAATAAGTAGATATACACAATGAAATTCTCTAATTAAAATCACAACACACAATATCCATGTGTATGTATCACTAACGAAAGTGCCCTTTGTTGTCCCAGGGTTCTTTTAATGGTAAAATACACTGAAACAATGAAAATCCTTTTGTGTTCAGACAATTTTATGAGTATGACAGAACACCAATGCTCTGTTATCTATTACCATGGTGCCACATCAAACAGCTTTCAAGCAGTGAAAACTTGTATATATCGTCTGTGCCATAAAATCAGTCACGGACTGACAGTACCTACTGTAGTGATTTAAAATAAATATCACAGAAATGTGAAATGCTTCAGAGGCATCAGCAAAATTAAACTTAAACCTAATGACTGACGGTACAAAACAGGTGAACTATGCGCAGTACTGTGGTCACCATTAATCCCTTCACTCCCAACCCTACATTACTCAAACACTAATACCCTAAACAGTGGACTTCTTTTTGTATTTAAATCACTATTTACACTTTACAAACAAACAAAAACCACAAATATTTTACTTCATGTTCTCTCAATTTACATTCTTTAAAGAGGCACACGAATTAAAATGTAAAAAAGGACACTGGGTTGGGAGGGGGACCCACCAAAAATGGCAATGACTATATTCAGAGAAGGTTCAGCAAACAAATTATTCAGATACCCAAGAATATTTGGGGCTGCTCCTTAAAGTTTTCAGTAATTAAAATTCTGTTCAAACACTTTGGGAAGGCAAATGTTTGAAAACCGTCCAGTATTAACAATAAGTTTATTAACATCTACCATCTTACTTTTGTGTAACACATTAAATATTTTGTGACATGAAACGTTATGAAGTAGAAATAAAATCCAACCCAGGGACCTGGGTGATATCTGAAAACAGAAACATCACAATTAAAGTTGGTGAAACCAGTGACATACCAGCACGGACACGAGTTGTTATATGCGCATGAACAGGAGGCTTACTTTCAGAGTATAAGAAAATAAGAATCCAGACGGGAATAGATACAGGAAGTATGGTCTGGAGCGTACATAACAACTCAGCATGGGACAGATCAAGGGTATCACAGGGTATCATTTATGAGAGCAGTAAGAACTGTTCATGATAGGACAACCCACTGACTGGAAAGGCCACCACGTGACAATGAAATACCTCTGTTATTCCAGTTTTTCGGTGAAATACTTAACACTTCATGAATTAACCAGATGCAACAAGGATAAACAGGTTACAAATGTGAAAGAAGTTCCACACAAAAATTCCTAAAGAGTAGTGGGAGCATGAAGTAATTTTGCCATTATATTTTGGTGTACTGTGTTTGGTAAGCAATAGGAAACGGTTCTTGATTTTAAGCTTTTGCCGTGTTCTATATGTAATATGTTTTATTTTGGGTAATTCCCCAGCGTCACAGTGTTGACAGCCTATTAGCACTGTGACGCCGGGGAATTACCCAAAATAAAACATATCACAACAGGAAACAGGAAATTGACTTAAAAGTTACATGCTTATAGTAGAAACTGTATCAGTCAGAAGGCTGTGGCATATAACACTGTCAAGTAAAACGAGTCAATTCTGTGTAATGTTACAACATAGAGAGGTCATCTGGACAAGAATCAGTGACGGCACAGGCTTAATTAACAACTTATATGAAGGCTTTAAGTGAAGGCATCAAGCTGCCGGTTCAAAATTCTGACTGCGGCCAAATCAAATACCCGCAAGTTGCACAGTACAATCGATATATGACCACAGCCAAAGATGATCCTCAGCAGTTTAGGGACTTATTAATAATTTACTCCAGTTTCAGCCCTTGTATTTACCTTGTGGGAGTCCATGCAATATATTTAGTGTCAGGCTGCGATGCTCCTCATTCTGAGGCATAACCAAAATGGCATACAAACTTCCTCGATTGGAGATGCTTGCCAGCACACGGCCAATTGGAACCTCCTCATTTGGGAAAAGAAGGTCTACTGAAAGGCCCAACTGTTTGAGGCGGTGCTCGATAAATTCGGCGTATTCCCTGCGAAACAACAAATTGCTCTTGTTTACCTCATCTGTTAACAGCAAACCCAAGCTTCATTATTTCATGGTATGGTTTCTACATGTTACGCGTTTTCTGAGTTTTTCAACAGTTAAGTAGGTAGCACAACAATGGATATGTATGATGCAAGACTTGAGGTTCTCACAATGGTGTTGCTAATGATTCAAGCGCTCTGAAATGCTATTCTCTGTCATGGGTAAACAGTTTTTCAAGTTTTGAGGATCACAGCAAGCAGTCCAGGGTGAGTCTCCTTGGTCTCCTTTCACTACTTCACCCTGAAGCTGCAACACTATGATACTTCAGAATGTCATAGTGTATTTACATGAAAATACCATGGAACAGTACTTGAATCTTTGATGGTGGTACGTACTGTGTGTTACAGGCCACATTCCATCTGACAGACTTAACATTTGCTTTGTCTAAAGTGTTTCACAAACACACCCTAATCTTTGCATTTATCCATTTCCTCTTCCATTTATGACATCATTCTCAAGGACCAATTAAATAGCCAGTAATGATATGGGTCCAACAACACACATTTGAAGTGCCAGCCATTATGTAATAATTCTTACCAAAGCAACATCTGTCACCTTGAATTCTTATCTACCCAATATGTGCCAGCACATTCTGCCTTACAGACCAACACACCAAAATAATCACATCAGCACAGTTTCTCCCCAAACCCAATAATGTAATCATTATTTATGAACAGACATTAGTGGCCATACTTTAAGTTGACTTTAAATGGTATTAAAAAGTGCGCTGTTAGCACTACAGTGTACTGTCAGGCTTGAACTGCTTGCTTGTGAAGATACAGCTTCAATATCGTTTGACCTTCACAAGTAAACAACCCACCAGAGAGCATAACATTCTGGCAGACATACTACAGGAGAAAGGTGATAGGTAAAGTTGACCCTGTACCACTGCCATGAAGGCAGAGGGGGGAAGCAAAGTTATATGTCTACTTTATTTAACCTTGGTGCTAGATGGGGTTGGGTGGTTAATTCCATGCCCCAGCTGCTTTACCCCCCAGGAATGACACAGTGCCCATTGTAAAGGGGGCTGGGTGGGCCTCAGAGCTGATACTCTGGAGGAAGAGCCATGGTAACCACAGCGTAGAAGATTTGGCAGGTCCTATAATCAGTCTGGATATTGTACAAAAATGAAAAGTCCCCAGGCTTGTCAGTAACTGAACTTATTCTCTGCTTATGCAGTCAACAGCATAAATCACTATACTAAACAAGCTATCACGATAGGTAATGGTGTTATTGCAGTACACTTACTACGTGAGGCCACAAGACTCATAAAGAAGGTGAAGGGAAAGAGACAAAGGTGAATGGGTGTAATGGCCATTTAAATTCCAATACCCAAGCCTCTCCAGCACAGTGGATAAGTTATGGGGTGACAGTAGCCAAAATAACTGTCAACCCCTGCCAAAATACCTGACTGTCCATTCCACATGAAGACAAACATGTATGTACACCACTGCACAAAAAAGGTTAATGCACGGGCAGGACAGTTTACAAGGATCACCACAGGTATACACTGTTGACCCACAACCTTACCTTTGATTCTTGTTCACAACTATTATCTCACAATCATTTGGTCTGTCCATTTGTCCAACAGTAGCAGGAGGAGGATAATCTTTCCCTCGTGGTTCTGCCATGCCAGGCCTGTATGGTCCACTGTTTAAATACATGAACAGCATTAATTTATTACTGAAAATATTGCAAGCAATCAGGACATATGCAACAACTAAATTATATGGTGGAATCATGATTCTGGACAGTGTATTTGTCTCTGGGCTACATGCAATCCCCGTTTGACACCACCTCACACAATGCTGTGTCGCTACAATGGTGACTCTTTACAGGTGGTGGAATTACCAATAGTCAGACTCGGTGGCTCAGCTGTTGTCTGTTGCTGTGTGTACAGCATACTGTAGCGCTCCTACTTGTACTTCACAGGCTTTACCTTGTGTCACAGCTGCCATAACACACTTCATCTCCATCATGTTAGCAGCCAGTCCAGAAACTAATCTACCACATCATGCATGTAAAAATAATGCTACGCACCTAAACCCTGCACGATCATCTCTGCCTGATAGGCCTGCTCTGTAATTGTCTCCTCCACCAAATGGTCCGTCCTTCTTAAACCCTCCATCCCGCCCATAGAATCCACGATCTCGGTCTCGTTCACGGTCCCGGTCCCGGTCCCGGTCTCGGTCGCGGTCACGGTCACGATCACGATCACCACCCTTTCCAGGAAAGCCTTCATATCTGCAACACCAAACAACTGTAAAAAGCTTCTATTCCCAAACTATTCTGGTACAAGTCGACTACCAGAAGCCCTCCGTCATCATTTATAAATTTACTGTTACATTTTGACTGCTTGCTGAGTGTTGTATTGTGCTCTTTACACCTGCAAACATCTATTCTGTACATCTGCATACAGAAACACCAAATGGCAAAAGTTTGATATTTTTTCATACCACAGCATCTTCCTTGTTTAACATTTTCATGATTGGATAGGGCTAAAACACTTACAGCCACTTCATGAACTTTGTACAAAAAATTTACAAAATTACTGTGCCTTCTCCATGTAAGCAGTCCACAGACGTGCCATTCAGATTTAAATGTTGGCGATTCATTTACAGGAGCATATAATGCTATGAACATTTCAGTCCGATCTTTTGTACAGTAGTGATTCTGACCTTTTACAGTCACAGATTTTAATATTTTAATATTGTTTTGACCTTTCATGATTTGTTCCAGCGAGCTAGGATGAGACCACATGACTGGCATGCCAGCTATACCCACTCTCCTGCTACTTTACAGATCACTGACAGCCCAGTGAATCTATATATATACATACACACATCATTCAGCACAGTCAAGCTATGTCTTTCATTACGTATGGTTGACTCCTTTCATTATTTATGGAATGAGGCTCTCCTTTAACCATTTACTGTAATTTGTGTTTCCTAAAAGTGTTTGTATTTTATTACAAACAAATGTTCATTCTTTTGTATGTTTCTGTGTCTATTTTATAACCTTTCACTGGTATTTTGTAAGTTCTTTGAACCAAGTAAATGTTTTACAATGAAAATGGGCTTATCGGTCTCAATCACAATGAAAGAGGCTTCACTGTACTTGCCTGCAGGTGGTCTTGAGTCCAAATCTAGGCCTCAAAAATTTTCTACATTGACTGAAGCTTTTTGTGGTTGTTATCAGTCCCTCCAAACAAATTCCATGACAGAATCACGAATTAAGCAACAATCTCCTCATATGTTCATCTGAATTCACAATACAGCACTAAACTGTCTACTCTACCAAGTGTTTATTAATTAACCAGGGATGGCCAACTTGAACCAACAAGAGGACCACATCATTTGTTAAGGACTTGCCTAAGGGCCACACTTGTGTATACATATACCAAAGGGAAATAGGTGGGATTGAGTTCACCAGAACTGCTGTTATTTAGAAACAATAACTTATGCTAATAGTATGGTTGAATGACAAAACAGTATAACTTATTAAGCCCAGTAAAACACAAAGAAATATTGGTTTAGTGAGTGTTGTCTTAAAAATGATGAGTTATCATTAGTTGACATCTTCAGTGCTAATAAAGTTTCCATACTATGTTCTGCAGACATGGTACATTATGTTTGTTAAACTGTGTTAATGAAACTAGGGCCACAAATAATTTCTTGAGGTTGCATGTGGCCTATGGGTCGCATGTTGGTCAACCCTGACAAAAATCATCAAACAGTTTAAACTGTATTCCACACACCATACACTTGTACTTAAGATGGGTCTAATTTTTCTGAAGGCCAATACTTAACAACTCTAATGAGGACTGCCTGCACTTCAGTTAAACTTAGGACATATAATAGATACCTGCACCACCGTCAGCCTCTGTTCTGCAGCCACAGAAGGGCACACAGCAATGCATTAAGCTGTACCTGTCACCTCGATCCCGTCCCCTATCATCCAAAGGAGAGCGCTCCCTGTAGATGTCTCCTTTGTCCAATGAATCACCCCTCCGAGGGCCACCAGGTCCATCTGTACCTCGACGACCTGCACTGAACACTCGAGCTTGGTTTACCTCTGTAATGAAATTATATTCAAGAAGGATGACTATTTATGTAAAACCAATAATTGAATTACTTTCTGGTGCTACTAAATAAAATAAAGACTCTTGTCTTGGGGTCTTCTGCACCCATCCAGATTGGCTCTGCCATCCCCCCCCCCCCCCCCCCCCCCCAGCCCCTTATACAATGGGTATGGGGTCATTCCCAGGGTGTAACGCTAACCACCCACTCCCATCTAGCATTGCAGTTACAGGAAGAATACAGCTATACCTCTACTCTCCCTCTGTGCCTTCATGGCTCGCTATACAGTAAACTTTACCTTTACCTTTTACTCTTGTCTGCCATTATTAAATATGGAATTATGAATCACACCAAACAGCTAAACACAAAATTTTCACTGACACCAGTAACCCTAAACTTACACAACAGTTACATTCCCAAGAGCAGATGCAAAGCTCAGAATTTGTTAGACACCTCAAGTGTCACAGCTTGTAATATTTTACTGAAAAGTACAAATTTTATAAATGCACAGTACTTGTATGCGTGGTTGTGACAGAGTTCGTGGTGGAAAAGCAAGACTGTGACTCTGGGGGATTTATCTTTGCTGTTAGACAAAACACACATTTCCTTCCTGCATCAGAAATAGTACAGCAGCAGGATCAAGCTGACCGCACACAACAATGCTTTCTCAACTACTGTCACACATTTTCCTACCACATCACTCATTGACTCACATACTCACCTACCTATTCTCATCCCCCTAAATATAAGAAATGATAACAGACTGTGGCAGTGATGTCAATATCATTAAACCTGGCCACTTAACACTGCTAATTCTTTCTGATTTAGAACATTAACAGGTAAGTTATATTAACCTTTTGGCGCCAGAATTATTTTTTTGAATTTTAGCACACCCTGTATATAAAATGTGATTAATACAGGAACCAAATATGTTAGAATTATGAAACAAACTGCATTCTGAAGAGAAAAAATCGGAGAGTATATACCATGTTTAAAATATTCAGTACCTATATTTGTTGAATAAATATATAAAATGCAACTTTAGAGGTTAGCAGTGCGGTACGATCACTATAGTTGACGTTACGCGTCTAAAGGTTAACTGGGGGACACAAGTACTAATAACTACAGCCAGTTTCATTCTCAAAACAAACAACTGCCAAACCAAGAACTTGAAAACTGTCAATCTAGTCAGGGTTAGCAGGGTGTTACTGCAGCAATAAAAATTGCTGGAACCATTTCTGAGTGGCAAGCAACAACATGCAATACAAATTTGGCGGCAGGCATCACAACAGGCCTACAGAATGGGTGCAGGTGTAAACAAATTGGAAATCAGCTTACAGACAGATTGAAGTATTCACAACACAACTTATTTTTTTTTTACTGTAAACCCTAATGAGTTCATGTAGCTGCAGCAGTACGATGACTATGGTATGGATTGGAGACCTGGAGCTCCATTTTTGGTGTGGGTAGAGTTATGACCTCTACACAGCATCTGAATTACCTCTGGGACCTACTCAGCCTCCTGTTCACTGTATAATCAGGAGTAAAGAAGCCTGGTTGTGAAGCTGACTACTCACTTCCATCTTTTGTCAAAGTGAAAATGCTTGGAGCTGTACCTCTGTTCCTGCATGTCTTCAAGGTGTGGTGTCTAATTAAGCACTTGGACAACTTCATTATCACACCTACCCATTTTCTTCCCTCGGAACATGGCCCCGTTTTCTTGTTTGATGGCTTCAACAGCGCTGCTATCTTTTTCATACTGAACAAATCCAAATCCTCTGTTCAGTGCAATTCCTGCAACACAATAAAAAATGGTGTTATTTCTTGAATTAAACTAGAACCCCCACAAAACATAACTAAGCACACAATTTTGAAGCTACACACACACACACTCTGGGACACTCAAGGATGAGATGAAACATAACATCATCATGGTCACAGCTCAGAATCCACAGTACCTTATCATTATGCTCCTGTGCATACCAATAAGACCTACAGAGGAAGTAAAGGTACAATTCCATTTGTTCTTAACCTCTGCACCAATTGGAGTTGAGTGGTCACCTTGTGCCCCCCCCCCCCCCAACTGCTGTACCTCTGGGCAAAGAGCCCTCTATACCCAATGGATGTTCCTTGAGAAGCTGAAAGTTGCTAAGCTGGTCACAGAATTGCCATGTTGACCCTGTGGTCTCCAGTCAGCCCGAATCCAGTAATCTTCACACTTTATTCCTCTACAGCCCATTTAAATATTAATATTATAGTCCTGTGAGATCAAATACTGTGGAGTTTGGAAAAGATAAGAACATTTCAGAGGAACCTGCTACCTTTATACAAGAGTAACTCTTCTATGCTGAGGAAAGGGGCAGCAAGTTCCAGACACCACACTGCCATTATCCCCTCTCTATGCCTTGTATTTCAGGCTTACATTATACCAGAATAGTGACAGGCAAAAGCAGAACAGAGAGATTGGAAATAAGTGATGACATAAAAGAAGAAAACTGCAGTTCCCAGAGCTGCTTAGTTGCCACAGTAGGGCTACTCTTGGCCACAGTGCTGTTCAACATTAAGTAACAGAGGGCTGCCTAAGAGTACTTGTCGCACACAGACACAGCAGCACTGCTCCAAGGACTGCACTGTGTCCACTGGCGTCAACCAAGCACTCCTGCCACCTACAAATAAACCCTGAGAACGATGGATTCTGTTGAAGTAACTTTATCTGTACATAAACTACAGACGGGTTATATGGCAGACACTGAGGTTACCCCTTGTCTGTTGGTAAACTGCTATATCCCCCCACTAAAATAGCCATTTTTACACATGTGATCCCAGCTTTCAGTAAAACTGGCACTGTGATTACGCACTTACTTCCCCACGCTGTTCTTCACTAAAAATTTCTCTCATGCATAGTATGGTCCTTTGTCACTATTTGTAACTTGGTAATGACAAAACCTTCCAACTGTGAATAAATTAGAAATGTGTGGACCGCATAACATATAAAAAACGTGGGCCAATTTGTAGGTAAGAGTAATATCAGAAAATGCACTTACACATATATTTCCAACCATATACACATAATTTTTAGACACGCATCAACAGCCAATCTAGATAAAGTTTAAACTATCACAGACATACTAGGTATTCTACTACAACACTGCTAGTATGTTCAACAATCCAATACGCGAATGTCACACTACATCTTAACTTACCTAATATTGGACCATGCTTCTTAAATCTTTCTTCAAGATCCTTCTTAGTCATTTCATTAGTTGGTATGTTGCCCACAAATATCCTCGAGTTTGCTGTGGATGGATCAGACATATTGGGGCCATCGCCCTTGAACTGATCTCGGAAACTCATTAATCAGGCGACGTCGGTACCCTTGTTTAAAAATTTCCTTAATAAACAAATATACATATGCTTTAACAAAATGAAAGTTGCGTTTCACATACGTCCATCATACATAAACATGAACACTTCAAAGCCTGAAAATACCGGCATGCAAACAAACAATATGGCTACTACCACACTCTCTTAACATTGTATATTATTTTGTTACATTCTCTTTGGAATAATGCGATACGTATGAAGGCTGTGTTAAAGAAATTTAGTAAATTTCATAGGTTCGCCAATTTCAAGCAATTAATTACTTACAAACACAATTCAAAAGCTACGACTCTCGAACGCTGATAACACGCTACACTTATCGGCAGCCTAGCCAACTTGAGTCAAATACATGTGAACACGGTGCCTGAATAACGTCCACATACGGTGGGGAAAGATCCATGTGCTGTGATCACTGAACACGGCCTACCACGGTTTAACTACATGCGACAGCCGACAATTGAGTTTTCTAATGTTACCATAACAGTGAGGACGAGAAGAAAAGGAATCCGGTGTCAGAATAGAGGGATGAAAAATAAACAACCTATGATACACAGATGATACCACTCTACCAGAAGCAAACAAGGAGAATGTGGTTGAACTGATAAAAAGAGGCGAAATCAGCAATGAAAACGCGGACTCTAAACTGAACATAAGGAAACCCAGAGTAATGAGGCATATCTGTAGACTGCAAAGAAATGAACACAGGTACAAGTTACAAACTTTTAGGGGCCCTCATCACCAGTGATGGCTACAGCAAAGACGAAATAAAGAGAAGAATAAGTTTGGGCAAAGCAGCAATGGTAATACTGGCAAGAATTATGAGAGACTCGGGGGTTGCAACCAACACACAAGTAAAGCTGGTGCAATCTTCCCATCAGTACTCTATGGATGTGAAAGCTGTACGTTCAGGGACAAAAGGCACCTAGACGCGTTCGGGCTACGGACGTGAAGAACAACGCTGACAATACCATGGACAGAACGGCGAATGCATCAGTGATTAGTCAAGTTCAGCCCAAGCACTCCCTAGGAAGTTTAGCCGTAATAAGCAAACTGAAATATTTCGGACTCATAATGCGCACGTCGCACTAAACAGAGATAGATTTGATGTTCGTACTGCGACGGCAGTAGAAGAAGAGGAAGATATCGCACAAGATGGACGGATGAAATACAAGGGACCCTGACGATGAACTTAAGCAATCAGCCTGACGATGACTCTCCTGAGTCGAAACATGTTGCAATAATACATTAATTATAACGTTGTTGTGTTGATGGAAAGACATATTGTAAGTTTACAATAAATAAGTTATATTCTTAATAACACAACGGGATGACTTCTTTTAGTTTATATGGTTGTATTCAGTAATAGATGTGAATATATAAAAAATTAATTCATGTAAATGAAGTAGTATAGCAAATTATAAGTAAATAGCATGACATACCTTAATTTAACCTAAAACAATCTAACCTAACCTAACCTAACCTAACACAACCCAAGTAAGTAAGTAGGTAAATAAATGACTAAGGCAAGTAGGCGCACAAAAAATGAATATTAAAAAATATAAAAATATATTTATAAGTAAAAATGTATAAATAACTTACTAAAACTAACCTAAACTAAACGAATATAATCACACATCCTAACCAAACCCAACCTAATATAAATTAATATAACCTAATTTCTTATTTAATAAATAAATAAATATGCCTACATACATAAATTACAAACAAGTAAAATAATAATTGTCTAATTCAAGAAAGTGCACAAAGACATCTATAATTAATCAATTTCTGTAATTAATTACGTTAAAAACTAAGTTCAACTGTATTAAATTAATTAAATTCATTAAGTGAAATACATAAATTGAATTAATTAAATAAATATATTGAATTGTTAAAATCATTTGTATAAAATAAACTGCAGCACAGAAACAAAAAATTAGAATGGTTATATTAAATAAACTAAAGAAATTAATGAATGAGTTAATTAAAAATTAATGGGAAACGAATTGAATTAGATAAGTTAAATGAAGCAAATCGAATTTCATTAACGCGAATGAACTAAATCTAACCTTGAAATTAATTACGTACATAAAAAATGAGGAAATAACTAAATAATTTTCAATAACAAATAAAATATATAAATGAGTATATAAATACTTAACTTAATATTTAAATAAATTGCTACGCTAACTCAACCTAACCCATCCTAAAATAACTTACAGTAAAATAATAAATAAATAAAAAATAATGAATAAATAATAAATAAGGAAATGGATAAATGTGTATATATAAATAGGTGAATAAATAGTGTCTAATTCAGTAAAAATTTTAAATGAATAAAAATAATAACGAAATAAACGTAATTAAGAAACACACACACACAAATAAATGCAAAATAAATATTACAAGTAGCAGAAGTGAAAAAGCAAATAAGTGGCTAATGAATGAATGACTGAGTAAACGAAGAACAAAGGAAATACGTAAAGAATAAAATCCCAGTAAGTCAGTGCTTAAATTTGTGCATAAAAATACATCACTAATCACAACAAAATAAGCAGAGTATACTGTATATAGAAAACAAATAAGAAAATATAAAAAAAAAATAAAATATGTGCCTAGAAGTAAGTGACAATGAAGAAATGCACATAAGAGTAAATGTTAAGTGGAAAGAAGGCAATTCAAGTGCGAACAAACCTTTGCAGAAAAATGCTGCGTTGTGTCGCTCTTTCGTCGACGCCAAGGAAGCACATTGAGTGACGTAGTTTTTCTGTCATAAACGTTTGTGCAGGATTTTATCAATGTATCGGAAGTACGTTGTACCGCAATTGTTTATTTTTATTTAGTTTCCAAGATCGTGCAAACTCCCTTGGCCAGTTATCAACTGTTGTTACATTTTGGTCAGAGTTCAGTTACATCGTGTGCTGTTCTTCTCGCACAGCCGCTGTCAGAGTATCCAGTATGTGCTGAATCACGAGCTAGCGGATATTGCTCTTGGTAACAACGACAGATATTTTGGACTGAATGTTCATACACGCGGACCATAGAGGTTCTAACAATTGCAGGAAAATTCAGCCACGCTATGGGCCTTATTTACTTACTTACTTACTCCATGGAGCAGAGTCATTCTTGAGAAGGTAACAGTTTTTCAGCTAGTCAAGAAATTTCCAGCATTTTGTGGAACCCGATGGTTCATTACCGCATTCACAAGTGCCCACCAACTGTCCCTATCCTGGGCCAGCTCGATCCAGTCCATACCCCACATCCCACTTCCTGAAGATCCATCTTAATATTATCCTCTTATCTATGCCTGGGTCTCCCAAGTTGTCTCTTTCTCTCAGGTTTCCCCACCAAAACACTGTATACACCTCTCCTCTCCCCCCACACGTGCTACATACGCCGCCTATCTCATTATTCTCGATTTGATCACCCGAAAAGTATTGGGTGAGGAGTATTGATCATTATGCTCTTCGTTATGTAGTTTTCTCCACTCCTCTGTAACCTCGTCCCTCTTAGGCCCAAATATTCTCCTCAACGCCCTATTCTCAAACACCCTCAGCCTACGTTCCTCCCTCAGTGTGAGCGACCAAGTTTCACACCCATGCAAAAACAACAGGTAAAATTATAATTCTGTACATCTTAATCTTTACATTTTTGGATAACACAATAGAAGACAAAACGCTACGGGTCTGTTAAATGTAAAACAGATTTGACTACCAATACTGGGTTTGGGTGTACACAATTCGGTGCAGACAAGGACGATTTGTGCAGGAGGCAAGGAAGCCTGCTTTTCGTACTGACACATTTCCGAACATGGCCACACTTCCATATATATATAAACTCTAAACTCCGTGGCCTTAGTCCGCACGCGAACTATACCGACAGA
>Ga0123353_10003308_pt1 | contig 20323 bp, 16 predicted proteins | sample TergutLab28metaG_3_FD_92763 | JGI IMG/M metagenome (GOLD analysis project Ga0123353, IMG submission 92763) | Labiotermes labralis P3 segment gut microbial communities from Petit-Saut dam, French Guiana - Lab288 P3 | ecosystem: Host-associated > Arthropoda: Insects > Digestive system > Gut ... | reverse complement strand
TACCAGGTAATGGAAGACATGAAGATCCCATATAAGCTAATCACATTGGTCAGGATGACGATGAAGAATACTACAGCAAGGGTGAAGGTAACCAATAAATTGAGTAATAGTTTTACATTTAATGCAGGCGTTAGGCAGGGTGACGGCCTTTCTACCACCCTGTTCACTCTAGCCCTACATCATGGAGTCCAGAAGATAGATCAGAGAGGTACAATTTTCACAAAACTTAGTCAAATATGTTCATACGCTGACGACATTGTGATCGTCGCAAGGACACAGAAAAAACTAACCAAAGTGTACCTGGACCTAGAAGAGGAAACAAGTAAACTGGGAATGGAAATACATGAAAATAAAATTAAATATATGATTACATCCACTTACGAACATAGGAGAAATGCTGGGGATCTACAAATTCGAAGTAAAACATTCAAAGCAGTTCAGAGCTTCCAGTACCTGGGAAATATCATTGGTAACACTAACAGTAATAACAAATGCATAAAAGAGAGAATTATGATGGGCTATAAGGCCTACTATGCAAATAGACAACTGGTTAACAGCAGCAAGTTGCAGATATACCGCATGTTGGTACGCCCAGTGGTTACCTATGGTTCAGAATCGTGGACACTAACCATGGAAGAGGAAAGAGCATTAGCAGTATTTGAAAGGAAAATACTGCAGAAAATATATGGACCAGCGAAAGAAAACGAATTATGGAGAATTCGACGAAACAATGAATTAGAAGCTATAATTAAGGGGGAGAACATTGTGGGGTTCATTAAATGGCAAAGAATACAATGGCTTGGTCACATAGAAAGAATGCAAGACACCGCAATTCCAAAAAAGATGTTGTATGGAAAGCTGTATGCGACAAGACGAAGAGGAAGACCAAATATGAGATGGCTGGATGACATGTCCACGGACCTGAGAAAGATGGAAATAAACGAATGGAGAGACAGAGCAAGGGATCGAGAGGCCTGGAGGCGTATTGTAAAGGAGGCCAAGGCACACCCCGGGCTGTAGTGCCACCGAAGAAGAAGAATTATATTGTGTAGAATGTCTGTTATCAAGTGCAAGTATTTCAGTATTTTTCATAATTTTGTTTGAGGCAAATACTCAGATTCCTTTTGGACAGAATACATTAAACCCTACCTACAGTAAAATTCAGTAAATTTAATATTCTGTGTTTTATAAGAGCTTGTTGCATAGTGGTGATAGCACTCATAAATGTATTATACTAGGTATATTTGTTATAATGAGGGTCTTCATTATTACATAGATTGTACTGGGTATAAAACAATGATGCAGCATATGGTGCTGTAAGTTGTACTATAATAACTTATTATAGTCTACCAAAACTGTGAGATGAATGTGATAGCGTGTACTGTGCAGGATATTATCTAGAAGTTGGCTGTGGGTAACACATACGGTATTACAAGCAAATTTGAAAAATGCCCGTATTGTTTCACTGATGTAGAGGAAGATATGCACTGCCCATACTCGGATATTTATTCTGAACTAAAACACTCACAGCAGTTCTGTATATGCCTGTGGTCACACTTCCTGGCTTATTTTATTGAGACCAGATTGTTTTGTTTCACTGTCAAAACACATGTTAACTGAACTTATATCAAAATACTATATCCATTTATAACTTCTCAGAGGTTCCAACTTGTAAAATTCTTAACATGTAAGAATTAAACAGAGATAAGATACAAAAATATTAATATTTTATAAAGAGGAAACTCTTGAAGCAGAAATGTCTTCTAATGGTCATATATTAATGTGACCACTTGTTTACCAAAACAGTTGTCTTTAGTCGTTGTTATTAAAAGAATGAGGCAAATGTGTACATTCATATCTGACATGTTACATACTGATTGCTATTTGTCACAAATGGGAATATGCTCAAAGAATACAAACATATATGTGTAGGTTCTGAATTAGTAACGTATAGGTTAGGGGCATACACATTTCAATTTATAATACATGTTCGTTGACCTCTGACCTTTATACAATGGCACTTCCTATAAAAATGTCAAGACATAACCAGGACATGAATTGCAGCATGTCATTCTTTTCAGTATGTCAAACATGCAACTGAATGTCATGAGTTTTTTCCAGATGATTTTAATTTAGAAATTCTATTGTGCCATTTCTCACTGGTTTCATGTTAATGATTACTAATGTTATTGTGCATTCACTGACATCTTCAATTTGGAGTCTAAATTTTCTACATGCAAGAAGCACAATTAAGGACCCTATGTATCTTGTATTTGTTGACAAAGCAATTCTGTAGGGCCTCTCTGTAGTTAATTAAACGTTTTTGAGAATTCGGAATTCTTGGTATATGAATATTGCAAAGTTTAGACACATTGTTTATCAGATTTTTACATATAGTATGTATTGAATATGTAGTATTATTGAATGGTAGTGAAAATATATACTTTAACTATGTAATTTCTTGGCTCTTCTGATCAACGGAAAAGAAGTATATATGTGTGTGTGTGTGTATATATATATATGGCAGAATGTTTGGAATGTTCAATTTATAGGGCTGTTGTTTATAAGTGATACATTTTGCTACTATAATGTATTATTTATGTTTATTTTATTGTTAAAGGTCTTCTCCGATTGAATAAAACCAGTCTTTAATTCTGTGTCCATGTATATATTTTTGGGGGTGTTTAATTTATGTTGAACAAATATTAAACTGGCAGACAGCATTTAGGACAGAGTTACATTTAAGGTTTAGTATAGTATACTTCATTACAGTTAACAGTCATGTTTACATTTTGATGCTGTATAACTCAACTGGAAACCACTGTATTATGTAACGTACTTGCTTCCAGAGACTGAATTTTGCTAAATACTGTGAATATATTCATTTCTGTGTCCACTTCTGAGGAGGAGTTTAAAACATGCTTACAGGTGCATTATGTGTTTTTTGGATGATACCAGTGCCTATTTAAGTTGATAGTCACAACCCTCGAACATAAGTGAGAAGGGAACAATCAAATGTAGTGAGTAGCTAAAAGGTAATACAGACTCCAAGCGTGTACACCTTCTGATCATCTTGAATGTTGCTGGTTCTGCTAACACTGCTGAAGTATCTTGATTTCTCCAGGTAAATGCTAGGACAAATATAGAAATGTGGCAGTATTTTAATAGTGACAAAGGGTAAAAATGGCATTACTGTCCCATTAAAAATTTAACCACAAACAAAATCTTCGAAACTGCCAGTTTTTGAACTTGGTCATTCCTTAAATTACAGTGTCATCATCCATGCACACAGTGGCTGCTATGTGTTAATTACAGCGTTATGACTGAAAAAGGCCAAAGGACATGGCACACATTGCATTCACTGCCTCCAATTAAATATGTATCATCATGTTAACAGGCTATTTGTAACACAGATCCACTGCTGGGAAATATTAACCAATTACAGAGACATTGCTGTGTCTCTTTTCCAGTGTCTTCACTAAAGAATTTTAAGTTCCTCGATGTAAGACAGTTAGTAAAATCATAACATCCCAGAAATAAAATTTATTGAATTTGAGAAAGGGAGGCAGTCAGTCACAACTACACCTTTCAAGTGTCCTAATTGTACATTGTGTGACGTTTCTGCTTTAGCTAGAAGCCGTCATCAAGCGCTATTAAAATACCTGTAGAAAGATCACTTGCTTACAACAAGATACAATTTCAAGTGATTGAGATCTCAACATTCAAAATGTTGTGTGTTTGAAGAGATGAAAATGGAATTTCCTGACCTGATGTAGTGAACATGCATATATGCATTCATTTTGAAATAATAACTACAATTCTAAATCTACACAACATGTTGAAAATGGACATCCCAAGGAAACTACTCATAACATTATATAAATTTTACGTGAAAGTACAAAAGATCCACATCTTGATACCACAGAGAAATTTTACATTTATAAGGAAACAAAGGTAATGCGTTAAACAATAAACATAGTTGGCCCCATTGCAATCTTTGATGTCAACACATAGTACTCAACTCAACTGTAACTAGCTTCATACTGCATGCCATCCTGCAGTACTTCTGTGACACAGGAAGTGAAAGTTGTCATCTAATATTTACCAGGGTTACATTCTGTTTGTTTATTATGTGATTACTAAGGCTTCCTGAATTGTATATGATATAAACTTCGAGGTGGGGGGGGGAGGGGGAATATAGTTTCCATATACACAATTTTGTTTAAGTTATTTGTCAATTCCTCAACTGAACAAGCAAAGAAGTAAAACTGAATACAAAGAACACTTCACTAGACCATACTTTATGTCCAGATAACCACAAAGTAAGCCATTCCTTCTTACTTGCTGAACTATACATTCTCTTTGAAGAAATCAGCACACAAATGTATGAACTAAATCTCTTCAGTTACAAATTTCCATCCCTTAGAGGTCTGTATAATACAAAAGGACCTTCCTTTCACTTAAATGAAGTACTGTATAGTGTTTCTAATATATACCAATATATATATATATATATATATATATATATATATACACACACACAAAATTCTGTTTCTACTAATCCATTTTTGGCTTTTCAAACACACAACATACTGAACAGTCGAGACTTGAATCACTTGAAATTGTATTGTGTTGTATGCAAGTGCTCTTTTTTACAGGTATTTTTATAGTGTGTGATGATGGCTCTTATCGCAAACTGAAACGTGTTACACAATATACAGCAAGACTCTGCAAATGTGTAGTTGTGACAGACTGGCCATCTTTCTCCCCTTTTTACTTTATATGTCACAACCGGGTGTTACACATAAAGATTATTGCATTTGTTAATGACAGTACTGCCAGAACATTCACAGATCTTATTCACCAGCTGAAACAGATGAAGTATTTGATCCATCCCTCCCACACATATGTCACTCACTGTCCATATAATTAGCACTACAGTAAACCAGGTCACAAAACTGACTACCATATCTGCCACAGGTCCATAGTCATCATTTCCTGCACCTATCTTCAGTGTTAAAATTGTAACATATTAAAACTGTAAAGAACTTTCAGAGACACATTGCCCTTGTACTTGTATTATTTACACATGGACACAAGATAATTTTATAGCATCTTATTGCAGAATTATATAAATCTAGGGAGTCTCCAGTGCTGATATATAATTTCTCAATGTGATCCGGTGAGGGCTGTATTGACCACAGAGGGATACATTAAAAAGATTTAATGATAAATCTTCTGGCTATTCTGTTCTGTACCACTCTAATATTACAATGGTATACTTTTGCTGCAGCTTTTACTTGGCAGGATAAAAAAGCTGTAATACACACAATATTAAGCTTTCAAATGTTTTATGTATTACAGTCGGAAACCTAAAGTATGACTACATGTATTGTGAATATTAGTTATCACATAACAACTAACTAAAGCAGACGTAACTTAAAGAAAAAGAAAAGATGTGATAATCGTATGAAATATATGCATAATGTTCAGTTCGATACTGTTGTTTTCTTTGCTGCATAACCTGCTTTCTAAAGCTGAAGTAATTTACATATGGTGCAATGGAATTCATTTGTTTGTATCAACAAAACTTCCCATTCTTTAACTCACTCTAAAGTCTACAGGTAAGCTGCAATATTCACCTTTTTAGGCACAGTCCCAGCATTGTGAAAAGTGACTATTAGCGTGGTGATGTATGTCTGTCTGTCTGCATTCAAAAACTCGGCTCACACTGAACATGTTTTCATGCAATTTGATGTCTGAGGATTTTTTGAAAAACACTCGAGTAAATTCAACTTTCATTAAGGTCTGACATGAAGAATGGGGACTTAACATGAAGACCTATTTACATTTATGATAACATCTCTCTTAATTCTTTTTAGAATGAGAAATGTTTCCAACAGAAGTTCTAGAGAAAATCAAAACATACATTTTATGTTCAAAAAATGTTTTCCAAAAATTGTGCCATTTATGAGATAACCTGAAAAAATACGCTAAAGTCAGACAGGCCACAGACGGCAGTACAGTACAGCGAATGTCCTTTGTGTGCTGGATAACTAAGCCAAGAATACAGACACGCACTTTTAATATTTAATACTTATTGCTCTTTGCGAGCAGTAATGGTTACGCAAACACACTTCAGTGTTACATTATATGTATATTGCCCATCTTTTTGAGACATCACACTGTCTCAGTACTGTAAGAGATCAAGTGGCGTATGAGTGTTAGAGGTATTTTATCTGTCTGTTACAGTATTCAGTTCACTTAATAAATTATAACTTCAAAATATTTTGTGGAAAAAATACTCATCTCTATTGGTACAACAAGTTCATTAAAATCAGTCAGTTGGTTCAAGAGTTTCAGGTTGTATAATATGTGGACATCACGATACAGTAAGTCAGCCTTTCCACATGCAAATGTCCTGGACATGAATCGGGAGTGAAGAATATTACATATCAAGAAACTTCATTCATGAAATACTTTTTATTACTGTGTTCCAGAAACTAGCATATTGTATGATTTTAAAACACTAAAGATTACTGGATATCAAATAATCACTTTACATGTTCTTTCTAAGTGAAGTGAATCCTCCATCACCAAAGCATGGCCCATTCTTAGGTGCAGATGGAGCAGACAGCCTTTGGACAGGGTAGCAAATATATTGATATATGTCTTGAACAGCCAACAAGGGGAAGTCCTCTATTAAGAGCATTGGGTGGGGAGCTAACAATCCCCTATCATTACAAGAAACTAGCATGTTAAGAAATGTTTCCAAAGGTTGTGAACTTGGACAAATTCTGTAATATTTTTGAAAAATCATGTCATCTTTTATACATAATGTTAATTTACTGGGCAAAAACAAAGCCACCATAAACAAAACCACGGAAATTCTGAGATGTGAGATTCTTATGGCAGTGTTGCATGAGATCCAGGTCTTCGTTGTTGGGGGTTACAGTTCCTGATGTTTTGATAGATCATAACATATTCATATTGAGGGCCAAGCAGTCCAAGAAGATGAGGATGCTATGATCCTTCAAAACACTGGGGGAACTATAACCCCAATGACAAGTTGCAATGTCCCACAAGACTTTAGAATTATGGGTCCCCAGTATCAACTACCTACATGTTACCTTCCTGGCACCTGGAATTTGGAGGTGGCTCCTAGACTTTTGGGAATAGTTGTGGACCCCTGGTTACCTTCGGTTTTGCATGGTTGAAAAATGTGGTCTCTTACTCTGAGATGTACTTCATGCTTTATACAACTCACTTAGGATTGTCAGGCAAAGCAAATCACAATATTTTACAATGTACTACAGTTATGTTGCTTGGATAAGGAAAGGAAAAATTTCAATTAATTCTGGTAGAAAAATCTTTTAGAACAAGGCCTCTTGAAACACCATGAAGACAGGATTCATAATGAAATGAACCTTAGGAATGTATGTTATAAGGTCACCATGTGAGCTGGCTTATGATGTGTCCAGTTATTGGCTTTGATGTCTATTGCAACAAACATGATGACTCACAACAGTGGCAACAGGTCTTTCATCATAATCACTTTACACAAAAGTTGCTTTGAAAACAGTATATAAATAATTTATGTATTCTAATTCTGTGATCAGGTATTTTAAATTCTATTCTTGACCAAGTAAAAGAAGTTGATATGTTACAATGTAAAACAGTAATCTATTATATATATATAGAACAAACAACAGTCACTGATGTCACCTTAAAAATAAATGTCTTAAATCTAAAAACAGTACCAACTAAACACAAACACAGTTACTGTGTTTCCAGTGCTCCACATACAGCATCAGTAAGTTTGTTAGTTTTGTACGCTGTAAGATGCTCAGTTTTTGAGTTCACGAATATAAAGTGAGAGTCACCAGTGGGGTAAGCAGCTTTTCTCTCTCTTTCCTTAATAAATTCTGCTAAAGTAAGAGGTCCTTCACCATACAACTCAGTTGACACATCTGGGCAGCACATATGCAACATCCAGTGCTTCACTTTTTCAGGTAGATTAGTTTTAAGTAACTCAGATCTGTCTTCTCTATACACTATGCTCTTCAACTGGCAGCATACAACTTCTGCCAACACGGTTGTTTCAGCAAATACGTTCATCTCACCTTTGTCGAACACTCGATCCTAGAAGTAACACCAACAGTGCATGAAAGGTCTGTTAAAATGCAATTTCAACTTAACAAATATGATTACAAACAGCATACATGTTAATGTGAACTGTTTCAGCTAGCACAGGTTAGTGACAATGAATGAGTTCACTATGTAGGCATTGCTGATGAAATAAAATGAAAGGTGTGGAGTAAAATACTAATATACAGTGGCTTCAAAACATTCTTGGCCAGATTCCTATTCTTCAATCCAGCAACAGTAAGCAGCCTTTATACAAGTACCTTCCTTCAGCTGCCACACACCTATCCTAGCATTCACAGTTAACCACTTGTATATCCATTGCATAAGACACAAAAGTCACATGATGCAAGATCAGCATGGGAAGGAAAGCACTAAATTACAATACTTAGTGAGCTCCTGCTACATAAGCAGTGGCCGATTTTCATGCAGGGGACATGGTCTTTGATTGCCCGAATTTCAAGATGCATCAGGCAAATTGTCTCAAACACATGATCAAACACACTTGGGAATCAATGTGTGTTACACTATGCCCTGCTGACTGGAAACGGGATTCTAACAGTACCTCCATTTTGACAGATGATGCTTGAACTTCATGGCTCAGGGACAGTGGCACCTTTTACAGGAAGGAATGTCATATATTCTGAGTATTACACAGGAAACAACAGCTTTGATGAACTCTGACATCTGTGGAGCCTATCATGCAAACTAGTCTAATGGAAACTAAACAAATCTGCTACCTACTGGTGCTGCATGATAAATTACACTGACATCCGTGGTAGGGATCACAGTGCCACATTCATGTCTCCAGTCAGTAATTGGCAGTATTGCTAGGGTAAGCTGAGATAACCAATTGTGCTCATGTTGGTCTTAAGTGCACTGATAAATTATTCTCACTGCTTCCCCTGACAAAAGTGACAGTGCAAGGTGACAACCAGAGAGAGAGAAAGAGAAAAGAAGACACAGAAGCCTGTCTGGAGGAGGAGATCGTTCCCAAAAGAAGGGGCAAAAATTAAATCTCCTTATGTGTGGTTTTGTATCCACTGACATTACTGTTGGCATAAAAAGGTTCCATCGTACATGCCACAATGTCAACAATTACAATGATTCACCAAGAGAGAAAGCTTAAATGCAGTTACATACAAAACAATCTAGACTTCATAATATTCTACATTAACATTATTCTTACCTCCAGCACTTCACTTTCACAGTCACTGGTAGTGAAACCAAGACACCATGCCACAAGACACACAACACACATCAAGGCATCCAGATTCATCATTACATTAACAAAATATTCCACCAGCAATTCCCTTGCCCTCTGTGGCATTACAGGCAACTTGGTACAGTTCAGCTGTGTTGCGAGACTGGAAATCAGCTCCCGGACATGAGCACAATCATCATCTAGCAATGTCATAACAACAGTCCACAGCACACAGACATCCAGGACTGAAAAATAAAATTTAATGAAGATAAAATGATCACTATTTAAACTTAGGTAATATAACAAACAATTTCATGTGTATAAAATATGTTGTTCAACATATTATTAATTACCAACATGTTTCAACCACTTTTATGATCATCATCAGAGTAGCTTTACAAGCTTCCAAATTACATAAGTGGAACCACAGAATGTTACAATAAATGCCTCAAATTCTCCACATGATCACAAAATTTCAGCTTAGGTACTGTTGCAGTCAGATAAAACTTAGATGTTAAAAAGAAATAAAACTCTGTGTATTGTTGTATGTGGCTAATATACACTCTGTTTATTCCACACAGGCAAGATCACAGTTTCATTTGCTTTTAACAAATAGATTTTATCTGATTTTAACAGTGCACAAGCTGACATTTTGTGATCATATGGAGAATTTCTGGCCTGAGTAGCTCCACTTACATAATTTGGTAGTTAGTTGTATTCTTAGTACTTGTAAAGTCAGCCTGATGATGATCACAAAAGCAATCAAAATATGATGGTAATTATTGATATGTGATAAAACATACTTTATGTATGTGCATTTGTTGGTTTTATTATGTAAGTTTAAACATTCCTTTAGTGCACAAATATGGAACATATTAAGTTCATAAAATGATAACATATGCAATACCAATTAAAATTATTGCATCACTTTATTACGTGTTGCAGGTAACTCAAAAAATTGTGGATCCCAAACTTTTTATGTTGTATGAACTTCTACAAAGAACTTTGGACAAAAGCATGGCAATGCCAAACTACATATATACAAGTATAAGGAAACTGCAAGCTGTACCAATGATAGGGAAAGTTAGGACCACTGCGCCCTTCCATTATCAGCATTTCTCTTTGCTTGAAAACACCTTCTGTAACCCTTCAATGGCAGTGGAGTTTAATTGCCAACTGCTGCCCAGGATGCAGGCATTTTAAATTTACAGCACCTTTAAATGCATTCACAACCATATAGTGCACCATGACTGGCAATGGAGGGTTAATTAGACCATGATGTTTAAATAAAAATTCCTGTGGGTTGAAGTGGTAGACTGACAAATAAGACATAATCATCATAAAATGTTATTTTCCACAGTCTCTTTCATAGTCTGTACTAATGGAAATCCCATAAGCAGGACAGAGCTAAAGCAAGTAAAACTGAAATTCCTGACACTTTCTAAAAGACTTACTAGAGTTTAGACTAACTCAATAACACAAGGAACACTATGACAAGTGACAAAAACCACCATTTTCACTTTACCACCATGGCAAGAATTCCCACTAGCACACTGGATATATTAGAAAAGAATAAGGGGGAGGGTGAGTATTTGGTATCCAGCCACCCTCTCGCCATATCCCATAACAATCCTCTGGATTGGAGGCTTTGTGGGTCCTGGAATCAGTTTGAATCTGGTTGTAAAAGAAATTTCCATGCCTGTCAGAAACTGAACCCTGGTCATTCAGTCTATGGGCAATCTCTGTACTGTTGAGGCTATATTGGAACCCACCATGCCTACTCTACAGGTGAATTGTACTTAAAGCAATCCATACCTGAGAGGAATGTCACTGTGCCCTGTAGCCAGGAAGGGTTGTCCAGCAAGATCTTTGCCACAGTCAGTCGACATGTCGAACACTTATCTGCCGAGGAAAACTCAATCAAGGTATGGCACATCTCACTGGCAGCTCCTGTTGATGGAGGTGTCTGTACAGACAGTGTACAAAACTTGCTAAAATAAGACCTGTAATCAGTCACTTATTCAAGAGCTCCACATAATCTTTTGGACAGGGATAATGTGACAGGTATAATCAATTCCTGTTTCTTACTAATGTAGATAAATTTCTGACAACCACAACTCCATGATCTAAGTCATGCAGCAATATGGAAAACTGTATTTTAATTAAACAAATATCTGATCTATGCATAAATCCAGATGGGCGGAGGCTTCACTTAAGTACATATGGGTACAAGAGACTTCAAAAATCTTCACAAATTTTTGGAGGATCACTGCTGACTGATGAATATAAAAAATGAGATATATGCATTCTCACTCCAATATTATACAGTTTCAAGATTAAAATCTGTAAATGTGAGCAGTATATGTATAATTACCCTTAACTCTATCATAACAACTGTGATTATTTCTGGGTAAGATTTAAGTACTGTTCTTTCATATCTGTAGGCCTGCCAAATAAATATTCCTTCTATCTCTTCTAGCAACACAACGAACAAATAACAACAAAGTACTCTAACATTAATTAATTAATTAATTTATTTATTTATAATTGATCACATTCAAATCAAGCCTCACATCTCACAACTAGTAACTAGGCAGAAAAAACTATAACAAAGTAAGATAGTTATTCATAAGAGAGGATAAAAATAAAATTAAAATGAGGGTACAGACTAGAACTGACTTAGAATGTATACTAACATCCCATATGGGTCCTATCACAGTCTTTTTTTTATGAGGCACAACCAAATTAGCCCAAGACCACCTCATTATTGTTCAAGATCACATACAATTGCACACGTGCGTGCCCACACACATGCACACGCACACACACTTTGTAGGACTCCTCTCAGTGAATTATCAGCTCATCACACAAGTCACTACCTGCACAACAACACAACAAACAAACGACATGAACATCCATGCTCTAAGCGTGACTCAAATCCACAATCGCAACAATGAAGTGGCTGCAGACCTACGCTTTAGACTGCAAGGCCACTGGGATCGGCCTGATTTTATTTATTTATATTTATTTCCATAAATTTACCACTGTCTTAATCAGATAAAATAGCCTTCAGTGACAGGATGATTAGTGAATAATGAATTGAAAAAGATCTGGACCTACATGATGGAGGTACTATACTGGCATTTGCATGCTCCACTGAGACTCTTTATATTCCAAGTTTCAGATCTCATGTTCTTCTGTCATGGCTTAGCCTTTTGTCACATTTTAGTTGCAGTCAGAGATCATGCCTTGCCCACCTCCATAACTACATATTTCAAACACTGCATCCACCCCTAATATTTGGAGGTCACCTTCTCCATCAACAGTCAGAACATGTGACATGTCACAGTAACAACAAACCCACTCAAATGGATCGAAATACCATACCAAACATTCACAATTTTTAAGCCATACAAACCTTCACATCACAACTGGCACTGAGTATGTCAACCCTGTTTTAACCTTGGACTTCTTAATACACCTGTCAGAAAATCAAGTACAGGCAGACCCCTGTATCCATGGATTCAGTCTCCATGGTTTCAGTTATCCGCAATTTACCAGGGCCCCCAAAAAATTTGAAAAACTAGAGAAATAAATGGTTCATAAGTTTCAAAACATGCGCCAAGCAAGAATGGGCTGTGACATGGTGAAATCCAGCAGCCCAAATGCACTCATCTTCCTCTGTCCCCGTACCCACGCCTCCCCGCAAACTTGCCACCATTCTGCTTCTGGCATTCTTGCTGTTCCAATTAGCTGCAACATTATCACAGTGTTTGTGTTCAGAAAGCCCTTATTTACCGTAATAATGGCCCCAAAGTGTAAGAGTAGTGATCCTGGTTGTGCTTCTAGAAGCCGTGATGTCCTTTCCATTAGTGAGGAAGTGAAAATTCTGGACATGATTGAAATAGAAAAAAAATCATATGCAAAATTGCCAGGTTGTATGGCAAGAATGAATCTTCCATTCGTGAAGTGATGAAGAACAAAGAAAAAATTTGTGCTAGTTTTTCTGTTGCACTGCAAACTGCAAAAGTTATTGTTATAGAGTGTGATAAAGTTTTAATGCAGGTGGAAAAAGCCTTAAATTTCTGGGTGGAAGATATGAATAGAAAGAGGGTATCCCTCTTTATTACACTTTATTTTAATGTTGGTAATGTACTGTGTGTAATTTATCAATTAAACTTTACTGTATTTATGTATGTTACACAAATATCACGTTATATCACATTATATATAGTGTTTCATATTATCTGTGGTTTCATGTAACCGTGGTAGGTCTTAGAACATATTACCTGCGGATACGGGGGTCTGCCTGTAATTAAAAATGATTTCCACAAAACTTGCTGCAGTAGTTCCAAGCGAGTGTTTTGAATTTTGGAACCCATATGTAAAAATCAATTAAATCAGGGGGCACAAATCTGTGAAATATCTAGGAGTCGCTTCAAAATCTGAGGTGCCAGAAAGGTAACACAGAGCCACAAAGCAAGTTCCACACTGAGGACCCAAAAATATTAGGAATAGTGTGACCTGGCACTGGGGTTTTCGCAGCCCTAGATTATATCATCATATTGTTAGACCACTTAAAATAAGAGGAAAGTAATATACTGGAACTATTAATTTGGAAGGAGTACTCTCTTCAATTTTAATTCTCTATTTCAATTTTTAAGGACAAATTTAATACAATTCTGCATAACTTCATTGCAATCACTGATGCTTCAGGTTAATTATATTCAGGAAACTTACAATGTTATAAAATATAAAACTTATATTAAGGAATAAGACCTCATTCTTGGTACAGGTTATTGTTTATAGACCAACAAATTTTCCACATTTATTTTAATGACAATAATTGATAATGGCCCCTGTGGCCAAAACAGGTTGTATATATAAATAACGATAAGATAGAACATAAAAAGGGTTATGTGACCGTCCAATATATAATACCTTCCTCAATGACATCATAATGGGATGTCAAAATTTAACACAAAAGTAATCTGAATTCATGGATAATCTGATTCCCTTCTATTATCTTCATATGTATAATATGAAGCTTTCAAACCTGTCTCCATATCATTATGTAATTCACAAAAGCAAAGTAACTTTATCTGACACTACATTCTAAACAGCTTACATGTTTTCACAACTTACATTCTCCTGCTGCATAACCTTGATGAGGGCACCAGCACATTTCAGCACAGTCCAGCCAATACCCTCATACTCCTTTCGACAGCGGTGAAGAAGATCTTTCAACAATGCTTCAGTTCCAGTTTCCACACTCAGGAGAGCCTTTGGACAATGGCTCAATACACAGAATGCTTTCCAACAACACTCTGTAAAAATATTCTGCTCCTTATACATCACCTGCCTTATCAAAATCTCTCCAACAGCCAGTGAAGATCTCAACCAATTGGCCAGTGCTCCTTCATGGTTCCTGTCCCACTCTTTCACATAGTTTAAAAAACTGTCATTCATCAGTACAGTGGAATTATTCTCATCTTCTAACAAGAAATCTCCTGCACTTAGAACAGCATCCAGGAAACTAAGTGCAACATTTACAACTTCATACTTCTCATGTTGAAGCAACAAAACTACTAAATGTTCCAAGTCTTTAAGGAACTGTGCAGTTGGAATGTGTGAAGGATGTAGAGCAAGTGACAATTCTAACATCAGCTGCACTGCATGATGCATGTACATCCCTCTACCAATCATACTACTTGGTTTGGCCTCCTGCAAGTCACATACAATGATATCTCAGAACACAAGTAACATACATATGAAAGAAATGAAGACAAAACAATGAAAGGAGAAGTTAAGCAGATTTTATCAGTGCTGCTCTTTTAAACACTTCATGCTTCAAACTATTATTTTTATGTATTTACTTGCAGTTTATTTAATGACGTTATCAGTAACTCAGAATATATAACATTCAATTTCACATGGTAATAAATAAACGATGAATTGGAAAGGGTGTGAAGGAAAGCAGTCACAACCTAATTTAAGGTGAGATAAGCAAAAAACAACTGCTCTTAAATATAATTAAAATATCTGACAGATAACAAGATAATTAAGTATAAACCACCTTACGATAAAAATTGATGCTGTGGACTTGCCTGTTGTCTTATTAAGTCCAAGAGAAGGTCATCGCGTATTTCTTGCCACACAGAATTACTGACTGATATAAATAATCTTCTGGACACAATATGCAGTATGTGCAAGAACACTTCTGTGGTGACAAAACAGATATGAAAACTGGATTGTGATGGAAGCAACCATTTTAAACTGACTATCCACTCTTCAATATGTCCTGTTACCTCATTGCTTATAGTTGATGCTAACAGACACTCTTGAAGAAGATGTAGTATCTACAACAAAACACAGCAAAAATTAAACCACTAAACATGTTTCTCACCCCAAAAAAGATGACAAAATACAATGGCAAATAAAACAGAGTGCTGCAGAGCCTCACACTGTACTTACACAAACATAAGCCAAGAATTTTTTCCTAATTCACCATCTAAAAAATTGGAGGTCACCTTATAATCACACACACACACAAAGGTGAACACATTCAGTACACATATTTTCCTCAAAACTGAGGATTGTGAAGATGTGTCATCTTACATTGGGTAAATACAGTACTTTTTGTCAGTAATCAGTTAAGGAGCTCATCAAATCAGTTATGGTGGGATATGTAAATTTCTAGAGTGGCAAAGTGTACTACATTAACACCACTATGATTACCACTTTCATGTAAATTCTCACTCCCTATTACTAATTCTTAGACTGAAAATGTCTGTTTCTTCTTCTCTGCAACTTTTGTTTGATACATTTTTTAATCTAATAATTATCTAGTAACTTACGCTGAGGATGCATACAGGTCTTCAAATAAAAGTCTGTTATTTTTATTTGATTTCAACCACAAATGAAACATGCTGGATGTTCTTGGGTTGCTACATTCATATGGGCAGGTGGAAGAATTGATGGACAGAAAGAGTGATGTTAAGAAGTTCTCCATAGGGAAATAAACAAGGCAAAAAAAACAGGTTAATCACCTGAAGCAGCAGCCCATGTCTGTAGTTCTCTGTGGTACATTTTAGACCTGAAATTGTAACCAGTTCCTGAAGCAATATTGGATACAGGTTTGGGGCAACAAGAGGAACCAGAGCCCTTGCAGCCAATACCCTGGTTTTGAGCACAGAGCTCAGGGAACATCGCTGAACAAATGGAGCATAAGCACTCAACTGTAAGCAAGAGATAAAAATATAAGAGAATAATCCAAGTAAGTCAATAGACTTTTCATATTTAATGCTAACCAGTAGTTTCTTCTTTAAAAATCACATAAAACAGACATCAAGATTTTCTGCTGGTTAGCATTTCACTTTTCTCCACAGAAAAGACTCAGGTATGTTCAAACAAATCCAGCCTACCTTGTTAGCACATGAAATAATTAATCAATAAGCTATATGTGAGTAATCTGCTACAAATATAAATAATGACAAAACTATCTATTACTGGCATTACAAAATAATACATTTTCATAAAATAATTTAAAATATCTGTCTTAAACAGCCAGCATGTTTTCACATCAATGTCTCAATTTCAGGGGAGACTTCTTTTTAAAGGAACACTACCAAAAGTTAACATTATACTGCAAAACATGTTAATTATTAAAATTAGCCATTATACTCTTCCAGCAATGATCTATAATTCATTCATTCATGTGTCACACTGTAACTCCATTGTACTTCTAAGTCTTGAAGGAAGTTACCCTCTATTTTTGCAGGTAGAACATAAATATTTCTTTTTCAAATATTCTTGATTGCGTCTGTACATACAACATACACTTATTTTGAACTTAATCAATATTCCCAAGAGGAACTATAATATAGTGCTTGTTTTCTTAGCCACCTTATTATATTACCTGGGTGATCTGTATGGTGCCTGCTGCTTGACTCAGCTATTTCGGATGCTGTATTGGTACACAGTGTATGGTCTATATTTATTTATATACTTTCAACATAGGCAAAAGTGTTGTATAAAATTATAAGTTATCCACAAACACAAACCTACCTACATGCTGCAGAAATAAATGGCTGCCCTCAGTGACATATCAATATAGAGGAACATATTAACATTAATACTTCTGTTCTATGTGGATCGTGTTAAAAATGTGTAGCATCATTTATGTAAACAATAATATGGATACTATGGTGAGTACGGGTATTGACATATTCTTAGCTAAAATTCAATGTCTGCTCACAACATGTGTGTTGTTACTTGTATACATTCATCTAATATCACAGTATTTAATCCAGATGGATCAAGTACCAGGGCTTGCATACTGTTGCAGAAATTTAACCAAGAAGATGTCACAATCATATTAGCTATATCCATATTATTATATTTATTGCTGCTATTTTACATTTTTAACATTGTATGTGTAAAATTGATGTATTAAGATTATGTATTCCTTTATAATGTCACCCTGATGATGCAAGTTTACTGCTAAAACATTTAGGACAGTTCACACTTATGGAAAAACTTGTAATTTATACAATTTATATGCATATATTGGTATACATAAATGACTACAAGCGCAACTCAGAGAACGAATATTAGATTTATAAATGTATGGTCTATGTAGTCACACGGACTGGTCTGCACTGATCCTTCTAGCAACTAAGTCATACAGACTATTACACAGTCATCATCTGCTTTTTTCTATGATCAGTTTTCCACATTTATATAAAGTAAAATGCCTGTAACCTGGCACCCATTGGATCAGACAGGTGCTGGATTATCAAACAGTAAGTTCATACAGGTAATTTTTTGGTACTTTTGTGTGTAGGCAGCACAACTAATGATAGGAGTACTCCATCTGGATATCTGCTTCAATTGCTCATTTAGAGGCAACAGGGACTCCTTCATTGTTTTCCAGAGTCTCCTCAGCATTTACCTAGGATAATGAAGGACCAGGAGACTGCGAATCAGGAGTCTTTATAATCGAGAAAGCTGATGAAGTAGGAGGCAAGGGGAAAGGAGATACCTCAATTGTGGATAAAGTGACACTCCTCTGGACTTGGAAGTAGTTTCCTCAACTGTCAAAATATCAGGATTTCCAGAGTATTAACTTCCAGATTAAAGGAAATGTACTGTTCCCACACGTCCACACCCACCCACACATACAATCTAATAATGTCTGTAGTACTCACATTAAAAATTGAGTAATTCAGAAAACCAGAATAGCCCAGTCAGTATAGTGACTATGAGCACAGGTTGGAAAATGGAGGCATAATTCTCCAGTAGGGGCAGAGATTTTTCTCTTCACCAACACATCCTGGCATGACATATGGCCCACCAGTCTTGTCTCCGGTAAAGTAAGGGGAAACTTTTCCTGGGCATAAAGTGGTGGGAATGTGGAGGTGACCACTCACAACACACAGCCAAGGCTGAGAATATGTGGAGCTATACCTTCATCCCTCCATCTTTACAGCATAATGTTCAACCCCTTGATTCCAAACGTTATATGTAACATGCAGCATGATGCTTAAAATGCTGTTCATCAACTACTGCCAATGCTGAATTTTGGCAAATCTCACCAGGCATTTAACTCCAGCATCAAAGGGTTAAAGACAGGAGCACTATACATTTACATTTATAGTAATTTAGTGACAATGTTACTGACGCAAAAATATATACTTGCAAAATATATTAAAATTTGCATACCTGCAACAACCCTATTAACTTAATAATACAATGTGAAGTACATTCCTTCAAGCAACGAAACAACAAGGACTAGTGTACGATATAAGAGGCTTACATTAAGGCAACAGCTCTACTACACCTGTAGGTTGGAATCTGTTCCCTCTAGGGATGATGGATAGAGTCTAGAAAGAAGTAACAACACTGGGAAGAGGGCAGGTCGCAGTGTGTTGTAACATGCTTCCATGCTGGTAACAGCCTCTTTCAGTTCTTCCAATAGAAAGTCATAAAGTGATGGATAACGCAAAAAAAATATGCGTCCTGTCATACGATTTCGCATACTCAATTCATCTCTAGAACGGTGCACACCAAAAATGCGGGTTACCAAAGCAGAGAATAAAAGTGTTGCAGAGTTTCGCTCCTGGAACACAAACAGAAACACACAAGCATAGCTGTTCATCATTAGTACTGTAACAAGTCACTTTATTACCAACAATGGAATAACAGTATAAACAATCTATATAATTGAATGCCTCCATTACAGAGCATCATCTCTGAACAGAAACACTGCTATATATATATATATATAAACACTGTTCAGAAACTTTCTGACTACACCTCACATCTTTAGACATTTCATATTCATAGTTTCCATCCTTCTAGAGGCCACTTACAACAAAACCATGTTTCCATGTATTTTTTTTTGTTACCAATAACATTTTTGAACATACATGTGCTTAATGACATTCCTGGTAAATGGCTATGCACGAACTTACCGCCCATGTCTTGCCCTTGAATCCTTGAATGGCGACAATGACCCCTTGTGCCACGTAGGAAGTGACAGATTCACCCAATAAAGAGTGACGAAACAGTGAGCGCAAAATATTCAGTGCATGAACACGAGCCTCTACATGACTCGCACAATCAGCACCCACTGCCTGCAAACTCAAAATGTTGATGTTTTCAATACTAGTAGCTGGAACAGATGCAGAATCTTCAGTTGGTGTGTCGGTGATGGCAGAACTAACAGCAGATTTTCTGACACCCGCTCTGTTATCAGCACTCTCAGCAAGAGTTAAGAGTGCAGCCATTGACTGCTGAAAACAACTTGTGTTGCCTCCAACTTGAAGTTCTGTTGTTAACAGCGCCTGTGACAAAACTGTTATGTTATTACCTAAAAATCATGAATGCTGAACAGTGTTATCAAATGACTTTGATGTTGCAAGCACATCTGACAAGTTTGGATCAAATTATACAGAATATTAAGGGTACATG
>Ga0123353_10003307_pt1 | contig 20324 bp, 22 predicted proteins | sample TergutLab28metaG_3_FD_92763 | JGI IMG/M metagenome (GOLD analysis project Ga0123353, IMG submission 92763) | Labiotermes labralis P3 segment gut microbial communities from Petit-Saut dam, French Guiana - Lab288 P3 | ecosystem: Host-associated > Arthropoda: Insects > Digestive system > Gut ... | reverse complement strand
TCAAAAAATCCCTTATTTTATTGGTCGGAGTGACCTGACTTGAACAGGCGACCTCTAGTCCCCCAGACTAGCGCGCTAGCCAACTGCGCCACACCCCGAATGGGCAAGTATACATTAGATTTGTACAAAAAGCAAGGTTTTGGTTGGGATGAGCGGACGCAGAACCTCCTCGACCACCGCCTTTTGAAAAATGAACGCATGTGAGTTTTTCCAAGACGGAGTCCGAAGATGATTAAAAGTATAAGTGTTGTCTGTTTGGTTGGGATGAGTGGACTTGAACCACCGACCACCGCCTTATCAGAGCGGTGCTCTAACCAACTGAGCTACATCCCAGTGCGAAGCGATGGGATGCAAGGTTCTGCGCACAGCGCAGGTTCTTACAATCCCAATGCGTATACGTTCATACTATCATGAAATTTTTTTTTCGTCAAGACAAAAAGAAAGAGGCGGTGGTGCGCCTCTTTCCCGTTAATTTTTTGCAATTATGGATTTATCCAACTTAGGTCGATTCTGTATACACTGTTTGCAACGAATCCTGTTGCATTAATTAACTCCGAAGTGGGTGTATCTTTGTCCCAACTAGTACTTGCATCATGTGTCGTGTCGAAATTAGTATTGGGACGGCGAAGCGGATGGTCTTCTAATGTAACATTTTCATCGCGATATTTGAAAAACATATTGGTGGTCGCGGTTGTAGTTGCTGTAGGCATCAATGCTATACCCGTATTAACCGTGTATTTATCAGTTCCATGAAATCTTACAAATTGCATATCGGTGTTAATATAAAACTCTATTGTACAAATCTCGTATCCTGTTGCTTCTATGTTGCCAGAAAACTCAAGGTCAGGAACATTATCTACAACACCGGCTCCCCAATCTTTATCCTCCCCGCTGCCTACTGTAAAGTTTGCAGTGATTTTGAATTGTTGCAATGCTGTGTTGAATGAAAGTGTCACTGATTCAACTCCTTCTTGGGTGAAGTTGTAAAGAATATATCTCAGTGTATCAATATCAAAAGCGTCTCTGTAAGAACTTAGGTCTATCACTTTACCTATATTAGATGCAGCTGAAAAATTCGGAATAACGCGTTGGTCTGCGTCTCTAATTAATGTACCAGTATGGGTTACAAGTTGCACATTGTCTCCGCGGCCGCGCATATTAACACCACTCATTCCGCTATAATAAACTTCGCGAATATTAGTAGCCAATGCTCGCCCATATACACCACCATTTCCACCGGAACTCGTCATTGCATAATACTCTTGTAAAACTCCTTCTTTGTTAAAATTTAGAATCTTATGACCGCGTGCATAGACTGCAGGCGCTAAACCGCCTGCTGGAACATTCCCGTGACTCATCATTTCCATCGAACCGTAATTCTTCGCATTATTGTAAGTCCAATCATAGAATTTAAACTCATCAAACGCTTCCATCGTTAAAGGCTCGCTTAGCTCCGAGGTATTAATTTTTCGCAATCCGTGTGCAGTCACCGTCAATTCCACATCTTCGGGAAGTTTTGTTTCTTGGACGTATTCAAACAAACCTGTTATCTTATTTGCCTCTGCTACCTTGCAAACAAATTCGTCGTTGTGATAGACGGTGTAATACCCCGCCTTTTCAATCGCTTTCCACGTTGCTTTTACAAAATTCAACGTAACGTCGGGAGTTTCAAGCTGCTCACCGAACAGTCGTTCAATAATGTTGCCCGTGTCGCCCGGCAAGGTGTTGACGGACTCGGTTTTGGCTTGGATATTGACATAAGTCATTGACAATTCAAGTTTAAGCATAATCAAGCCGGTTTCGGGATCTGCATCGGCGTTTGTGAATATTTTTGTTTCGGTGACAAGGTCTTCGTTAATTTCCTTTGTATATGTCACGATATAAGCGGACACACCGGCAAGCGCAGGCCAGGCAAGATACTCTATTTCCTCGGGATCGCCAAAGAAATCAAGAGGTTCGCAATCGCCAATACATTCTTGTCCCGGTTCTAATTCACAATCACATTCGTGCTCAGCCGATTCAATAGTAATGTTTTCAACCGATACAGCCGTAAAAATCGGCAAACGGCGCAAGTTCAATGTATTGCTTATGCTGTTATCGTGTGTTTTGGGTTTTGCGGATACCGCTTCGACACTTATACCGATATCTTCGGTGTTACACATCGGAACTTTGTAACTTGTGGCAGCACCGTGCTGGACTGCGGCACCGTCTTGAGTGACGATATAGCCGGAAGCATTTTTGACCGGCAACCATGAAACCGTTTCACCAGTCAAAGTAAGTACCGGTGCGTTGATTGTTTTACGTGTGGGACCGGTCTTTGCTACCGATGTCGCTACGAAAATTCCTATACCGCCTGCCGTTGCTATGATTACCAAAGTCATTACCACCGCAGTAGTTTTCATAAACGTCATTAGTCCGTTCCTGCCCACAAAAAGCTTTTTTAAAAAGCGCATTTTGATGTTCTCCTTATTTAAGTTTGAATTTTTAGACATCTGGAACACACAAAAGCTTTTTGGGCAAATGTTTTATTCAGATGTAATTTATTTTATACTAAACTCGCGGTCCGGACGGACCTGAAGTGATTCTATTATTACATTGATTTTTCACATGTGTCAACGATTTCGCTAAACTTTTTGCCGCGCGGGTAGATTTTTTTTCGGGTGCGACGGCAATGTATATGCCTCGGCACACGGCATCATAACCGCGTTCGATTGGGTAACCGAATTCGTCAAGGATTTGGTGGTTAGGGGGCATTTTATGATATCGCGATATTCCTGTTGCTAGGTCGGTCAGGCAATAACTTACGGATTTGCGAGAGATTAAAACCACCCCGTCACCGCTACGCGGTGCCACCCCTCCAAGGAGTGGAATTAGTTTCTTGTTCTTATCAAGAACAGGCTTTTGAAAGCAGCCGACAATTAACTCCCCTCCTTGGAGGGGTGCACTCGCAGAGGGCGGGGTGGTTTGAACTTCCGCCATCTTGGAAAAGTAATACACGACTTCGTTTGACGCTTTAATCTTGTCGATAAAGAACAGGAATACACCGCTTTGTACTAATGTGCGGGCATCATGGCGGTTGGTGAAAGCCGCGATATATTCACGCACAAGGTCGTTTTGCGAGGAATACAGCACAACAACGTTAAGACTTTGGCAGGCACGCGCTATAGCGCGATAGCGGTCGAATCTGTCCAATATATCAAACATCTCGCATGGGTCGGCGATGTCGTATACAAGGGTCGGCAGGTGCAAAGTGGGCACATGACGGCGCGCGTGGGTGTAACGGACGCGGAGGTTTTCCCCGTGGACAAAGCGTGCAAGGTAAGCACGGGCATAAAGGTCTTCAATTTCGCGGGTGCGGTCTGTTTCTTCGGAGGTTAACAGGTAATCAAGATTGCCGCGGCGGGCCTTGATTTGTGCAATTATGGCGGATGCGGCGGACTTTGAATCGGTATGGATTGTGAAAACTTTACCGCCGGTTTTCAGATTAATATACACATTCATGTCTGGCGTTTTTTCTGCTATACTTGTTTCAAAGTTGACGTGGCGGGTACTTCCCTGCACCATGACTAGAATAGCGGTTGTGCGTCCGGCGCAGGTGCAAAAGAAAGTATCCGCCGTGTGAGATATAGTACATTTCATTTTATCGACGGCAAAGTTGTGGGTGAAACGATATGGACCGCGGATGTCGTGACATTCGGCGGGAATGGTTTTGTCAGTGTAATGCTTGATTATTGTTTCGTTTTCGTTTTTTATTACGTACGAGTCAGAAAAGCGTAGGCTGGATTCGCGGGGGATGAATTTTGATGTCTTATCGCCCGGCAAAAATTTGAATATTGGCTGTTTGATAACATACCCCGTCACCCGCTTCGCGAGTGCCACCCCTTTCATTGAAAGGGGAATTGTCCAAAAATTGTGACTGCGCGCTATTTTTTTTGACGTCCCAAACACGTACAAGATGTTTTTATACAATTGCCTTCGAACAAATTCGTTGCGAGAATTGGCGTATAAGGTTGCCGCGGCGCAAATGTACATTAGCTTTTCGATTCCATCGGCGGTTTTTGTTAACCGGCGCGGGTCAAGGTGCAATTTCGCAAGCCAATCGGTGTACAGGGTCGGAATTCCGCGGCGTGCCGGCATTATCATCTTTAGTTTATTAAAAATTCTGACTTCGCGGTTAAGCTTTTGAAAGATTGGAACATCAAAACGGTGACCGCGGAGTTTTGATAAGCGGATAATTTTGCGGGGGCGAAGAAAATAAATTGCTATTACAAACAATAATGCGGCGCACAAAACGGCATAGAGCATGGATTGATTATTAACAACTTATTTGAGATTATCATCTAATTCCCGTTTCTCGTTGCACCCTTTTTTATCTTTTTCTATGGCGTCGTAAAAACCTTGTTTAATTTTCCACGTTTCATCCGGATGCTTTTTACCACCACCAGAATGCGCACTTACAAGAGCACTAAAAATATATGCTTCACCTGACCCACCTTCGTTTTTTAATATGTTTTTCGTGCTTCTTTTTTCTTCCAATCCATCTTTTGGAACATTTCCCCAATCACGACTTTCAAGTGAATACAGTTCATTTAAAAAATCCATTGCCGATAAAGTTGGCATAGACTCTACCATATTTCGGAACGCTTTTGCTTGTTTGTCACCAATTTGTGCTTTTATTGCCGAATAAATTTGGAAAAGTTGCGATCCGCTTAAATCACATTCCCTTGCACGCATCGCAGAATAGAATTCGGGGGCAGACACCATACCCGCCGCCTCAACAACAGATTCTACGGTTACTTTATCGCCTTTTGGTTTATTGTCTTTCATATTCATTTCTCCTTTAGATTAGCTTTTTTAAGCCTATGTCATTAAATCATGATTTTTTTTCCTGCAAACACTTTTTCAGGTTTTCCACAAAAAAACCTCTTGCGAGGCTTGATTGTGCTAATCTGTAAGCCGAGTTCTGTCGAGGACGATCATCTATCTTGACTGGGTGTTACCACGCAGTTCACGCGGTGTGTGGGCTGGGTTCGCTTGAGTACGATTTTCGCGGTTTCCCGCCCCTGCCTCTTTACCTTGCACCAAGTGGGGTTTACACTGCCATCGATGTCGCCACCAATGCGGTAGGCTCTTACCCTACCATTTCAACCTTACCTTTGTACTAAGTACATCTCACCCGACTCCAATTACGGTATCGGGATAGGCGGTATTCTTTCTGTTGCACTTTCCCTCGTGTTGCCACGGCAGGCCGTTAACCTGCACTAGCTCAAGCGGTGCTCGGACTTTCCTCACCATCTTGTGGATGGTGCGACCGTCTGATTAACGAATTTATTATACACAAAAAACCGCCCTTTGTCAAGGCGGCTTTGTTTAGAATTGTCCTTATTCCATTATTGAAATATACACGTTGTCGATGTCGAGGTCGGGTTGGATACTTTGAAGTATCGACATGATTTTGACGGCTTGGATACGGTCGATGTTGGAGTCTTTTTTGATAAGGACGTTGACGAATCCGTTGGAACGATTCACAAGGACATCGTCGTATTGTTCGGCGAGGATAAGACCTTCCGCGGCGGTTTCAAAGGCAACGTTGGCGCGGATTTCCATTAGTTTTGCCTCGGCAGACAGAACCGTTTCGGCGTTGGTTGAAGTGGCTATCAAGTTTTCGTAAATCAAAATGTCGCGGGTGCGTTCATCGGCGCGGGCGTTTCGGAACATTACAAACAGGCTTTGATTGGCTTGCCCTCCGGTATATTGCGACGGCGCTTTGTTCAGTGCAAAGTTCAAATACCCCGTCACGCAAAGCAGCACGAACATGCTTGTCAAAATCAGGAACTTGCGCTTTTTGGTGAACAGCGTTTTGAACCCTGCCCCCACGCGTTTTATTGGGTTGGTCTTGGCCTTGACAAGGGTAGGTTCACCCGAGATTTCAACAGGTGCGGTTTTGGTTACGGCTTTGGTTTCTTTTTGTTGGACTATTTCCATTTTTCCTCCTTGATTTGTGGATAGCAACTTATACGTTGGGTTTGGAGGGTTTAGAACCAAATGTTAAACCTAAATGTTAAACCTAAATTAGGTTTGAATTTGACATACCACGGCTTTAACACACCCCGTCATCGACTACGTCGATGCCACCCCTCTGATTCAGAGGGGAATTGTTCGGTTGGGGTTTTTGCGCATAGCAAAGCTGTTGCGCAAGAATATCTTCTTGGCGGCGCGCGCGGCTGTTACGCAGATTTATAGCATTTTGCGATGGGTTTTCGTCGCGGGGGCGACCGCCGTGTTTACCGTTTTCGACGCTTGTTTCGGCGCGGCCGTCGGGGCGGTTGCCGAAGTAGATTTCGAAGTAGCGGACGGGACCTTCGTTGTTTTTGTTGAAGGATACTTTGTAGCGTTTTGCTTTTTCGATTCCAGACATTTCGGAGAATTGTGCCAAAAAGTCTTGGTATACTTGGTTGGGATTGAGGGAGAACGCCGCCTTTTTGAGTTGTGCGATTTCTTCTTCGTATTCGGCGAGAGTTCTGCGGAGTTTAGCGACGCCTTCGTAATCCGGGTATTGGTCCGAATATGTCCAGTGCAAGTGGTCTGTTACACAGTTATGCCTGATTTGCAAATAGTGCCACAGATCATAATATGCCTTGCCCTGTTTTTCATTGTCTTCTTCGTCTTCTTCCTCGTCCGGCGCTTCGCCGTGGTCGATAAAATTGTAAAAAGTGCGTACACATTTTTTTAATTCTTGGTGGGTTGCCAATTCTATTGCCTTGGCGTATCCGATGGGAACAGGGTCGTGTTCGTCGTCATCATCTTCAGAATCTTGTTTCATGAGATATTATATCATGGGGTTTTCTATTTGCATCCCATACTATGACACTTTTTGACAAGTTTTTTAAAAATTTTTTTAACAAAAAACTCCCCGTACGGAGAGTTTTTCATGTTAGTCAATTCTTTATGCCGCGAAAATCATATAGAACAGTATGCCGTCGTCTTCGTCATTATTTTCATACGGAAAATAAATCTTTTTGTTTTTGTATTTAAGTCCCGAAAGTTCTTCCTGGATAGTTTCTTCATTGACGCCTGAGCCTATCATTGCGTCTTGTATCAATTCTTCTTTGGTAGCATCAAAAAAGAATTCAATGAGTTCGTCCAGGTCTTTTAGTTCAAGCAATTCAAGTATCTCGCTTATTGTCATTCCAAGGGTTTCTTCCAAAAAAGCGACACAAGCATCTTCGTTTATGGAAACATTGAAATCTTCAAGCGCGGTCGGAATGATGTCTTCGCCGCTAAGATTAAATTTTATTGCAACGGTAAAGTCTATGAAAGTCATTACACTGTTTTTCATTGTAATAGTATCGCCTTGGACGTTGAATGACATGTCCATGTATTCAATACTTGATAGAATATTTTCATAGATAAGATATATTTCATCTTCTGTCAAACCCAAACCGGTCAGGAATGCTTCAAGCACGTCTGTATCGGCATCTTCAATTTCCGCAAAAGTTATCACTTCGCCGTTAACTTCGAATCCGTAAAGAGTATAAAGTCCCGCATCAACAACAGCCTGGGTCCCGGTGCCATCCTTGTCTTTGTCTTTATCCTTGTCTTTGTCTCCGCACGCCGCCATTACAAACACCAGCGGAACCACTAACATCAACACCGCAACTGTTTTCAAGTATCTTGTCATTTGTAGTTTCATTTTTCCCCCTTTTGCCAAATATGGCATAGGATTAATTTACCGTACTACCGCCGAACGTCCAAACGATTTTTATCACTTCCCCGCCAAGATTTCAATATTAACAGACGGATCGGACACGAGGGCTTGGACTGCGCGCAATAGGGCGAACCGCACGGCGGGATCGTGGGCGCCGGGTGCGACGATTACCACACCAAGAAGTTTAGGCTTTATTTCGAAAAGAATCAGGGGTTGAGGGCCGTCTTTGGTGTTGACGATGACGGGGGTTTTGACAACGGTGGTGGTAGTGTTTGATGCACCGCCCGGACTGCCCTGTGTTATGGTTTTCTCGTCGATGTTATAGGCGATTTCAAGGGTTGCGCTGCCTACAGCCGTCACCATGGCGTTTACGCGCCCTGCGCCGCGGATTTGGGACAGAGTGCTTGTTAGTTTTTGTTCCATTTCGCGCACGAATTCGTTTTCCATTTTTGTCAAGGCGTTGGTGTTGTTTTTGGGAGCGGAAGGACTGCCGAATGACGAGAAAAATATAAGCACCATAACCGCGATGACGGCGACGGCGGCGTAGAGTTCGATGTTTTTGATTTTTTTGAGGCGGGAAAGCAGGCTTTGCGGCGGGGGTTTGACCTTGTTTGTCTGCGCAGACGGTGCGATAGAACATACCCCGTCAGCCCCTGCGGGACTGCCACCCCTTTCATTGAAAGGGGAATTGTTCAGTTGTAGTTTCTGCGGCTTGCCTGCTTCCACGCGAGAAATAGGTTGTGCCTGCGTCGGTATTGTCTTCGACATCGCTTTCGGAACCTTAATCATATATACACCTCCACAGAATTGGGTCGCACATTGGCAACGGCGACAACTATGTTTATGATTGCCGCCGCGTCTTTTTTTGTCGAATTCCAAGCATTGATGTAAATTTTGTCGCCGTGCATTGTGACTATGCAATTATTGAATCCTGCGTCGGCAAGGGCGCGTTCAATGCGGGCTTGGGTGGCAGCAGCCGTTTGGCGGTTGATTTCGGACATCAATTCGGTGTTTAGGGTGATTCCGCCGCTTACGCTTGTGGACGCATTTTTGAAAAAAGCGGGAATGGGTTGGACTATGACGAACAGGATGAAAAAAGCATAGATGCTTCTCACGAATTTTGACATGGGCGAGTCGGTAAGCAAGAGTTCGATAAGAACTCCGATGACGGTGACGCCGACGATGGATAAAAGCCAGGTGCTCACAGTATATTCCCCGTCATTATTATCAGGCCGATTGTCACGAAATACATAAACGCCGCGCCGATAATAACGGCGAGCAGCATCGAAAATGCCTTGTTAACACTTGTCAAAAAGTTGGAAATGCGCGCGTCGGCGATGGGTTGAGTAATCGCGGCGGCGAGTTTCAATCCGAGTATCAATGCCGCGATTTTCAACACGGGGGTCAGCACTACCCCGAATAACAGGTAAAGACCTGCGACCCCTACCGCGTTTTTGATAAGTATTGATGATGCCATTACAAGGTCGAAGCCTTGACTTATATACCCGCCCAAAAAGGGGACGTAACTTGATATCGTAAGTTTCGCCGCGCGCACCGAAACGCCGTCGTGAGTGCCGGCGGTGATGCCTTGGATAGTCAAAAAGCCCAAAAATATCGTGAACGTCAAACCCAGAATCCACTTGTACAGGCTTGAAAAAAATGAGATAAACTTGTCATATTTAGTGGTGCTTGACAAGTTCCCCACTACGCTAAAGACAAGTGTGATTACAAACAACGGCATTATGACATAAGAAAAAAGCTGCATGACGCCGGAAGTCAGCATGACTACCGCGGGTTGATAGACGCTTACCGACACCATGCCGCCGATGCTTGCCATGAGGGTCAATAAAATCGGGAATATGATATCCATTTGGGCTTTCATCGATGCCAAAGTGCGCCCAGTCATAACCGTCACGTCGGCAACTGCGTACAGAACGATTACGACTACTGCGGCATAGGTGACGAAATGAATTATGTCACGGACTCCGTCTCCGCCGGATTGGGATTTCAAAGATTGCATAAAGCCCGACAGGATACTTATCGCGATTATCAGGATTATTATGGGAAGTACGTCCAGAAAGACCCCTCCCACTACATTGAAGATTGCCGCGAATACGTTTGGGAAGTCTGTGGCAAATTCGCCGCTTAGGATTTTGCCGATTTTGGTGGTGAAGTTATCGCCCGAAAACAGATTAAAGTCGTTGTCGCCCAAGTTGTGTGCGATGTCGTCAAGGTCGCCGAAATCGATTTTGTCTAGGTTGTTATTGATATTGTCGGCGAGTTCGTCGATTGCGTTGCTCATATCACACCATACCCGCCACGATTTCGACCAAGTTGTTCACGATTGGAAGTGCCAACACGAGGATAATTACTTTGCCGGCAAGGATTACCTTTTGTGCCATGCTTTGATTGCCGGCGTCGGTGCAAATGCCCGCCGCGAATTCGGTAAGGTAACCTATTCCGATGATTTTAAGCAATGCCGCGAAGATATCGCTTTTGATGCCTGTGCGGTTGACTATGGCGGTCATGCTGCCGATTACTCCGCCAAGGGGGTTTAAGAACATTAACAATACTATGACCCCGCCCGCGATAGACACGATTGCCGCGATTTCGGGGCGCGTGGGTTTCAAAACCAAGACCGCGAAGGTTGTTAACAGTGCTATGCCGATTACTTTTACTATATCCATACATCCCCCGTCTTGACCACCCCGTCCACGGCTTCGCCGTGCTACCCCTCCAAGGAGGGGAACTTTTGCTCTGTTGAAGTTAGTATAATGAGAACAAATCTTTCACGGTGGTGAAAAGGTCGCTTATCATCGTGATGACCATAATTAGGCAAATTATCACGGCGGCAAGGCTTACGAATGTTGCGATTTCTTCCCTGCCGCTGTGTTTTAATATTGTACAAGCAACGGATGCCAAAATTCCGATTGCCGCGATTTTAAAGATGATGTCGACGGTCAAAATCTGCACCCTCCTTTTTCAACCACCCCGTCACGCCCTACGGGCGTGCCACCCCTCCAAGGAGGGGAATTAGTTTGCTTCTCTCTTGTTCCAAGAATCTTCTTGATGCTTTCTTGGTTTACAGTAGTAGCACTACCACCGCTATACCTAACATTATGAAGAGTTTCAGGTATATAGACGCGTCGCGTTTCAAAGATTCGGCGGCGGCGCGGAAAAATGTGTCGAACGTGATTTTCTTGTTTTGGATTTTTTGGCGTTCCTCCGCCGAACCGTGCCGCCCGAGTTCATAGAAAAAGTCAGTGATGACAGTGCGTTCGTGGGGTTTAAGACGCCGCCACATGAATGCGTCAATGCGAACATGCGTAATATCCTGTTTTTCATTTATTAAGTTTTTGTATCCTGACAAAGCTGTACGGAATGGCACGGAATAACTTTCCGCGTAGTTTTCAATGACATGCAACACCGTGTTTTTGGAAAAACTTATCTCCACAAGGAGGTGGTCACAAAAAGAAAGCAGGTTTTCAAAAAACACTTTACGTTGTTTATACCCGCGCCAAATGTACACCCCGATACCGCAAAAACCCGCAAACACGGCGAGGCAAAAAAGGAAGCGCATGGCAATATGTATATTTAACAACCGTAGACTATGCTCTCTACTTCCTTGACCGCTGTTTCCAAGTCTATGTTTTTAACTGTATGCATTTTATCCTTTATGCAAGGACCAAGTAGTTCAATACGCCCCCATTCTTTGTCACAAAGTGCTTGATGCTTTATGATTTGTGCCACACTTGTCTGGCGGTGCCTTGTCGCATCGGTTTTTCTGCGTTCGCTAATTAAAATCGCAGGCGCCACCAGTTGAATCAAGTTTGTATTGATTTCCGCATGCCACGTCGGCAATGGTCTTTCTTTAAGGTACTGGATTTTGCTTCCGTGACGAAAGGCTGTCACCAAATGCGCTAATAGAATAACGTTCTCGCCATCTTTACTCATTTTTTCAAGTTGTTGTCTATATTCATTCTCCATAACATGTACCTTAATACTTTGCGAAGTTTGCTCGAGTATTTTGTACTGGTATTCGCTAACTCTTTCGCGAACATCGTACGATTCGGCAATTCCAAGAAGATACATTAAAAGCCTTGACCCACTTACAACTTTGATTTCAGGATTGCGCTGCCTTAATGCCTCGGCAACAGTATCCTTACCAACTCCGTTAATCCCGAATATTGTATTCAGTCCAATGTAACGATTTTTCATTGTCACAATATAGCATATTAACCGCAGTTTTACAATAGCATCTACCTAGTCGCGTTTATTATCGCTTCCAAAACACGGCCGTATTTGGTGATTGCGGATTCGTGTCCGAACACAAGAAAATCCGCGAGGGTAAATTTGCGTTTTGATACTTTCTTTTGCTCGTTTTCGATTTGCATGACTTCGGCTTCGATTTTGCCGCCGCCGTTTTTGAATATTTCAAGGCATTTGCGTGCGTTTACTTTGACTATGCCCGATACTTCGTCGGTTTGGTAATTGAAATCTGTCAGCTGCCCGCCGAATTCGGCAATATATACGTTTGCAAAAGCCCGGTCTTTATATGCCGTGCCTTTGTCTAATCTCCATGGAATGATTTCGACAAGCTGCGCGGCGTTAATGTCTGCGGCGTATCCAAGTTCCTCGAATACTTCGCGGGCAAAGCCCTGCTGCATTGTTTCGCCTGCAACAATGTGGCCCGATGCGGTTGTATAGCATTTGCCGCCATCAGCCCGCATTTGAAAAAGCACATCGCCGCTTTTCGTGTAAAGCCAGCAATGCACCGTTTTGTGCCAAACGCCTTGCGCGTGGACTTCGAACGAGTCCATGCGGCCAAGCGGTTTGCCGTTTTCGTCATAAATGTCTAATTGGTCCATGTAAGCAGTTTAGCATAGATTTTCCATAGCGCAAAACAAATTATTCAGCGGTCCGGCTCCATCGCATAACTTTTACGATTGGCGGCCGCGATTTGCCTAAACATCCTTTCGTTATTGTCTGTGTCGAAATCAAAGAAATTGAACTCGCCCTCGGCGTATTTGAAATCAAATGCGACATGCTTTATGCCCATAGACTTCAGACATTCACCAAATGCGATAAGCCGTTTTTGATAATGACTTATACCGCCCAGAATCTTTTCTATGTCTTTTGTTCTTGTTGCAAAGTTCGGGTTTTTGACTATTGATTCCTTTAATTCAAATGGGTATGCCTTATCCTTCTTTTCAAACCTCATATAGCCTTCGTCGACAAACGGATACTTGTGGATTTCCCGCGAACGACCGCGAACAAGTTCCATAACACACGGAATCGATTGCGGAAACATATCGTCCAATTTGAATTCCACCCGCCCGTCTATAAAGTCTTTTTGATTGTCCCGTTTGACGTGCCATATTTCAACATAATTAGACATGTCAAATTCCCGGAGTTTTTCTTTTGTTACAAATAAGTCCTCTTCATTTTCAATAAGGAAATTCGGCAGTTCATTATTTTTCTCCTGCGGCACCAGAATAGCAAAATTGACACCGCTGTTGTTGGTTTCTTGTAATCTGCGTTCAATATTGTTAAGACATTTTTCAATGTCTGCGATATCGTGCCGCTCAACTGTTTCTTCAAGGTGTTCTTCTGATAAGATCCCCCAGTCGACAAGAAGTTTATACTTCCAAAACTTTTTAGGCGGATTAGTTTTCTTAGTTTTCATTGTGTTAATATAACACATATCACCTTTACAACGCAAGCAACTTTAAATTCCTGTCAAACACGCCCGCAATGACGCCGGCGGTGTCTTTGACGGTAAGAACGACATAGCGGTCGAAAACCATTTCATCGATGAGTTCGCGCCAAAAAGGTTTCATGCGGATTTCATCGATGTTGCGCGCATGAGTGGAGGCGAAAATGCACACGCCGCTGCGGGCGGCTTGGCGTACCATTTCGATGTCTTCGCGGGTTGCGATTTCGTCGGTAATAATGACGTCGGGGCGCATGGAACGAATCCCGTTTTGAAAACCGTATGATTTGGAACATCCAGTCAACACATCGGCACAATTCCCCACATCAAGTTGGTTTTCTCCCATATAATTCGCGGCAAGTTCTCCCCTTTCGTCCAACACCAACACGTTGGGCAGGTGATATTTGTCGCTCACCTGCCATGCAAGGTCGCGCAGGAATGTGGTCTTGCCCGCGCCGGGAGGGCTTATCACAAGGGTTTTAAGGGGAGCGCGTTCGCCGAAAATATACGGAATCACGGAATATGAACAACCCCGGATTTGGTGCGGGATACGGATATTAAGGCTAGAAATATTTTTGATGGTACCGACGATACCGTCTTCCACCACCACCTCGCCGCAGATTCCGATGCGCACCCCGCCGCGAATGGTGATGAAGCCTTGTTTTAATTGTTCGTTGACGGCGTACAAAGAATAATCGCTTGCCTTGTGAACAATTGTGTCAAGGTCGGTGCGGGTGGCGATGATTGCGTCTGGCGAGTGGTGATTAAGTCCCGCGGGGGTAAGATAAAAACTCCGGCCCGCGAGGGCAACAACTATGGGCGCGTTTGCCCGCAATCGCAATTCATACACGCGGTCGAGGGGTAAGCGGTTGAATACGGATTGCAGCTTCTCGGGCAATATTTCGTAAAGCATATCAATGTATATTAGGTGAAAAATGTCGGAAAACAAAAAATAACCCCGCGCTTGGGGGAGGCGCAGGGTCCATCTGATTTAGCTTTTTAAGATTTACTTTAGTAATAATACACTGTCACGGTTGTGTGTCCGGTAATGATGAACCAAAATATGTCGCCGTCCCAAAAACTTGACGAGTTTGATTGAGAGTATTTGGTGTTACCGATTTGGAAGTATGCAAAGTAATACAAACAATATTCGTCAAATCCACGACCGTAATCGTATAACCAAAATTCAATTTCCATGCCGGATCGGTAACTTTTTGTATAAGTATCAAAAGGACCGAGTTCTTTGTGACCGACTACCGCGCTTTTGACGGTAAGTGTATACCATTGTGTTTGGTTGCCGCCGCCTTGATTACCTGCGATGTTATAATAGATTGTAATGGTTGTGTTTGAATTCAAAGTATACATAAAGATGCTGCCGAAATCCGCCTTGGTATATTTTTGCGACCCGACCATGAAGTAAGCGAATTGATAACCATAGTATTCGTCAAATCCACAACCGCTGTCGTATAACCAGAATTCCAATTCTGTGCCTTCCGGGTACTTTTCTTGGTAACTATAAAACGGACCTAATCCCCCGCCGACTGCTGCACTTACAACCGTCACGGTGCGTTGCGCTGTGGGGTCATTTGGATTTACCCACCAGCCGTAAAGCATTGTATGCGAAGTGAAATTGCAAACAGCCTCGTCTTCGATAAACTTGCCTTTGCCGTTCTTTTGTGTGCGCCAGCCTTTGAATACAAGTTCACCCATTACAAACTGGTCGGGGATATATATGCCTGAATAAATACCGTACATGGGTTCTCCGACCGTGACTTCGATGCTTGACGGGGCGATTAACCCGGGATATTCGGGGTTGAACGAAATCATATAAGTATTCGGAATCCATGTTGCGACGAATGTAACGATACCGGAGTTTTTGGTAAGACCGCCGGGTACATAACCATCTTTCAAAACTTCCCCGTCAAATCCGTGCCGCCACCCGCCGAAAGTATAACCGTCGCGGTTGAAGCCCGATTTATTTATTTTCAAAAGTTGCGTTTTGTTTTCGCGTGTTTCGTCTACGTTGGTGTCTTCGTTAGTGTAAAGCGGAACAGTGCGCTTGGTTTCGCGCGTAAGGTTCCCCGCAAGACCGTTGTTGTAATGAACGGTCAGCTTGCCCGCCGATTCAAACGGTTTGACGATTAGTATTGTTGCAATGACGCCAAACACAATGACGATTCCGATTGCAGTTAATGCGATTGCCCTTTTTAACATGATTTTCACCCCTTAATAATATTTTTCTGAGGATAATATACCATGCCTTATCGATTTTGTCAATACCTTTGGGAAAAATTTTACAAAATTGGGGGTTGACAAGGTATGGATTATTTCATTACAATGGTGCATTGGGGTAAAAATAATCATAAGGAGTAAAAATGCAAAAAGGAAAACTTGGCACAATCAACACAGCCATTGTCGGCTATGGCAACCTTGGCAAAGCCTGTGAACAACAAATCAGGCAAAGGTCGGACGAGTTCAATTTGGTGGGTGCGTTTTCGCGTCGTCAACAACCCGGCACTATACCGCTTGACAACATTATGAAATACAGAGGGTTAATTGATGTTGTTCTATTCTGCGGTGGATCAAGCAACGATGCGCCTATTATGGTTCCGCGTCTTAACGAAGACGGTCTATCAACGGTGGATAGTTACGACAATCACGGTGAAATCCCAAATTACCTAAAAACACTTCAAGCCGCAACCGATAAAAGCGGAACAACCGCGATTGTCGGCGCAGGTTGGGATCCAGGGCTTCTTTCAATTCAGAGAGTTCTGAACAAAGCATTTATGCCGAATGGAGTGCAAAATACCCTTTACGGAGGGGAAAGCGGAGGTTTAAGTATGGGACATTCCAACGCCGTACGAGGAGTACCGGGTGTAAAGATGGGAATTCAACTTACCTTTGCACGGAACGACGCGCAACAATCGGCACATGAAGGTCAAAAAGTTGCCGGCAACGAGCGACACAAACGCGTGTGTTACGTGGTATCCGAGCCCGGTGTCAGCAAAAAACTTATCAAAGAACAAATCTGTAATATGCCGGAGTATTTTAAGGGTCAGCAAACAATAGTTAATTTTATTGACGAGCAAGAATTCCTCCAAAAATACAGCAACCTGTTTACGCATGGCGGGCAAATTATTTCTGTTGATCCAAATGCAAAAACAAACTTTTCAATCGAAATGAAAAGCAACCCCGAACTTACGGCAACCGCAATGCTAGCATACACCAGGGCAAACAGAGAAATGCATTCCAGACTTATGAGCGGTGCGTTCACTATTGCAGATGTTCCGCCTGCATGGCTTATTAAGGAAGAAGACCGATTAGGTTTAATTTAACACACGTATATTATCACAAAACCTACACACACTACCCATGTCGGATTGAAACGCTTCGCATGGTTAAGACACTATGCTTGGTGTCTTAATCGGGCAAAGGAGGTGGAATATGCTTAGAGGCAGATCCAAGGCGCGTTCAAATGCACGTTCGCATAATACGAACAGAGCAAGCGATGCCAAAGGTTGTTCACGGTAAAGCATACCACAAAAAAACGGCTTCAATCACGAAGCCGTTTTTTGTGGGTCAATAACTTTTACCTATTCGGATAATCTGCAGATTTTTCTGTAAGTATAACCAGTTCCACACCCGCCATCTTGAGAATTTCCTTGCTTTCCGTTGCGCTGGAGCTGTGATAGTCTTGTTGCGCGACTACTCTGGCGATTCCCGAATTGGCAATAAGCATAGCACAATTGCGGCAAGGAGTCATTCGGCAATATAACGTGGCACCATCAACTGATATTCCGTTTTTGGCGGCCTGTGCTATGGCATTTGCCTCGGCGTGTGCCGTGCGCATACAGTGTTTCGATGAAGTGCCATCTTCATTTTTAACCTCTTTCATTAAATGACCGACATCATCACAGTGAGAAGAACCTTTCGGTGCGCCGACATAACCGCTTGAAAGCAATACGTTATCACGTGCAATCACACAACCGGAACGTCCGCGGTCACAAGTGGCACGTTTACTTATTGCCTCCATAATCTCCATAAAGTACTCATCCCAATTCGGTCTTTTGTATTTATTCATGCCATACTCCTTTACACCTGTTGTTGGAGCTCCACATAGTTTAACAGCCACACTAATTATTCAACAAGAATTCGTTGCTTGGATAGTATCGCGAAAACTATATAGACCGAATTAAATATATTACATACAGTTAAATGTGTCAATGAAAAATCCTGCGGCTTTGCAGGATTTTGTTTTAAGTATTCCACCTTCCATTTTTCAAATTTTTCACGATTCGCTGGGTTTTGATAGTATTTGTATATCGTTTGTGCGAGTGGATATAACAACCGATATTTTTGCTCGTCAGACAATCCATGATAATCGGGAAAGCCATAAGTATAGACTTTTCGATTGCCGCATTGCTTTTGTTCTATAATTTCTGTTTTCAAAACGGCAGGCCCTCCGCTTCTTCCGGCGAAAGGACTCGCATACCGTTGCATTGTTCAAAGTGATATTTGCAAAAGGCGGTGAATTTGATTACGTCTTGGAATCGGCCTACAAATGCTTTGCGAACTTCATCTGGTGCGTCTTTGTATAGTTCAGACATTGGCAAGTTTGACACGATGTAGATGTGTAGATAACAGGCGGTGCGGTTAGAGTATCGAGCCGGGAGTTCCAGCGGCAGCTTGTCGAGCAAGTTATTCACAAACTCTATTTCTAAGCCCTTGCCGGTAAACTCGTCGAGCAGCAAAACCTTGTGAGCATTGTAGCTTTCAAATGTGCCGGTGCGGTAATTCGTGACGCGGCAAATATCTTTCTTCTCGTGTTTGTCCCGAACATACGTTGTTTTACCAAGCCGCGTTGCACCGTATATGTAAGTGACTTTTACTTCCCGGTCATCGTTGCCGTATTTTTCTTTCAAATAGTCTTGTCGGAACTTTTCGATTTTGTCTACACCGAATTGTGCGTAAAGTGTCGGGAACTCTGATTGCAATTCCATGTTGGTTGCACCTTCATATAATTTTTCAAAGAATCGCTCGGTGCTGTTTTTCTTTTCCTTATCCCCGGCATCAAAGTTATCAATCGTGCTGGTGCGGCTTGACGGATCGTATAGCACTTTGCCTTGCTTCCTGCATTTGTCTGTGTCGTGTATCAAGTAATCGTAAGCACTCTGAGGGCATTTAACAGGTTTTGCAAATACAATTCCCATATCCTCGCTTGCGAACTGCTTAAACCAAGAGCCGCGTTGATTTCGTGTTAGTTGCACGAGATAATGATAATGCGGTTTTTTGAGTTCGCCGGTGCCGTCATCTTTTGGACATTTATCGTGCAGTATATGAGCATAAGCTTTAACATCAGTTGAGTTGATTATTGCGTCTAATTGGTCGAGGTGGTAACAGTTTCCACTCCACCATGTAGCATATTGTTTTGAATAGTCCATGTGACCTCCTTCTAAGAAATTTTTGTAGCGTCAGCAACGTTTGTGTTATGTGTTGCGAGGGCTAAGACGTAGTGTTAGCCCTTGTGGGTACCAGAGCCGTACAGGGATTGCCTGCCGACCGCACAGCGGAACCCGGCAGGCAATCCCCCTGCTCCTTTTTCAGAGTTCGCAGACTGTAATAGCCTTTCTTGAAACGATGCCGCCAATGGATTTTGTTCCATGTTTTGAACGCACCTTTGACGATCTTCTTTTCAAGCCTCCGTGCCATTTTTGGGGACACGTAATCTTGGGTTTCCAGACTTATGGATAGCAAGCCGTAAAGCTCTAACAAGAAATCCGCTTGTAATTCAAAAAATGTTTTCATGATGAGCCTCCTTTATTGAAATAATTTGCGTAGCTTTCATAAGTTTGTGCCGGAGGTTGAATGACTTCTTGGCAGAAATCACTATTCATGTGACCCCGGAAAAAGTCAGGTTCGCAGCCGTGTGAGTCATAAACCTCGTGGACGTTGACATCGCTTTTGATTTTGTCTTGTTTGTAATTCTTCAAGACGTTACCGCTTTCACGATACTTGCGAAAGCCTAGAGCTGTTTCAAACCGTCGCACGATCCACTCTTGACCGATTACTTTGCCATACCTATCTTGTATATCGCGCTTGGATTGAATCTCGATAACCTCGCACAGTTCCCGAATGTTGATGTCAATAAGGTCATACCTCTGCACGTCTATCCAAATATCGTAATTATTGTGCCGGTGCCTTTCATAGAATCGTGATTGATAGTCCGAGAAGTTTACCCACTTTCGAGCATTGAAATATTCTTGCCCTTCTGTGATAAAGATTGCGGAGTAAGGCGGCAAGAAATGTACAAACTTGTTCAAATTGTCAAAATCCACGAAGCCTAGATGTGCAGGGTTAATTGTAAAAGCAGTTCTGCGATGATAACCCCAACGCTTGCCGAGAACATGAAAGTTGGAATACACAACATGATTTTCGGGGAGAGAATAATTAAACCCTCCCCGTTTTTTAATCATGATTGCATTTGCGGACTTGCGATACCGGATCCGATTGTAGAGTTCGGTGTTCGCCAGATATGCCATGAGAGATGTTTTGCCAACGCCCGGCTCGCCACAAATGATTTTGATTGCCACGCTACACCTCGATAAGGCGAATGTTCAAGCCGTTGAGCATGAAGTAGTACATGAGCAAGTCATTGCAGCCACCGGTTTCGCTGAAAGAAATCTGTAAGCGTGTGTGTGTTTGGTAGAATGTCATCAAGAAAAATAAATTGACTTGCGTTATGTTTGGCTCTTTCAATCCGTCAGAGAACAACAAGCAATGCACCGATTCAAGTTCGCGTTGCTCGATATACATATCGTAAACAGGCTGATTGTTTATCAACATCCATTGACTTTTCATATCGTCAAAATCAAATCGTGGGAATTGTATTTGTACAAAGTAAAT
>Ga0123353_10003306_pt1 | contig 20324 bp, 19 predicted proteins | sample TergutLab28metaG_3_FD_92763 | JGI IMG/M metagenome (GOLD analysis project Ga0123353, IMG submission 92763) | Labiotermes labralis P3 segment gut microbial communities from Petit-Saut dam, French Guiana - Lab288 P3 | ecosystem: Host-associated > Arthropoda: Insects > Digestive system > Gut ... | reverse complement strand
TACTGGGTAAGACCGACCCTGAGGGTGTCGATTGGGTGATCGCTCCGTTGACCGTGATCGTGGGGGAGAAGGAGTTCGTCGACGACGATAATCTCGATGTTGACGAGATGATGAGCGAGATGAAGGCGTATCAAGGTCCCACGACGAGCGCCTGCCCGTCGGTCGGAACTTATGCCGAGAGCTTCCGGCGCGCGAAGAATACCATCTGCGTCACCATCACCTCTCAGCTGAGCGCTTCCTATGAGAGCGCGCTACAGGCCAAGGAAATGGTAGAGGCTGAAGATCCCACACGCAATATCCATGTGGTCGACTCACGTGCGACATCGGGAAAGATGACGCTTATAGCTGAAGAGGCGGAGCGCCTCATCAAAAAGGGACTCTCGTTCAGCGAGGTCGCTCGATTAGCGGATGAAGCGCGTGACAGCATTATGCTGTTCTTCTCGCTCGCATCGTTCGATAATCTCATCAAGAACGGTCGTATGCCCAAATACCAAGGCATGCTCGGTCAAATACTGAAGATGCGTCCGGTAGCGTACGCGACCAAAGAAGGGACTATCGAGATCCTCGACAAACCGCGTGGTGAGAAAGCGATGCTACGAAAGATGGTCGAACGGATGCAGGAATTTCGCAACCTCGAGGATAAGTCAGTGATCATCAGTCATTGCAATGCGGAGGAGGTTGCGCTCAAGCTCAAAGAGAAACTTGAGGAGACGGCAAACCTCAAGAGCATCCGTGTCATGCCGACACGCGGACTCTGTTCGTTCTACACCGATGAGGGCGGATTCATCGTCGGCTATTAAGAAGGCGTATCATGTTCACAGCATCCGAGCTTACACCGCTCACTCTCATCACCGGCCACTATGGGGTCGGGAAGACGAACCTGACGATCAATTTCGCGCTTGATCTGCGCGAAGCGGGAAAACAGGTGACCGTCGTCGATCTCGATATCGTCAATCCCTACTTTCGCTCATCGGACTATACGCAGATGCTCGAGGGCAGTGGCATCGAGGTCATAGCTCCGACGTTCGCGGGCACCACTCTCGACACACCGGTGTTGAGCGCGGCGTTGTCCGGCGTGTTCGAGCGTGACGGCTTTGTTCTGGTCGATGCGGGAGGCGATGATGTCGGCGCGACCGCGATGGGTCGTTATCGTCAGCAGATCGGCGCGCGTGATTTCGAAATGCTCTATGTGGTAAACGCCAATCGCAACCTGACGGTGCAGGCCGCAGGAGCGCTCGAGGTGATGCGCGAGATCGAGGCGGTGTGCGGACTCAATGCGACCGGCATCGTCAACAACACACATCTGCAGAATGAGACCACCTGTGAGACGATATTGCAAGGTGAGCCGTTCGGTGTCGAGTGTGCGCAACTGACGGGATTACCGCTCGTTTGCGTGAGTGTACCCAAAGGCATGGAGTGTGACGGGATGACGACCCCTCCCGAAAAACAATATCCGACCGAGATCTACGTCAAACCACCCTGGATGTGAGGGCGCTACCGCTGGTCCTGGTCCACCCGCCCTATTTAGCTTAGAAGTTCTTCGACCATATCCGCGGCGTGCGCGGCGGTGATGTGTAGATCCTCGAGCCGCTCTCCCCGTAGTGGTTGGAGTACGTAGTCCGAAGCCTCCATGCGACCCGGCGGTCTGCCGATCCCGCACCGGATCCGCTGGTATCGATCGGTCCCGAGCTTTGCGTGAAGTGAACGCAGACCGTTATGACCGGCATGTCCTCCTTCGGTCTTGTGGCGCAAAACCCCCTCCTCGATATCCAGATCATCGTGGATGATGATGATACGGTCAGGCTCGAGCTGGTGATCACGCGCAAGACGTGCCACGCTCACTCCGGAGAGATTCATGAAGGTATGGGGCTTGACCAAGAGAACACGCTTCTCGGCGATGGTGACCGGGCAGGTCAACGCGCCCGCTTCTGACTTCCAATAGTTGGCTGCATGTCGCTTTCCCAGTGCATCAATGGTGAGAAACCCCACGTTATGTCGGGTATTCTCATACTCATCACCGGGATTGCCCAACCCCACTATCAGATACTCGATGTCGTTCATAGGCATATTGTAGCATCAGCATTGAACCACCAATATGGTATAGTAGATAACCGCTGGAAACGCGCGATTAGCTCAGCTGGCAGAGCGCTTGCTCGACACGCAAGAGGTCACAGGTTCAAGTCCCGTATCGCGCACCATTAAAATCGCAGGTGAGGGTAGGTATTGCGCCCTCACTTTTTTGTATGTATCGAGTAAGGTGATCTGAATGCAGATTTCGATATCGTATCAGCTGAACGGTCTGATTTGAAGGAAAGCATCTTTATGTCTATAATCGAACCGGTAACAGATATTTGATATCTCTGTTTGATTGTGATATGCAAATCATGTTTGGAGGAACAATGGGAACACTTCGGAAGATCTCAGTCCTAGCCCTTGTACTTGTGTTGATGTTGAGCGTTATACCTCTGGCTTCAGGCGCTAAACCGGTGGGTAATCTTTCTTGGCTCTTAGTGTCCCCCGGCGCATCAGGATCGGGAGGTGACCAAGACTCTGCTCGTCCCTCGATAAGCGCTGATGGTCGCTACATCACGTTCTGGTCATATGCTACGGATCTGATCGACGGAATGGTCATCGACACAGGGTCCGATGGGTGCGGCTGTGAGGGCGCGTGTGGCTGCGAAGGCGAGTGTGACTGCGAACTCGAGATCAGCAATGTCTATCTTTATGATGTCGCGACCGGGGAAACAACACTTGTCACCAAGGGCAGCGCGGGTGTGGGGTGTAATGGCGCGTCAGATAGCCCTGAGATCTCGGCTGATGGTAGTCGCATCGTCTTTAGATCAAACGCGACCGATCTTATACCCGGTGAGCCGACAACCATCGATGATAATGTATTTCTCTACGATGTCGCGACACAGGTGACGACTTTGATAACACCGGGAGAACTCGGAAATGGCCTGAGTGGCGGAGGAGTGTGGGGCAACACGATAAACGCGGATGGTAGCAAGGTCGCTTTTTCCACCAGCGCTAATGATGTGATACCTGAAAAGACACTCAACTCTAAATATAATGTCTTTTATTACGACGACAATACCGGGATGACGACTCTTGTGACAAAAGGGGCTGGTGGACTTGGTGGTGATTACGATTCGGTAATCCCGGCGATATCAGCCGATGGTACCAAGATCGCATTCCAATCACGTGCCACGGACCTCATTCCTTCGATGACGACGACACACTATATAAACTCATTTCTCTACGATGTTGCAACTGAGGATATAACACTCATCACCAAAGGTCCTCTCGGCAATGGCTGTGACGCGGATGGCAGCACTGGGATTATGAATGCCTCTGCTATCTCTGCCGATAATACAACGGTTGTATTTCAATCATGGGCGACCGACCTTTTTGATGATGCTGCGCTCAATGGTAATGGAAACATATTTGCATATGATGTTGCGACCGAGGTGATCACTCTTATTACAGCCGGTCCCCTTGGTGTTGGTGGGTCAAGAGATTCCCATGGTCCCAATATATCTGCCGATGGATCGACCATCGGTTTCATGTCCCGCGCGACCGATCTTATTGCCGATGTAACGACAACGGGTCAGCAAGTATTCACCTATGATGTTGTCACGGGGACGACGTCGCTGGTGACCCTTGGATCATCCGGTATTGGTGGAAACGCAAACTCGAACCGTCCTTCCCTGAATGCAGATGGCTCGCTCCTCACGTTCCACTCTGATGCGACCGATCTGATGGATGCGGGTGCGACGCAGCTTAGGCAGGTGTTCCTTGTCCATCGCGGCATCGAATTTAACGTTACCTTTGATGCGCAAAACGACACCAAACCTCTTGTAGTAACTGTTGCCGAAGGAAGCCCGGTCGCGCAGCCGACCGATCCGACCAAGGCAGGTTATGTATTTGCGGGATGGTGGACCGATCCCACCGGCGGTGTTCTGTGGGACTTCAGCACTCCGATAACCGCAGATATGACGCTTTATGCTCATTGGACTTTGGCAGTCCCGCCTGGTCCGGATGTTCCCGCAACGGGAGATAGCGCTCTGTTGCTTAGTCCGATCATCGCACTTGGATTTGGCTGGATCGTGCTTATGGTGGAATCGAAGAAAAGGCGCTAGCGCGCTTACATATCAGGTCTGTGAATGAATGAGGGTCTTTTACGACCCTCATTCTCATTCATCCGCGTAAATATCGATTGCGTCACGGAAGAACTCGGCGGCACCGGGTGTGATGTCATCGTAGTGTTTCTTAAAGCGGGGATCCGCGCAATACATCTGACCCATGTTGCGATGCATCTCCTTGCTGTACATGCCATCAGGCCAAAAATAGCCGAGCCATTGCCGGTGTAGATCGCACACTTCTTGGGCTTCCTCACTTGCGGGATCACCTTGCGCGACGGCAGCCTTGAGCAGCTCATGCATCTTGTTGGAGAGTTGCCCGACATCATCCCACTGGTCTTTGGTCATGCGCGCCACCTTCTTACGCGACGCCTCATATGAATCTGCTCCCCAACGCTCGCGCACCTCGTCGCCGTACTGCTCCTCGTTCTGGTCTAACAGATCCTTTTTCAATCCCTCGAATTTTTCCTCATCGGTCATGGTCGCGGTTCCTTTCATCGTTTCGATGGTCTTCTCAACGGTTGCAATTATGTGTTCGATCTGCTCTTTCCTTGTCCGAAGCTGAGTGAGGTGATCTTGCAGCGCTCGGCTGCGATCGTAGTCCTTGGAGCCGATCAAAGACTTGATGCTCCCTAAATCCATACCGAGCTCCTTATAGAAAAGGATCTCCTGCAACGTATCGACTTCGCTTGAGGTATATCTGCGATAGGACGCACCGGTCACATACGCAGGTCGCAGAAGACCTATCGTATCGTAGTAACGCAGAGTGCGTGTTGATACGCCTCCCAGTTGCGCTAATTCTCGAATACTATAGTCCACCCGCTCGCTTTCTCTCTCGCGTTCGTCCATAGTATAAACCTTTACGCTACGTCAATGTCAAGCGATAACCAGGATCCACCTGTCCGGAAGAGAGCACGAAATCGATCGACCTTGTCCGCGCTCTTTGCGAGTGTGGTTCAATACAACTATGCGTATTGACTATCACATCCATACCGGCGCGTCCTTTGACTGCGTCGAAAACGCGGACGCGGTGTGCCGCACCGCCATCAAGAGGGGTCTCACGGCGATCGCGCTGACCGACCACATGGATTTTCTTCCCAATCACGAAATAAACTGGCAGACCGATTTCGACGCGGCGTATCATGAGATCGCCTTAGCAACGGATAAATACTCCGGCGTACTCGATGTCGCGCGCGGTGTCGAATTTGGCCAACCTGAATACAACCGTGCGGAGGCCGCGCGCTTCGTCGAGCTCTACCATCCGGATTTCATCATCGGCTCGATTCACTATCTCGATCCCTCGTTCGATATCGGTATGTCGAGCCTTGCCGAGCAGGATCCGGTCGAGCTGTTCTTGTTCTATCTGGGGATGCTGCGCAAACTCGCGGTGGAATCCGACTATGATGTGCTCGGCCACCTGACCTATCCCTGGCGTTATTTCAAGCGTGAGCGAGACTATGACTTCACGACCGCCGACTACCTCGATCGGTTCGAGGAGCTCTTCATGATCGTGATCGAGCGAGGCAAAGGCATCGAGGTCAATACCTCTGGGCTTCGTCAACCGCTCGGTGAGTGTCTGCCCAATGAGGAGATAGTGCGTCTCTATCGCGCTTGTGGTGGCACGATAATCACGACCGGCAGCGACGCGCACCGACTCGACCAGATCGGTCTGGGGATCGATGAGGCGACCGAGATGATCAGGCGTATCGGCTTCGAGGGGATTACCACGTATCATAAGCGCATTCCGACGATGCACCCCTTCTAGGAGAAGAACATGATATTCGCAAGCCCCAATACGAAAATGAAGCAACACCGATGATCTACATCGAAAACCCGCATACCGACCCGGTCCACAACCTCGCCCTCGAGGAGTTCATGGTCACCTGTGATGACCGTGACATCGTGATGTTGTGGCAAAATGATCCGGCGGTGATCGTCGGGCGAAATCAGCATACCGAAAATCAAGTGGATCGCGCCTTTGCCGAAGAACACAGCATCGCGGTGATCCGGCGTCTCAGTGGGGGTGGTGCGGTCTATCATGATCTGGGCAACCTCAACTTCACGATCATTGCCCGAGACGCGACTCGCTATAAGAACGACTTCTCGTTCTTCACACGCCCCATCATCGAGGTGTTGAACTCATACGGCGTCGATGCCCGGTTCAGCGGGCGCAACGACCTGACGGTCCAGGGCAAGAAGTTCAGCGGCAATGCCCAGTATAACCACGGCAACACGGTCCTCCATCACGGTACCTTGCTGTGGGACAGTGATCTGGAGGTGCTCGCCGGCGTCCTCAGACCGAAGAAACGCATCGAAGCGCGCGAGGTCGATTCGCATCAGGCGCGCGTCACGAACCTGACCGCCTTTACCCCGCCCCAGATCACACTCGCTCGCTTCAGATCAGACCTGGTCACCGAGTTGACCGAGGGGCAAGGCAGAACGGTCCAAGCCGCGCTTCCGATGCTGCCCGATGCGTTGCTTGAGAAGTATCGCAGTGACGAATGGAATTGGGGAGAAGGACTACCCGATGAGGACGAGCGTGGTGTCGTGGGCTTTCCCGCCTCATGCTAGAATACTTTTGTGAAATCCGATACCGGACATAACGCGGTCATTACGACCGATGCGGCGCTCGCCGATGCGATACAACAGATGCGGACCCACTCGGTCATCGCGGTCGATACCGAGTTCATCCGTGAAAAGACCTACTACGCGCAGCTGTGCTTGATCCAGATCGCCTACGGAGATACGGTGGTCCTGGTCGATCCGCTCGCCGACATCGATCTGAGCGCGCTGCGCGAGGTGTTCTGTGATCTCGATATCCTCAAGATCTTTCATAGTGGACAGCAAGACCTTGAGATACTCTATCAAGCGCTCGGCGAGCCGGTCAGACCGATCTTTGACACGCAATGCGCCTCGGCGATCATGGGGATGACCGATCAGATCAGCTATGGCTCATTCATCAAGAACATGCTCGACGTGGAACTTGCCAAGATCGGGAGTTTTTCCCAGTGGGCAAAGCGACCGCTGACCGACCAGCAGCTCGAATATGCGAAAGACGACGTCTCCTATCTACTGAAAGCCTACCCGGTCGCACGCAAAAAGCTCAAGAAACTCGGTCGGCTCAAGTGGCTCGATGAGGAATTCGCCCATCGTGAGTCGGTCGACTTCGTCAAAGATACTGAGCCAGAACTTGCTTTCCGATATGTTAAGCGGATCTCGACACTTTCCCCACGCCAAGCTGCGGTCGCGCGCGAGGTCGCTGCATGGCGCCAGCTTGAGGCGATCCGTCTGGATCGTCCTCGACGCCATATCCTGCCCGATGAGACCATCATAGAGATCTCGCGCAAGCAACCCCGCTCGGTCGAGGGGCTTGAGAACATCCGCGGGCTCAACACACATGCGCGTCGACACGCCCAACAGATCTTGGCAGCGGTGCGCGCAGGCAAACGCGTTCCCGATGATGAACTCCCGGTCACAAAGATCGCCGAGAAGCCGACCACCCATATCGATCCGAGCGTCAAGCTCGCCAACGCCCTGGTCGCGCGTCGCGCAAAAGAATACCAGATCGCGCCCAATGTCTTGGCCAGTACTGCTATGCTCGAAGAGCTGATCAGGAATCCGAACTCGTCCGCTCAGCTGCTGCAAGGCTGGCGCAAAAAAATGATCGGACAAGAGCTGCTCGACCTTCTCAATGGCACCATTGCGTTGTTTCTTTGTGAGGGAAAAGTGCAGACTGTGTGTATTGATGAAGACGCATGAATAGATATTTAGAAGATATGTATACTTGTGGACAAGTTGAAGCAACACAAGAAAAAACCGTGACACCAAACACGTCACAACGAGGAAGGAAGTGTACATAATGGTCGAGCAATCAGCAGGGTTGGCGAACGCGGGGTTCATGGGATTGAACCCGATGTTCATCGGTCTGACCCTTCTCACCATGGTCTTGGGATTGGTGACCCAATGGTGGATCAAAAGAACGTTCAATCGGTTCAGCCACGTACCGACCGCAAGCGGGCTGACGGGAGCACAAGTAGCGCAGGAGATACTTCGCTCAAAAGGAATTGCGGCACAAGTAGGTGAGCAGACCTCTCGCGATGCGGTGGCGGTCACCGCGGTGAAAGGCTCACTGAGCGACCACTACGATCCCCGCACGGGTGTCGTGGCGCTTTCCGAGCCGGTCTATGGCGTCAATTCGATCGCCTCGACCGCGGTAGCTGCCCATGAAGTAGGACATGCCGGACAGACGGCGCAACGCTACTTCTGGGGTGAGCTCCGTACGAGAATGGTACCGGTGGTCAACTTCGGATCACAGGCGGCAGGTGTCTTGATCATGATGGGTTTCATGATCGGGCTGACCGGGCTGCTCTGGCTTGGTATCATCTTCTTCGCTGGAGCGGTGCTATTCCAGATCGTGACCCTGCCGGTCGAGCTCAATGCGAGCAGCAGAGCGTTGACCTCACTTGTCGATACCGGTATTTTGACCACCGACGAAGTACCAGCGGCACGCAAAGTGCTCCAAGCCGCAGCGTTCACGTATCTTGCGGCAGCTATGATCTCGGTGTTGAACCTGTTGTTCTACATCTTCATGGCGAGAAGGCGCTAGTTCATGGCTGAAGCGGTCGCACTCACCGTTTCGGCGGCATTGAATCTTGCAAAGGATACGCTTCGTGCGTATCCTTTGCGTATTGTAGGAGAGATAAGCGGTTTCAAACCGCACAGTACCTACCGCGCATTTTATTTCCAACTCAAAGATGAGAGCAGCGTCATGGAAGTGACTCTGTGGCGCAATGTCTATTCAGATACCGGAGTCGAGCTCAAGGACGGTATGATCGTCGAGCTCTCCGGTCACTTCGATGTCTATCCCGCCAGAGGGAGCATGTCGTTCATCCCGCGTCACATCAAGGTCGCCGGGGAAGGTGATCTGCGCGCACAGATCGCGGCGCTTGCCAACAAACTCAAGAACGAGGGGCTGATGGATGAGGCGCGCAAGAAGTCGCTCCCCTGGCTTCCCGAGCGCATCGGGGTCATCACGAGCGCCAACGGCGCGGCGATCCACGACGTATTGCGCACACTGGCGCGTCGCTATCCGCTGGCAGAAGTACTCTTTTTCGGTACATTGGTCGAAGGGCATGGCGCCGCCAAGGGGATCGTCACCGCGCTCAAGGCGGCTGACAGCCATGCGCCCGATGTGATCTTGCTGGTGCGCGGCGGCGGGAGCTTCGAAGATCTCCTTCCATTCTCGGATGAGGAGGTCGCGCGCACCATCGCCGCCTGTGAGACACCGGTCGTGACCGGGGTCGGGCATGAGCCTGATTACAGCATCGCCGACATGGTCGCCGATGTGCGTGCCTCGACGCCGACCGCGGCAGCCGAGACGGTCGTACCAGCGCGCGATGAGCTTGAGGCGCTCCTTGCCGGGCACCTCGCGCAGATGATCATCCCGCTCGACCAATTCAACCTGCGAGTCGATGCGCTCCAGCAACGACTGGAGCAGGCACTTCCGGGCAAGCTCGAGAAGAATGCGCTGCACATCGAAGCGCTGCTCGTGCGTCTCGAACAGGCGATACCGGGCAGACTGGCGCGTGATGAGATGGCACTGGGTAACCTGACCGAGCGTTTCCGCGGTGTCGGCTCCCGTATGCTTGAGCGACCGAGGACCCAGTTGACTCATCGCGGCGCGCAACTCGAAGCGCTTTCGCCTCTTAAGGTGCTCGGGCGCGGTTATGCCGCGGTATTCGATTCGAAGACCCATTCGGTCGTCGACTCGATCCACAAGGTGACTTCAGGCGAGCAGTTGACGGTGCAGGTGGCCGACGGATCGATCTTCACGATCGTCGAGCGCACCGCCGGTGTCGCTTGCGAAGAGTCTCTCGACGAGCATTTTGCACAGAACTGAAAAACACGTACGATAGTACCATCGGTAGCAGAGGGGAAGAGATGATCATGGCCGACCAGACATTTGCAGAAGGAATTACCGAACTCGAAGCGATCGTGCACGACCTTGAGAGCGGCAACCTAGAGCTTGAGACCAGCCTCACTTCTTATGAGCGTGGGGTCGAGTTGATCAAAGAGCTCCAGACCAAACTCGAGACCGCTCAACAGAAGGTGACGACGCTGCTCGGCGACGTCGACCCGGCGCCGGTCGAGGGAGAAGAGGAGTTGATGTCATGACCAAGACGGCAGATGATTGCATTTTCTGTAAGATCGCATCCGGCGAGATGGAAGTCCCGCTCGTCTATGAGGACGACCACGTCGTCGCTTTCGATGACATCTCACCAAAATCGGTCGTCCATACGCTGATCGTCCCCAAAGAGCATATCGCCAATCTCAACGACGATCCCAGCCCTGAGCTGCTTGCTCAGGTCTTCGGTGCGGTCCCCGAGGTCGCGCGCATCAAGGGCATCGATCAGTCGGGTTATCGCATCGTTCAAAATAACGGGGACGACGCGTGTCAGACCGTCCATCACCTCCACGTGCATCTCCAAGGCGGAGAGCAATTACCGGTCTAGATCACCCCAACATCACACACCGGCGTGCCGAGGATCGATGATGGATAACGCTGCATACCGCAACGCGCTTGCGATCGATGTGGGCACCTCGTTCGTCGAGGTCGCGCTGCTCGATGTGGCGCAACGTCAAGTCCTTGCGAGCGCGCGCCGGCCCAACCAACAGATTTTTTTCGGAACCAACGTCGTGGCGCGGCTCTCGGCGGCGCTCGAGGGTAACAGCGAGGCGCTCCAACGCGCCGCTCAAGAGAGTGTGCTCGATGCGCTGGCTCAGCTGGGGCGAGGGAGCGTCGATGACATACTCGCTGAAGTCGGGCGCATAGTTGTCGCGGCCAACAGCGTGATGGCCCCGTTATTCTGTGGCGAAGTGCCACACGGGTTGGCACAAGCACCGTTCGACCCCAGCGATATCACGCGGTGTCGGACCGGTCCGCTCATCGATATATGGCACGCGGCGCGCGGCGATGAGACGCTCGAGATCGAGATGATCAGACCGCTCGATGCATTCGTGGGAGGCGACGCGCGGGCGGCGCTTATCGCGACCGGACTCGCGGAGATAGGAGGTGAGACAGGAGGGTCGGTTCCGTTTGTCCCAAATGGGAGGAGCGGACCTGACATTGCTATTACGTCTGGGACAAACGGAACCGACCCGCCTGTCTCACCTGCCTCCCGGTTGATCGTCGATCTGGGCACCAACGCCGAGATCATGCTGCGCAAAGGCGCCGACCTGTTCGTGACGAGCGTGCCGGCAGGGCCCACCTTCGAAGGGATGATCGGAGGCAACATCAGCGGGCTGCGTGGGACCGATGTCATCAGGATGCTCGCAGATCGTGTGCAAAATGGCGCCATCGACAGGGAAGGGCTGGTCATCGACTCCATCGCGTCGCTTCCCCTGACCCAGGAGGACGTACGTGATTTCCAGCTCGCGAAGGCCGCGGTGCGCACCGGCATCGATATGCTGCTCACGCATGCGCACGTAAGCGCTGAGGATATCTCGTCCTTCTCACTGGTCGGCGCGTTCGGCTCCCACCTCGACACCGAGGCGGCAGCAACCATCGGTCTGTTCTCACCGCAACTGCCCAAGCCTTCACCTCCGGACTATGATCGTTGCGCGATGCAGCGCAGCATCGATCTGAATGGGCTCAGCAACGCAGCACTCATCGGCGCGACGGTCGTGGCGCTCGGTAGCTCCAGTGAGCTTGCGGGAGAGTTCACCCATGTCGATCTCGTACATGACGAAGGCTTCAACACATCCTTTCTGAACGCGCTCAAATTCGCGTAGCGCGCCTCATGCGTAATCACACATAAACAAGTTTTTTGGGGTACCATAAAATTGAAGCTATTTTGCATCGCTGATGCTGTTGTTCTGCGTGGGAGGACCCCATTTGTTGAAAGGATAAGCATGGCTACCGAACAGATCTTCATCCCGACTAAAGAAAACCAATCACGTGCATGGATCTCTTCGATGGAAGAGTACCAGAAGATGTATGACGCGTCGGTAAAGGACCCTGAAAAATTCTGGGACGAGCAAGCGAAAGAGTTCCTCTATTGGAAAAAACCGTGGGATACCACGCTCGAGTGGGACTTCACCAAACCGTATGTGTCATGGTTCAAGGGTGGACTTACCAACGCGTCATATAACTGTCTGGACCGTCATACTCAAGGACTGCACCGCAACAAAGCAGCCATCATCTGGGAGTCCGACGGTGGTCGCACCAAGATGTATACCTACCAGAGTCTGCTGACCAAGGTCTGTCGCTTTGCGAACGTGCTCAAAGATCACGGGGTCAAGAAGGGTGATGTTGTCGCGATATTCATGCCGATGGTACCCGAGGTCGTCACGGCGATGCTGGCTTGTGCGCGCATCGGCGCGATCCACACCATCATCTTCAGTGGATTCTCTTCACAAGCGCTGCGCGATCGTATCCAAGACTCGAATGCAAAGTGCTTGATCACCGTTGACGCGGGAAAGCGTGGCGGTAAGGTCATCCCGCTCAAGGTCATGGCTGATGAGGCGATGCTCGAGACCCCGACCATCGAGACCTGCTTCGTGGTCACGCATTCGCGTGCGACCATCAATATGCAGGAGGGGCGCGATTTCTATTACCACGAGGAGACGCGTCGTCGCGATATCAGCAACGAGTGCGAGCCCGAGTGGGTCGAAGCCGACCATCCGCTGTTCATCCTCTATACCTCCGGCTCGACCGGAAAGCCCAAGGGGGTCGTTCATTCGACCGGAGGCTATCTGCTCGGCTGCGCGATCACCACTAAATACGTTTTCGACCTGCACGACGAGGATATATATTTCTGCTCGGCCGACGTCGGCTGGATCACCGGCCACAGCTACATCGTCTATGGACCGCTGTGCATCGGGGGTACCTCGTTGATGTTCGAGGGAATTCCGACCTATCCCAATGCCGGACGTTTCTGGGAGATCTGCGAGAAGCATGCGGTCAACCAGTTCTATACCGCGCCGACCGCGATCCGCTCGCTGATGAAGAACGGTCCGGACGAACCCTCAAAATACAATCTTTCGAACCTGCGCATCCTCGGCTCGGTGGGCGAGCCGATCAACCCGGAGGCTTGGCTGTGGTACTTCCATGAGGTGGGACAGGGTCGTTGCTCGGTCGTCGATACGTGGTGGCAGACCGAAAGCGGTGCGCATATGATCTCGAACCTCCCGGGGTGCACTCCGATGAAGCCGGGAAGTGCCACGCTCCCATTCTTCGGTGTGCAGCCCATCATCTTGACCGAAGAGAAGAAGGAAGCGGCGGTCGACGAGGACGGACGTCTGTGCATCAAGTTCCCCTGGCCGAGTATGCTGCGTCGCATGTGGGGCGAGGACTCTGATAAACGCATGATGGACAACTACTTCGGCATCTTTCCCGGGTATTACTTCTCCGGAGATGGTGCCGCGCTCGATAAGGACGGATACTACTGGCTCAAAGGCCGCGTCGATGATGTGATCAACGTCTCCGGACATCGCATGTCGACCGCAGAGGTCGAGGCGGCGCTCAACTCGCACGCGGCGGTCGCCGAATCGGCGGTCGTGGGGTATCCTCATGAGATCAAAGGTGAGGGAATCTACGGCTACGTCGTGCTCAATGAGGGTTTCGAGCCCAGCGATGACCTGACCCAGATGATCGTCGGTCACGTCCGCAAGGACATCGGTCCGATCGCAAGTCCCGACTATATCCACTTCGTACCGGATCTTCCTAAGACACGCAGTGGTAAGATCATGCGCCGGATCGTACGCAAGATCGCAGCGGGCAAGATCGACAAAGAAGGTTTCGGCGATCTGTCCACGCTGGTCGATCCCGACATCGTCGATGTCATCATCGAGACGCGACCGAACGCTTAGGCGCCGCGCGAAAAAGAATAGAGTCACATGCTAAGTGAACGAATACTTACCCGTGTCACACGGGTGCTCAATCGGGGCTACCTCAACGGAGAGCATGTCGACGATGTCGTGCGTCTGCCCGATCCCGATCCCGAGACACTCTACATGCTCTACACGCATGTGCCGTTCTGCCGTCAACTCTGCACCTACTGCTCGTTCAATCGGTTCTACTTCGAGGAGTGTCGTGCGCGCGCATACTTCAAGAGTCTACGCAAAGAGATGCGGATGGTCGCCGATCAAGGCTATCGCTTCGGAGCGATGTATGTCGGTGGTGGTACGCCGACCGTTCTGCTCGACGAGCTGGTCGAGACGATCGATCTGGCAAAGTCGCTCTTTCCTGATATCGCCGACGTGAGTTCCGAGACCAATCCGACCGATCTGGGCGACGAGCTCTACGACGCGCTGCACGGCAAAGTCGATCGCCTCAGTGTCGGGGTGCAGAGCTTCGACAACGATCTGCTTCACCAGATGAGCCGCTATGCGACGACCGGCAGCGCCGAAGAGACACTCGCGGCGGTCCAGTCCATGCAGGGCAGATTCCACTCATTCAATGTGGATATGATCTTCAATTTTCCCTCACAGACACTGGCTACCCTCGAGCGCGATCTCGATCTCATCAAGCAGACCGGTTGCAACCAGACGACATTCTATCCGCTTATGGCCTCCCCATTGCGCCGCAAGCAACTCGCAGAAACGATCGGTAAGATCGACTACGGGCGCGAGTTCGCCATGTACCAGCTGATCTGCGATCGGCTCGCCGACTCGTTCGTTCCTTCCAGCGCGTGGACATTCAGTGCCGATCCGGATATGATCATCGACGAGTACGTGGTCGACTATCCCGAGTATGTCGGAATCGGCTCGGGTGCCATGTCGTATCTGAAAGGGTGCAACTACGTCAACACGTTCAGTCTGCGCGAATATCACGATCGAATCGCCGCAAACAAGATGAGCACCATCAAACATGGAGACCCCCAGGGACGGCTTTCAGCGATGCGCTATACGTTCGCCTCACAGTTGTTCGGACTTCGGCTCGATAAGAAGGATTTCGAACGACGCTACGGCATGACGGTCGAGCGGGCGCTGCCGCTCGAGATGGACTATATGCGACTGATCGGTGCGTTCGACATTAACAACGACGAGGAGATCACGCTGACCGACAAGGGGCGCTATCTCATGGTCGCGATGATGCGCGAGACGCTCGGATCGTCCAACGACTACCGCGATCGCGCGCGCGCCTCCCTTTCGCGCGACGAGTATCACGAGCTTCTGGTCAAAGACGGGGTCGATGTTGGTAACGGATAGACCGGGCAAGCGTGTCCTCATAGTCGGAGCGGGAAACACCGTCATGGGAGATGAGGGGATCGGGCCGCGTTGTATCGAGGCGTTGGAGGAGTGGTTCGATTTCGCGGAGAACGTCGAGTTGACCGACGCAGGCACGATGGGGCTCGCGCTGCTCGATACTTTGCGCGAGTACACCGATCTGATCGTACTCGACGCTGCGATGGAGACCAGCCATCCTGCCGGCACCGTCATCTTATATACCCCCGATGATCTCGCGCGTCACCAGGTACTGCACAGCGCACACGACATGCGATTTGTCGATGTGCTCAAATCCGCGGCGCTCATGGGTATCGAGCTCGACTCGGTCGTGATCGTCGCTGTTCAGATCAAAGATATGACCCAATGGATACTCGAACTGTCCGATGAGGTTGAAGAAGCGATACCGATCGCGTGTGCCTGCGCGCTCCAACAACTCGAAGGACTCGGCGCGTCGTATTCTCCCAAAGACGATGTCGAGATACCGACGGAACTTTTCGACGCGCTCGATAATTATGCATTAGGGGATGAGTGAACCGGGTCTTTGTGTTGGCGCCCTCGGCAGGAATCGAACCTGCGACACCTGGCTCCGGAAACCAGTGCTCTATCCCCTGAGCTACGAGGGCGCGTAAAAAAGGCTACCATACGGTAGCCTTTTTGTTCTCAAATCAGTGTGATTAGTTATACGCTAATTGCTCCGGTCGGACATGCATCTGCACAGATACCGCACTCGGTGCAGTCCTCAGGACGAGCCATGATCGCGACGTCTGCAAGATCAAAGCATCCGTTCGGACAATCATCGACGCAGATACCGCACGCGGTGCAATCGTCTGCTTTTACTACTGCTGCCATAGTTGAACATCCTTTCACTTAGTTCTCCTACTCGGTACCACGAATGATAGCATATCTGCGCCCGCTGGCAAGAGTCTCCACAAAACATCAAGAGTCCGGTGACAAATGGGACACCAGGGTCCGACCTTGGTGTCCTACGAGCGATCGATGATGGCGCGCAAACGCGGCGCGATAGAGGCGACGAGCGCGCCGAGCACGGTGTCTTTCAACCAAAGAAAAGCTGAGGTGACGGTGGTCAGCGTAGCGAAGGCGACCGGCACTCCCAATACCCAACGCGAGTATGCCCAGGTGTAAAAGATGCCGCATGAGAACACGACCATGATGACCACGAGCGCCGCCATGAAGCATTGCCCGAAGTTATACTGTCCGGGTACATGGGTGGTCTGCTCGGTCTCGATACCTTTGAGAAGTCCGCGAACCTTAAGGTCATCAGGAAGCTCGGGAGGCGTGCGGTTCAAGAACAACGAGCCCAAAGGGGCGCCCAGCATGAAACCGATCAGATATCCGAAAGTGGGCGAAGCCAGATAACCCAGTCCCGCAAACGCCGGATTGGCGAACACCGGCAGCCCGACCAGACCGAGCGCAAGATAGACCGCCATCGTGATGAACGCTTCCCAAGGAGTCAGCAGCAACGCGGCTAAGATCGCGACCGCGGTCTGAAAAGTGAGGTAGGTCATTCCCAGGGGAGTAGGTAGCGGGATCCGCATCCAGGCGCTTACGCTCATCAGTGCCACGAAGAGCCCCATTATCGCGAGTCGATTTGTTTTCAGCATGAGCAGTTAATCTCAATTCTTTCTCTTGATTTTGCTGATTATAAGGATATACTAATTCGTGTGTATTATGTGTTTGGTTTTGTCAGCCGGTCGCGTGCGTCGTCATATGGGGCGCAGGTTTCTGGTCAGGTTATGTGTGGGCAGACACAATGCCACAATGTCATACACACAATGCATCCCTGTAGGCGTAGGACTCTTTTGGTGGGAACTAAGAGAAATTCTGCGGAATTCCGATGTTTTACGTAAAAGGAGGTGTATGGCATGACGAATAAGGGTACCTCATTTTATGAGAGACTCGAAGCACGTGGCGTTTCCCGTCGTGATTTTCTTAAGTTTTGCGGAGCAACCGCCACCATGCTTGGGCTCTCCTCCTCTGCAGCACCCATGATTGGCGCTAAGATCGCCGGCGCTGCAGAAGACGGAGGACTTTACCCTGCTTTATGGCTTCATGGCGGCGCTTGCACAGGCTGCACGGAGTCTATCGCTCAAGCCACTTACCCGAACGTTGCGGACATCGTGCTTGATTTCTTGAACCTTGTCGGTCAAGAGACCATTCAGATGTCAGCAGGTGTGCAGACCTTGGAGGGCAATGAAATGTTTGCCGAGGAGCACGCTGGCAAGTACATCCTCATCATCGAAGGAACCGTTATCACCGGACTCGACGGCAATATGCTACGTGTCGGTGGTCATCCCTTCATCGAGGAACTTGAGCACTTCGCTGAAAGAGCTGCGGTCGTGATCGCACTCGGTTCATGCGCAGTAGATGGTGGATGGGTCGTAGCGTATCCCAACCCGGCAAAGGGAACGGGCGTCAGCGCGTTTCTGAAGTCGAAGGGTGTCGCAACACCGGTCGTCAATCTTCCTGGCTGCCCCATGAATCCCGAGGAGCTCACTTCAGTCGTGGTCGAGGCACTGTTGCTCACCGATCGCGATGCTGATGGTGTTCCCAACCTCGGTCCTATCGTTGCTCGTCTCGACTCGCTCGGTCGTCCCAAGTGGCTGTATGGCTCGACCATTCACGACAACTGCCCACGTCGTGGTCACTTTGAGAACGGCGAGTTCGTCTACGAATTCGGTAGCGAAGAAGAGGCGCTTGGTTACTGCCTCTATCCTGTCGGATGCAAAGGCCCCCAGACCTATCGTCGCTGCCCGATGATCCGCTGGAACAACAGCGTTTCATGGTGCGTCGATTCAGGCGGACCTTGCATTGGTTGTGCTAACTGGAATTGGGTCGATCAAAATGCTCCGTTCCGCGGACGCTTCCGCCGTGTTGGCGCCGGTGTCCTCGGCCGTGGTGGCATCGATCCCGCGGTGGGCGCCGCAGCTATCGGCGGTATTGCCGGTGCAGCTTTGCTCGCTCACGGTTTCGGTATGAAAGCCGCACACCGTATCGGTAAGAATGCGACTCTGAAGACGGAGGAGTGTAAAGAGTATGACGCTAAGCACGCCAAGAAGGGAGGTGCCGTATAATGGCTGAAAACCTAGTTCTAGATCCCGTTACTCGTATTGAAGGTCACCTTCGCGTGGAAGCGGTTGTTGAAAATGGTAAGATCACGGATGCTTGGGCAACCGGTACTCTGTATCGTGGTGTAGAGACTGTCCTGCAAGGTCGCAGACCTGAGGATGCGTTCTATGTCACTCAGCGTATTTGCGGTGTATGCCCGACTTCTCACGGCCATGCTTCTTCGATGGCTGTCGAGAGCGCGTACGGCATCAAGATCCCGAATGGTGCCCGCTTGGTCCGTAACATCTATGAGTGCGCCGAGAACCTGCACAGCCACATCCTGTGGTTCTACATTCTCGCGGCACTCGACTACGTCAATCCTGCAAAGGCACTGACTGCCAATATCTCCGATACCATCGACCTTGCCAAAGCGGCGGGCACCGGTATCTCAGACTTTGCAGCCGTGCAAGAGCGCGTCCTCGCGCTGGTGCAGAGTGGCGACATGTCAGTATTCTCCAACGGCTGGTGGGGCATCGATCCCGTCGCCCATCCGGAGGAAGCTGACGAGCTTTACAACCCCGACATGCCGGCCGAGCTCCATCTTATCGGAGTTGCCCACTATCTCGAAGCACTCGAGATGCAGGCAGAGGCCGCACGTGTCATGGCACTGCTCGGCGGTAAGTTCCCCCATGGTATGACTTCGGTCGCCGGCGGAACCGCATGGGTACCTGATTCAACGAAACTTGATGACGTACTCTATCGCGTCAAGCGTGTCGCGGCATGGGTCGACGGTACGATGATCCCTGACGTTCTCGCTATCGCTCCGTTCTACACGGCAGCACTCGAGTTCGGCGGTGGCTGTGGCAAGTTCCTCAGCTTCGGTCTGTTCAACGATGCGGATCTTGATATGAACTCCCGTTACTTCCCAGCAGGCTATATCGATGTCGATAATGGCCTCAAGGTCGATACGGTAGATACTTCCAAGATCAAAGAGTACGTCAAGCATGCATGGTATACCTCACCGAGTGGACTTCATCCACAGCATGGTGAGACGCAAGCGATCTCAAGTTGGAATGATTCAACATTCGATCTTGACGGTCAGTACACGTGGGCAAAAGCTCCGCGCTACGATGAGAAGCCGGCAGAGGTCGGTCCTCTCTCACGTATGCTCGTCGGATATTTGAGCGCCGGAGCAGATCCTGCAATCAAGGGTATTATCGACTTTGCACTCGGTGAGCTTGGGGTCGACGATCCCACGTTGCTCGTGTCATTGCTCGGTCGTGTCGCCGCTCGTGTTCTCGAGACGAAGCTGATCGCCGATCAGACGATCGCTTACATCGTAGAACTCGTCGAAGCGGTCAAGACCGGTGAAGCAAAGACGTTTGCCGAGTACGATTCGCACGATGGCGAAGGCGCGGGCTTCTGGGAGGCTCCTCGTGGTGCTCTGGCACACTTCGTCAACGTCAAGAATGGACGCATCGAGAACTACAACGTCGTGACCCCCTCAACTTGGGATATGTCACCTCGTGACGACAACGGTGTCCGCGGTCCTCTCGAAGAGGCACTCGTCGGTACTCCGATCGATGATATCGAGCGTCCGATCATGGCTGCCCGCGTCGCGCGCAGCTTCGATCCTTGAATCGGTTGCGCCGTTCACGTGATTGAACGGGAGACCGGTAAGACAGGTACGGTTTTTGCTCGCAAATGGGGGGTGAAGTAAATGGCTCATAAACCAGTAAGAGAAGGACATCCTTTGACCTTCATACTCACCCACTGGATCAACCTGTTGGCCATGTTCTTCCTGGTCCTTTCAGGGTTCTATATCCACTTCCCATTCATTCCAGGTCTGATGGGTCTTGCGCGTGGTACGCACTTCTTCTGGATGTTCGT
>Ga0123353_10003305_pt1 | contig 20330 bp, 21 predicted proteins | sample TergutLab28metaG_3_FD_92763 | JGI IMG/M metagenome (GOLD analysis project Ga0123353, IMG submission 92763) | Labiotermes labralis P3 segment gut microbial communities from Petit-Saut dam, French Guiana - Lab288 P3 | ecosystem: Host-associated > Arthropoda: Insects > Digestive system > Gut ... | reverse complement strand
TCCCATGCAATGCAATTCGCATGTCTAGCATGCAAAAGATCGGGGGCGCCCATTCGAAAGGTTGCTGCCAATTTACGTTCTTTTTGGTATTGCGCTATATATCGTATCTTCTTCTGCGCTTTTCGGCTTCTTGATATACAAGGTCATCCGCTCTAGCGGAAATAATGATGATCGTCATTTTCCCGACTGATCGCTTAAGGGCATACACCACGCGGATGCCTGCCTTTTTTAGCTTGATTTTATACAATCCCGCAAGATTGCTCCCCGAGTGATTGCCCAACGGCTTTCCGTAGCCGTTGGGATACCCCGGATTCTGGCTGACTTTCCGAACTCCGCGAAGCACCTCTTTTTGCACGGATTGATCCAGTTTCCTCAAGTCCTCTTCAGCCTCCGGCAAGTATTCTCTTTCCCAGCTCATTCGATTTCCACATCCCCGGCGCTTTCGAGGTCTGCTTCGGTTATGCCCAAACTCCGCATAACTTCCGCCTCGCTGATCGCATTCGCCTCGTTATTGTTCGCAAGCCGCTGCTGGGCCAGCAGCAACAAGCGGTAATCCTCTACCGTTTCGGCCATGCGGGTGAATTCATCCGGGCTGAGGATGATTGCTTCGGGCGTATTGTTCCTGAGCACCACAAGCTGGCCTTCGGACTTTACCCGGTCAAAAATCTTGGTTGCCTGCCCTCTGTTAAACAGTGTAATCGGCACCATGCGCTTTAAGGTATCTGCGTTGATCGCCATTGTGTCGCCCTCCCCTGTCTGTTAAGCATAGCATATTGTTTGCAAATCTACAAGGATATTGCATTATTATTTGTTGTAGCTTTTTGCTTTTGTTTCAAATAGTTGCATCCGGTAAAAAAGATGGTATAATCAATTCAAACCATAACAAACAGATGGAGGGTCTCTCATGCCAAAGATCACCTTTATGGGCGCGGGTTCTTCGGTATTCGCAAAAAATGTGCTGGGCGACTGCATATGCTCCCCGGCGCTGGAAAGCAGCGCCATTGCCCTCTACGACATCGACAGCACCCGGCTGGAGGAATCCCGCGCCATGCTGGAGGCCATCAACCGCAACAACGGCTCCAAGGCCCGCATTGAAACTTACTTGGGCATCCCCAATCGGAAGGATGCGCTGCGGGGCGCCGACTACGTGGTGAACGCCATCCAGGTGGGCCTATACGAACCCTGCACCGTAACGGATTTTGAAGTACCTAAAAAGTACGGCCTGCGCCAAACCATCGCCGACACCATGGGCATCGGCGGTATCTTCCGTGCCCTGCGCACCATCCCGGTGATGGTGGATTTCGCCCGCGACATGGAGGAAGTGTGCCCCAACGCCTGGTTCCTCAACTACACCAACCCCTTGGCCATGCTCACCATCGCCATGCTTACCATGACGCCTATCAAAACCGTGGGCCTGTGCCACAGCGTGCAGGTGTGCGCCGAACACCTGATGCAAGGATTGGGCATGCCCTACGACGATCTGGTGCAGTGGAAGGTAGCCGGGGTCAACCACCAGTCCTGGCTGCTGGAGGTCACCCGGGACGGCGTGGACCTTTATCCGGAGATCAAGGCCCGGGCCGCCGCCCGCACCGACAAACACGGCGACATGGTGCGCTACGAGATCATGAAGCGCTTTGGGTACTATGTAAGCGAATCCAGCGAACACAACGCCGAGTACATGCCCTACTTTATCAAAGCTAGGTACCCGGAGCTCATCGAGCGCTTTAACATCCCGCTGGACGAGTATCCCCGCCGGTGCATCGAACAGATCAAAGGATGGAAGGAGCGGGGCCACGAGCTCACGCAGAATCCCTCGCTCACCCATGAGCGCAGCCACGAGTACGCCAGCTACATCATGGAGGCCATAGAGACCAACGTACCCTACAAAATCGGCGGCAATGTACTCAACCATGGGCTGATCCCCAACCTGCCGGCCAACTGCGCGGTGGAGGTACCCTGCCTGGTGGACAAGAGCGGCGTCACCCCCTGTTATGTGGGCAATCTGCCCGAGCAATGCGCCGCCCTGAACCGCACCAAGGTGAATGTGGAACTGCTCACCGTGGAGGCAGCGCGCACCCTAAAGAAGGAATACATCTACCACGCAGCCATGCTGGATCCCCACACCGCCGCCGAACTGTCCATCGATGACATCGTATCTCTCTGCGATGATTTATTCGAAGCCCACGGGGATTGGTTGCCCAAATATCGATAAACAAACAAATTTCGATAAAAATTTTCACCAACACCTTGTACAAATTACCGTTTTAGGGTTATACTAAGCATGAACATACTATAGGGCAAGGAGAAGCGATGATGAAAAAGGATTATAGCGTAACTTCACTGGCCGGAGCACTGATTTGGGCCGCGGCGATGGTATTGCGCCGCCTGTCGCTTCCGGATTCCGAGATAATCGGCCACATTGTCAACGTGTTACCCAAGTTTGGCGTCGTCTGGCTCATCGTCGGGCTGGTGGTCACCTTCTGGCCCCATGTGGCCAAAAAGCCCTTCCCCGCCAAAGGCATGTACCCGCTGATCCTCCTATCGCTGCTGCCGGTGGCGCTGTACAAAATCGTGCTGCCCCTGGTGCGGGGAGTCGACCTGGTCGTATATCCTTGGGATTTTGTGGCCAGCCTGCTGGCGGCCCTTTGCCTGGCGGTGGAGCACGCCCTTGCCAGCGGCAAGGCTTCCAAGAGCGAAGCGGCGGATCAAGGGGTCGCTGTCGAAGAATAGACTAAGTGTTACATCAAAACAGCCCTCCGCATTCGGAAGGGCTGTTTGCTTGTTTTGCTTATTTCAAGAACTTGGCCATCATGTACCCGATTTCGTTCTCGCCAAGGCGCACGTGCATCCAGCCGATGCCGATGCCCAGCACTTCCACCGTCGTGCCGTTGGCATACTTGCCCAGGGATTCGGATTTGTCCGATGGGGTTTTGCGCAGGTTGAGCCGATCCGCGGGGTTGGGGTTGCTGATCGTCATCACGGGAGTGGCCAAGTTCACGCCATGGCGATCGTCACCAAAGGCAAGGAATGTGCCCAACATATACCCCATCGTATCGCCGATACGCACCTTCACCCAGTCGTTTGCCAGGTACTCCAGCACCTCTACCTGCACACCGTTATAATATTTGCCCAAAGAAGCCGCGCTGGCGCGGGATTCGGTGCGCAGGTGCAGACGGTCGGCCGGGTTGGGATTGTTGACCGCCGCAAAAGCGATGGGCAGCGGGCCCGCGGCTTTTTCCATATGCGGGTTGGCTCGAATGTACCCGGTGTGTTCCCGGACGCGCACATGCCACCAGTTGTCCGCAACGCCCATCACCTCCACGAACTTTTCCAGGCCAAACATGCGGTACGCGTTTTGATCCGCCCGGGGAAAGTTGTAGAGCTCCCATCCGGAAGAGGTGGCTTTGTACAGCGGCGCAGCGGATTTCACCTTGGCGCGGTCGTCGCCAAAGGCAAGGTACTGGGTTTGCATGTACCCCTCCGCGCCGCCTACCTCGCCGCCGATGTACACCCGCACCCACCCGTTTGCTTCGTTGTCTATCAGCGTTACGGACGTACCGTTGTAGTACCTGCCCAGGGAAGGCGCGTTGGTGCGGGGAGCGGTGCGCAGGTTGAGGCGGTCCGCCGGGTTGGGATTGTTGACCACGGCTGTCACATAGGGATCCCCCGCCAAACCTGTAGCGGGCAGCAAAAGGGCAAGCAACACCAGTACACACAGTATCGCCAAGAACCTAGACATCACAATCTCCTCCAGCCATCGTTTCATTCATTGAACGAAACAGATTACGTAATTCTTTCATTTTCTATTTGCCAGGAGATCAGTTTCCGTGCGCTGGTGCACGCTCTTACTTCTCCTTATATTTTTTTTCTGAGGCAACAGAGTTAATGCACCGCCATTGAGGCTAAGCCGTTTGCTGCACTATATCAATACTTGTGAATGCAGTGGACCTCTAGACTTGCAGAAGGACCATATTCCTAGAAATTCCGTCTGAAGCGTTGACATTTTAGGAACAGCAGAATATAATAGGTTGACTCTGGTTTCTTGCCACGCTTGGATGAGAAGCGAGAGATAATTTTTGAAGATGGTAAGTATTGAATATGAACGATTCTATTGAGGTAAAACTCTTCGAGTTGAAGAACAGATTGGTCGAAAAAATGAGAAATCGCCATGTTTATCTCCTTTGGTCAGGTGGGGATGATTCAACGGCGCTTTTAAAAATCATTATAGAAGCAAATGCATATAAGGAGTGCAATTTGTCGATTGTGACTATTCCGTTTCCTCAACATGTATATAATGTGAGTAAATTATCATCTTGCGGGCAATTTTTTGAAAAGTTGAACATCAAATATTTTCCATTGCCAAGTTCACATATTGATTATGGAATGCCACATTCTGAAGCTTGCGAAATCTGTAAAGTCGCTAGACGATCTTCATTTGTAAATTATTATACTCCTTTGCGTCAGGATAATGATGTTATCATCACTGCACATAACTTGTCTGACTTAATGGCGTACTATTTAGAGCTGACAGTCGAAGCACTTTCTTTTCAAAAAAATGAAAAAAGTCAAAATAGGATGTTAGAAATGACAAATAAATTTCTACCCTCCTATACCACGGAATTAGGAACCGAAATCACACGACCACTGCTTGATTTTTCGCAGCAAGAGATTCATCAAATACTTTCAGGCGGTGTGCTTGACAATGACGAATTGAAAATAATAAGCAACAAGTGTATTTGGTCAAACCAACGAAAACGTCTCCTTCAAGACTATTTTGTGAAATCCGAAGTCGTGTCAAGTTTTTCTGTTGTAAATGAACTCTTAATAAAAAACTTCTCTATGCCTACTACAAACGATTTCATGCAATTGCCCTATGATACATATTTGATGTAATTCACATAGGTGCTTACTGAGCTATGAACAAAGGATGTTATGCAAATGCCCAAAGAAGCTATTATTGCTAAGCTCAAGCGTGTCATTGTCCAATTAAGCCTTGCAGCAATTTCGTTGACGGCACTTGTGCTCTTCTTTTTGAACCCAATGGGATTCAACATCGAACTAAAAAATCAATTACTGTCATTGACGACAGGTATATTGACTGGGTCATTGTTATCTTTAATTTATGTTGTTGTTGAAAAGAAATTTGATGATCCATTGATAAAGGAGCTGCTGGCACACGTCGAAAAATCAAAAGTTGATATAGTTCAAGCTGTCAATTCAAGTAGACTGAAAGAAGACTGTGTTTATTGTAATTACTTTATACGTAGTCTGCCTAATCGTGATCAAGTTAATCTAAAAACTCTTATGAGCGAGGCAAAAGAACGAATATGGTTATTCACAACAAATCTTCACTTTTTTTCCGATTATACGGAAACAATAGAACGTGCAGTTAAAAGTAGAATTGATGTTCGATTGCTTGTCTTGAAACCTACCAGTATTTTTGTGAAATTGCGCCATAAGGAGCTTGATTTTGATTCACCAAAAGACTTCTTTGACCAAATGAGAGTCTCTTTGCTAGATTTTGAAAGAAAGAGAAAGTCTCTAAAAAGAGCTAATACCCGGCATAAATTCGACATAAAAACGCATCTTCATTTTCCGTCCTGTATGATATACATAATTGATAACCAATTAATACTCAATCCTATTCTGCCTCTAGGCAGAGCGCATACGACCACCCATGTCATATATGATATGGAGCACAGTGATGCAAAAAGAATGGCAGCGCATTTCATGGATACATTTATTACATGTTGGGAAAATGAATCAGAGAATGCTCAACCTGACTATATATATGATGAAAAGTCACTGGAATCTTTTGAATAGCAATAAATCAATAACCCACACCCTTTCGTGTCTTTATATACTACACAAAACACCAAGAAAAGACCCTTTCGTAAAGTGCAACCCATATCGCCGTCAACTTAATAAGAAGTTGCGAAGCGATATGTTTATTTTTTCGCCGCTCAAGATGAGTTTGAACCTATTGTCAGCAAACAGGTGGTTCAAAGTTGTGCAATCTGCCTGTTTTTGGAAACGAGTAGCCGAAGCTGTAAGCTCGACTACTTTGTTAAGTAATATGAACAAAGTGAACCAGTTGCATACCACACCTTACTTGGCTATGGGATAGCAGATATTTTCATGCCCTATTGACCACCCCGGTCAATCCATGTATAATGGCATTGACCACCCTGGTCAACGCAAAAGGAGGAGGATGCGTATCAACGACGCGTTTCGCGAACTGGAGCCCGCCAAGCAACAAACGATCTTAAACGCCGCGATGGACGCCTTTGCCCAGCACGGCTACGAAAAGGCTTCCACCAACGCCATCGTGCGCGAGGCGGGCATCAGCAAGGGCATGCTGTTCTATTACTTTAACAGCAAAGAGGAATTGTACCATGATCTGCTGGCTTATGCCTACGCGGCTTTGAAAGATTCCATGATGCTGGAATTTGACGGCGCTGCGGGCGACTTTATTGCCAGGCTCCGGCGGGCGGCGGAGCGCAAGCTGCGCACGTACATTGAATATCCCCATATCGTGCGGTTCCTGGGTACGGTTTTCTTGGAGCGGGACTCCGGCCACCTCCCGCCCGCAATGCTCCAAGAACTGAACAACACCTACGCCAACTTCCGCACCCAACTGTACGCGGATATCGACACGTCGCTTTTTCGCGACGATGTGCCGCCGGAACACAGCATACAGCTGATCCGGTGGTGCATGGAGGGCTACGAAAAGGAGATGGAGGCTATGATGGCGCGGCAAGGCATGTCCCGTGAGCCCGGCGCTTACACGCCGCTGTTTGAGGCGTATTACGGCTACTTGGATTCGCTAAAGCAAGTCTTTTATCACAAATAATTTTTTATAGGAGGATAACGGCATATGGGCATCTTGGAAACTAAGGATCTCACCAAACGGTTCGGCAAACTCACCGCGCTAAACAAAGTGAACCTAAGCGTCAACGAGGGCGAGGTATTCGGGTTTATCGGCCCCAACGGCGCGGGTAAGACCACCACCATCCGCTTGGCCCTGGGCATCTTGCAGGCCAACGAGGGTAGCGTATCGGTGTTCGGCAAGGACGCCTGGAAGGACGCCGTGGCCATCCACGAGCGCCTGGCCTACGTGCCCGGCGACGTAAACCTGTGGCCCAACCTCACCGGCGGCGAGGTGATCGATCTGTTCGTGAGCCTGCGGGGCAAGCACGACCCGGCCCGCAGGAAGGATTTAATCGAACGCTTTGATTTAGACCCCAGCAAGAAATGCCGCACCTATTCGAAGGGTAACCGGCAAAAGGTGGCGCTGGTGGCGGCCTTTGCATCCGAGGCCGACCTCTACATCCTGGACGAACCCACCTCGGGCCTGGATCCCTTGATGGAGCAGGTATTTCAAGCCTGTGTGCTGGAATGCAAGCAGGCGAGCAAGAGCGTGTTCCTGTCCAGCCACATCCTCCATGAAGTGGAGCGCCTGTGCGACCGGGTGGCCATCATCCGCGAAGGCCGTGTGGTGGACACCGGCACACTGAGCGAATTGCGGCACCTGACGCAAATTAACATGCTGGTACAGACCAGCAAACCCCTTACCGGACTGGAGGAGCTGAAGGGTGTCCATGGTGTAGAGGAACAGGACGGCGCGCTACGCTTCCAAGTGGAACACGATGCCTTGGGCCCGGTGATGGAGATGGCGGGCAAAGCCGGAGTGACCCGCCTGGAAAGTATGCCGCCCACCCTGGAGGATTTATTTATGCGACATTACAGCGCGAGGGAGGGCGAATAATCATGCGCGGAAATTTAGGCAACTCCGGAAGGCTGGTTCGCTTCATCCTGCGGCGGGAGCGGATCATGTCCACGGTATGGATCGTGCTTTTAGCGCTGTTCTCCGTGGCCCTTGCGCCGGCCATGGAAGGTATGTTTGACGCCGAGGCCCGGCAGACCTTCGCCGTGTCCATCGGCAATCCCATCATGACCGCCATGATGGGGCCCGGGTACGGAATCGAAGAAGGCTCCTACACCGCCGGGGCCATGTTCAGCCACATGATGCTGCTGTGGACCATCATCGCCGTGGCGATCATGAATATCTTTCTGGTGGTGCGCCACACGCGGGCCGACGAGGAGCGGGGCCGCACCGAGGTGGTGCGCTCCTTGCCCACCGGCCGCCTTGCTAACCTGAACGCCACCATGCTCACCGCTTTCATCGTAAACGCTGCCTTGGCCCTGCTCACCGGGCTGGGCTTAGCCGCCATGGGCGTGGAAAGCATGGGCTTTGGGGGCAGCCTGCTGTACGGCGTGGCCCTGGGCGTTAGCGGCCTGTTTTTTGCGGCGGTGGCCGCGCTCTTTTCCCAGCTTTCCGCCTCTTCTAGGGGCGCGACAGGGTACTCGTTTATGGCGCTGGGCGTGCTGTACATGGTTCGGGCCGCCGGGGACGCCAATGGCAGCGAACTCCTGGCTTGCCTGAGCTCCCTGGGCCTAATCCAACGCTCGCAAATCTACGTGAAAAATGAGATATGGCCAATCCTGCTGATCCTGCTGCAAACCGTGGCGCTGGCGGCCATCGTGTACGCCCTCAACGCCATCCGGGACATGGGCCAGGGTTTTATTCCCGCCCGGCCGGGGCGCAAGGGCGCGTCAAAGCTGCTGCAATCGCCCTTTGGCCTGGCCTTTCGTTTACTGCGCAACACGCTGGTCACCTGGTTTTTCGTGATGCTGACGCTGGGCGCTTCCTATGGCTCGGTGATCGGCGACATCTACGCCTTCGTAGGCGACAGCCCGGAGTACATGGCCATCGTAGGCGTACCCACCGCCGTGCTGGCAATGCTCTCCGACGATGCGAAAGCAAAGATACTGATCGATTACTTCGGCGCTTTTGTGAACACCATGATGGCGCTGATCTGCATGGTACCCTTGCTCACCGCGGCCATGAAACCCCGCAACGAAGAGAAGGAAGGCCGCGCCGAACAGGTGCTGGCCCGGGTGGTGCCCCGGGGTACCTACCTGGCCGGGTACACGGCATTGGCCTTCGGGGCCAGCGCGCTGATGCAATTCGCCACCGCGTACGGCCTGTATGCCTCCGCCGAAGCTATGAGCGAAGTCAACCCCTTTACGCTCAGTGGCCTGATGCAGGCGAACCTGGCGTATCTGCCCGCCCTGTGGGTGATGATCGGCGTGGCGATCCTAATCACCGGCCTGTTGCCCAAGGCGGCCGGGGCGGTGTGGGGATACTACGGCTTCGTTTGCTTCACCTCGTTTATGGGCAACATGCCGGGGCTGCTGCCCGAATGGCTGCAAAACCTGTCGCCCATGAAGTACATCGCACGGCTTCCCTTGGAGCAAATCAACTATGTGCCCCTGATCATCCTGACGGTGATCGCCGCGGGGCTGACCGTGGCCGGATTTTTGGGCTACCGGCGAAGGGATATTTTGCAGCATTAGGGTTACGGCGGGACGCCGCCCTCGGCGTCCCGTTGCTTGTAATTATCCTGCGAAAATGTAATTTTGTACTGGCATTGCGCGCCAAAATTTGATATGATAAGCGCGCATGGCGGACTGCCGCTTTTATCGTTGCAAAAGGAGGATATGTAGTGAGTATCATCGGGTTACAGCTCTACTCGATCCGGGGTGAAATGGAAAAGGACTTCTTTGGTTCGCTGGAAAAAGTAAAGCAGGCGGGATACAACGCTGTGGAGTTCGCGGGTTTTTACGGCCACTCCGCCAAGGAACTTAAGTCGGCCCTAGCCAACATGGGACTGAACCCCTACTCAGCCCACATCGAGTTGCACAAGGGCGATCTGGCCGAGATCGCGGCGTTCACCGGCGAGTTGGGCCTCAAGTACGTGATCGCGCCCTGGGCGCCTTGCGACACGCTGGAGGACTGCCGTGCCTCCAACGCGGCGCTAAAGGCCGCCGCACCCATCTTCGCCGCCCAAGGCATCACCGTCGGCTACCACAATCATTGGACCGAGTTCGTGAAGTACGACGGGCGCTACGCCATCGACATCCTGATGGACGGCGTGGACGGCGTCTACCAAGTCGACATCGGCTGGGTGGCAAAGGCCGGTGTGGATGTGCTGGAATACGTCCGCGGCCTGGGCGACAGGGTGGGTCCCATCCACGCCAAGGATATGAACGCCGACTATTTCACCCGCGATCCGGAGGACATCAACGTGCGCATCGGCGACGGCGTGCTGGACATCAAGGCCATCATCGAGCAACTACGGGCCGCCGGGACATTGTCCCGTGGGCTGATCGTGGAGCAGGAAGCGTTTACTATGCCCATGTTTGAGGCGCTGGCGCACAACGCCCGCGCTTTGAGAGAGATGGTAGGTTCGTAACTCGATCCCCAAAAAACATACATATAGAGGAGTGCAGGACAACATGGCTGGAAAGTTCTATCGTGTGGGTATCATCGGTTGCGGCGGAATCGCCAACGGAAAACACATGCCGGCCCTCAAAAAACTGCCCAACGTGCAAATGGCTGCGTTTTGCGACATCGTGCCCGAGCGCGCCCAAAAGGCCTGCGAAGACTTCGGCGCGGCCGGCGCCAAGGTGTACAGCGACTTCAAAGCGCTGGTGGCCGCCGGCGGGCTGGACGCGGTGCACGTGTGCACGCCCAACAAGTCCCACGCCCCCATCTCCATCGCCTGCCTGGACGCGGGCATGCACGTGATGTGCGAAAAACCTATGGCCAAGACCACCGCGGAAGCCAAGGCTATGGTAGAGGCGGCCCGCCGCTCCGGCAAGAAGCTGTCCATCGGCTATCAAAACCGTTTCCGTCCGGACAGCCTCTACCTCAAAAAGGTATCCGATGCCGGTACGCTGGGTGAGATCTACTACGCCAAAGCCCAGGCCATCCGCCGCCGCGCGGTGCCCACCTGGGGTGTGTTCCTCAACGAGGAGGAGCAGGGCGGCGGGCCGCTGATCGATATCGGCACCCATGCCCTGGACCTGACCCTGTGGGAGATGAACAACTACGACGTAAAGTACGTGGTAGGCAACGCCTACCGCAAGCTGGCCGACACCAAGGACGCGGCCAACGCCTGGGGTTCCTGGGATCCCGCCGCCTTTACGGTAGAGGATAGCGCCTTTGGTTTCATCACCATGAAAAACGGAGCCACCATCGTGCTGGAGGCTTCCTGGGCGCTGAACATACTGGACGCCATCGAAAGCGTCACCACCCTGTGCGGCACCAAGGGCGGGGCCGACATGCGGGACGGCCTGCGCATCAACGGCGAGGAGTATTCCAAAACCTATATGTTCAAGCCCGACTTGGGCGCGGGCGGGGCCGATTTCTACGCGGGGGAAACGGCCGATCCCTCCGACCTGGAGGCACAGAGTTTCTATGCCGCCATCGAGAGCGGCGGCGACCCGGTGGTGCTGCCCGAGCAGGCCCTGGTGGTGACCCAGATACTGGAGGCAATCTACGAGTCTTCCAAGACCGGCAAACCGGTGTTCTTTGACTGAGCCGGATAGCGTATTGCAGAAAAAGCCCTCCCTTTCGCATCCGCGTGGGGAGGGTTTATCTTTTACTTGTTGCGGTTGAAATCTTGAATGCAAAGGGAGCATTATGTTATACTGATTACAGGCAAGGTGCATGATGAGAGGATAACCATCCATGAGAAAGCTGAAAGTATATTTGGAAACGACATTGTTCAATTACTATTTCGACGAGGACAGAGAAGCACACCCCGCTACTGTTCGCCTATTTGAGGACATTGCGGCAGAGAAGTATGAGGCGTATACTTCCGATTATGCGGTAGATGAGCTTGAGAAAACGATAAGTGATAAACGCGAAAAAATGCTTGCGCTCATAGGGCAATATGGCATATCGGTTTTAGGATTGGATAAAGAAGCCGAGCAACTGGCGGACGCATATGTTGAGCAGGGGATTATTCCCGTTAAATACCGAACGGATGGCGTTCATATCGCGGTTGCCGCCGTGAATGATTTGGACATGATAATCAGTATGAACTTTCAGCATATCGTAAAGAGAAAGACAAAGCTCGGCACAGGAAGCATAAATGCTCTGAATGGATACCGCGCTGTCGAAGTCTATAATCCGATGGAGGTAAGTGATGATGAAAGCAACTAACACAATCGAGCAGGAGATAAACCGTATTCGCCTGCGTATTTATGAGGAAACCAAAGACATGGTTCCGCAAGAGCGCGCCGAGCGTGTAAACAGAATCGGCGAAGCCGCTGCGAAAAAATATGGCTTTAAGCGTGTAACCAGAGCGAGAGAAAGCATTTAATCCAAAGGGGAAGCCGGTGATTTTTTCAAGTTTTATTATTTTTCTCGCTTTTTCCCACTCTTCTTTTCCGCAACACCTCCGCAGCATACGCCATATGGATTTTGACGGAAGGCACAACGTTTTCCGGCAGATCGTCCATATCAAACCATCTTAACTCCGTAACCTCATCCTCTTGCATCTTAATCTCACCGCTGAAGTCCTCGCACAAAAAGCTCACCACGATGAGATACACCTTATCGCCGTTGGGGTAGGTATGAAACATCTCTTTGCCAGAAAACACGCCCAGTAGCTCCAACCGGTTCGCAATGAGCCCGGTTTCCTCTAGAATCTCCCTTCTAGCGGCGTCTTCCACCTTTTCGCCCAACTCCACCGCCCCGCCGTGATCCGCCCATGTGCCGTCGTCTTTGCGCTTTTGCAAAAGAATCTTGCCGTCCTTATAAATGTATGCGCCCGCGCCCACGCACAAAATCGTGTCGTGGCCGATATGCTTTCGTAAATTGCTTATGTATCCGCTCACATTGATCAAACTCCTTGCTTTTTGCCGCTACGCTTGGTATCATAACCCATAGAACAAAATACGCGCAACCCCTTTTACTCAGGCAAATTCAAAATGTGGAGGGAAACATCAATGGCAAAAGTCATCGGCGGAGCCGCGCTGCCCAACATCCCCTGGCAGGACAAACCCAAGGGTGAAACCATGCCCGTATGGCGCTACACCGGCAACCCCATCATCGGCCGCGACGGCAACAAGGTATCCAACAGCGTATTCAACAGCGCGGTAATCCCCTATAAGGACGGCTTTGCCGGGGTATTCCGCGCCGACGACCGCACCGGCCACATGGACATCTACGCCGGAACCAGCCCCGACGCCCTGAAGTGGACCATCGAAGACGCTCCCATCGTATTCCAGGGTAAGGACCAGGAGATACTGCGCAAGGAGTACCGTTACGATCCCCGGGTGTGTTTCATGGACGACCGCTATTACATCACCTGGTGCAACGGGTACCACGGCCCCACCATCGGCGTGGCGTACACCCATGATTTTAAGACCTTCACCCAGCTGGAAAACGCCTTTTTGCCCTTCAACCGCAACGGCGTGCTGTTCCCCCGCAAGATCGGCGGCGTGTACATGATGATGAGTCGCCCCAGCGACAACGGCCACACCCCCTTCGGCGACATGTATGTGAGCCAGAGCCCGGACATGGAGTTCTGGGGCCGCCACCGCTACATGATGGGCACCACCCACGGCTGGCAGAGCACCAAGATCGGCGCAGGCCCCATCCCCATCGAGACCGACGAAGGCTGGCTGATGATCTACCACGGCGTGATCACCACCTGCAACGGCTTTGTGTACCGCACGGGCTGCGCCCTGTTGGACATCGACGAACCCTGGAAGGTGCTGCATCGCTCCAAGGAATACATCATGGGGCCCGTGGAGCCCTATGAGTGCATAGGAGACGTGCCCAATGTGGCGTTCCCCTGCGCCGCCCTGTGCGACGCGGCCACCGGGCGTTTGGCCATGTACTACGGCTGCGCCGACACGGTGACCGGCGTAGCTTTCTCCACCGTGGACGAGTTGGTGCGCCACGCAAAGGAACGTTAGCACAGGGCGACCATCCTAAAAAACCTCGATCCCCTTGACACCCCGCCCTCGCCCGCATATAATATCCCCAACAACATAATCCCCCGTGATGAAGAGGAGTAACCTCCCGCCCCGCAAGAGAGGATGTCCCTTGGCTGTAAGGACGTTCCGGGCAACGGAAGGCGAAGGTCGCTTCGGAGGGCGCATGGCGAAGGGGCAAATCGCCCGGTACCCTGCGCGGGTTCGCCCGATACAGCGAGTTAGAGGCGGAAAGTTATTTTTCCGCGAAACAAGGTGGTACCACGGAGCCGTTCCGTCCTTTGGGCGTGAACGGCTTCTTTATGTAAAGGAGAGGTTTGTATGCAGGGTGAATTCTGGCTCCGGGTCAATTGGTACGGCGTGGTGGCGCTGGTGATCGGCGCAGTCATAGGTTTTTTCGGCGCGAAGATCAGCCAACGCTTATGGCCGGATCAGCCCCAGCGCATCTTGCAAGTCAAGATGGTGGGCTTGGGTCTGGCGTTTTTAGGGGCCATCGTGGCGATGCACGGTTAAGTGAGGAGATTTTGCTATGACTGAAATGGAAAAGACCTACGCGCCACAGGCAATCGAAGAAGCGCTGTACAAAGAGTGGGAGGAGAGCGGGGCCTTTGGCTGCGGCATCGACCCGGCCAAAAAGCCCTTCACCATCGTAATCCCCCCGCCCAACATCACCGGGCAGCTCCACATGGGCCACGCCATGGACAACACCATGCAGGACATCCTCATCCGCTTTCACCGCATGCGGGTTGCGGCGGCCCTGTGGGTGCCCGGCACCGACCACGCCTCCATCGCCACGGAAGTCAAGATCATCGAGCGCATGGCCGAGGAAGGGCTCACCAAGGAATCCATCGGGCGCGAGGCCTTTTTGCAGCGCGCCTGGGCCTGGAAGGAAGAGTATGGCGGGCGCATCGTGCAGCAGCTGCGCCGCATGGGCTCCTCCTGCGATTGGTCCCGGGAGCGGTTCACCATGGACCAAGGCTGCTCAGAAGCGGTGCTGGAGGTATTCGTTCGCCTGTACCAAAAGGGACTGATCTACCGGGGCGACCGCATCATCAACTGGTGCCCGGTGTGCAAGACGGCCCTCAGCGACGCCGAGGTGGAGTACGAGGAGCAAGCCACGCAACTGTGGCACATTCGCTATAGCGGGCCTCACGGGGATGTGATTGTAGCCACCACCCGCCCCGAAACCATGCTGGGCGACACCGGCGTAGCCGTGCATCCCGATGACCCGCGCTACAAAGCCCTGGTGGGGAAAACCGTGCTCCTGCCCCTTGTAGGCCGGGAGATTCCCGTGGTGGCCGACGGTTATGTGGACATGGCCTTTGGCACCGGCGCGGTGAAGATGACCCCGGCCCACGACCCCAACGATTTCGAGATCGCCCAGCGGCACGGGCTTACCGTACTGCGGGTGATGGACGACGCCGGCGTGATGAACGCCGAGGCCGGGCGTTTCGCCGGGCTATCGGGTAAAGAATGCCGGGCTCAGGTGCTGGAAGAGCTGCAGGCAAGCGGCGCGTTGACAAAGATCACAGACTACACCCACAACGTGGGCACCTGCTATCGCTGCCACACAACGGTGGAGCCCCTGGTGTCCCGCCAGTGGTTTGTGAAGATGAAACCCCTGGCCGAACCCGCCATCGCCGCGGTGCGGGAAGGACGTACGCGCTTCGTACCCGAGCGTTTTGAGAAAACCTACTTCAACTGGATGGAAAACATACGGGACTGGTGCATCTCCCGCCAGCTTTGGTGGGGCCATCGTATTCCCGCCTACTACTGCGACGCCTGCGGTGAAATGATCGTAGCAAAAACCGCACCAGGAAACTGCCCGAAGTGCGGCGGTTCCATGCGCCAGGATGAGGACGTGCTGGATACCTGGTTCTCCTCGGCGCTGTGGCCCTTCTCCACCCTAGGCTGGCCGGACGATACCGCCGACCTTCGCTACTTCTATCCCACCAGCGTGCTGGTCACCGGATATGACATCATCTTTTTCTGGGTGGCGCGCATGATCTTCTCGGGCATCGAGCAGATGGGCGAGCCTCCTTTCCACACCGCGCTGATCCACGGCCTGGTGCGGGACGCCCAGGGCCGCAAGATGTCCAAATCCCTGGGCAACGGCGTGGATCCATTGGAGATCATCGACCAATACGGAGCCGACGCGCTGCGTTTCTCCCTCACCGCGGGCGTATCGCCGGGCAACGACATGCGCTTCTCCACCGAAAAGGTGGAGGCCGCCCGCAACTTTGCCAACAAGATATGGAACGCCGCCCGCTTTGCCCGCATGAATCTGGAGGGATTTGAGCCGCTACCCCACCCCGCTGATCTTGCTCTGGCCGATCGCTGGATTCTGACCCGATACCAGGACGCGGCGCGGGAGATCACCGCCCATCTGGAGGAGTATGACCTGGGCTTGGCCGCCCAAAAGGTGTACGATTTTGCCTGGAGCGAGTTCTGCGATTGGTACATCGAGCTAGCCAAACCCCGGCTCTCGGGTAACGATGGAGCGGCCAAAGCCGGCGCACGGGCCGTGCTGCTCCATGTGCTCATCTGCCTGCTGAAGCTGCTGCATCCGGTGATGCCCTTCCTTACCGACGCGGTGTACCGCCATCTGCCGGGCACGGAAGGTACCATCATGCTGGCAAAGTGGCCCGAGCCGGATCCGGCCTACGACTTTCCCACCGATGCGGCCCGCATGGACGGCGTGCTGGACGCCATCCGGGCAGTGCGTAACCTGCGCGCCGAGATGAAGGTGCCGGTGGGCCGCCGGGCTCAGCTGATGGTATTGCCCCAATTCAGCTGGGCGGAAACCCTGGCCAACGCCGCACCCCTGTTCCAGCGGCTGGCCTGGGTGAGCGAGCTCACGGTGCTGGACGCCACCCCCGGCGAGGGCCAATTGGTGTCGGCAGTATGCCCCGCCGCCGAGCTGTACATCCCCCTGGGCGACCTGGTGGACGTGGAGAAAGAAACGGTCCGCCTAGCCAAGGAATGCGAAGGGTTGCGTAAAGAGATCGCCCGGGCCGAGGGTATGCTGAACAATCCGGGCTTCACCGGCAAGGCTCCCGCCCATCTGGTGGAAGCCGAGCGCACCAAGCTGGACGCCAACCACACGATGCTGGCTACGCTGGAGGCGCGGGCGGCGATTTTGGGTGAACGTGCTTAAACAACCGCCTGTGAAAATCCCTCCACCGCTCACGTGGTCCCCCTCCCTTTTGCCTTAACTTGACCTACCGATTCTTTTCTCCGGCAGCGGGACGCCGAAGGCGGCGTCCCCTACAGGGTTACGACCATGAGATCGCCTAAAATGGAAAGAATCATCGAAATTTTTGTAGGGACGGTCGACTTGCCCCTGCAAGGTGACGACCTTATGCGCCGTACCCATCGTAGGGGACGCCGCCCTCGGCGTCCCGCTGTTAGAAATAAGAAACCGTGAGGCAAGTTAAGCCTTTTGCAAGGAAGGAGCGATTGCCGATGATAGCTGACAACACCGCCTATCATCACATTCCCGTGCTCCTGGCGGAGACGCTGGAGGCGCTGCGTCCGCGCCCCGGCGGCGTGTATCTGGACGGCACCTTGGGCGGCGGCGGCCACAGCCAAGCCATTTTGGAACGCATCGCACCGGGCGGCAGGTTGTTCGGCATCGACCGGGACGCAGCAGCCATCGAAGCGGCAACAGCACGGTTGGCCAATTATCCGGGTTTTGCGGCGCTGAGGGGTAATTTCCACGACGCCTCCGCCCTGTTGGCTGCACAGGGGGTAACGCAACTGGACGGTGCGCTGCTGGACCTGGGCGTGTCCTCTCACCAGATCGACAGGTTGGAGCGGGGTTTTTCCTTTCATCCGGACGAAAGCGGCTCTCTCAACGCGGCCCTGGACATGCGCATGGACCGCCGCCAGACCCTTACCGCCGCCCACATCGTCAACACCTACGACGGGGGCACCCTGACCCGCATCCTGCGCGATTACGGCGAAGAAAGCTGGGCGGCGCGCATCGCCAATATCATCTTGGAACGCCGGGCCATCGAACCGCTGCGTACCACCGGGGATTTGGTGCGCGTCATCGACGCCGCCATCCCCAAAAAAGTTCGCATGCGGGCCGGAGGGCATCCGGCACGGCGTAGCTTTATGGCGCTTCGCATTGCGGTGAACGACGAACTGGAACCGCTGGATTCCGCACTCGATGACCTATGCGCGTTACTTTCCCCCCGCGGCAGGCTGTGCGTGATCACCTTCCACTCGCTGGAGGACCGCATCGTCAAGCGAACCTTCCGCCGGATGCAGAATCCCTGCGTGTGCCCGCCCAAAGCCCCTGTGTGCACCTGCGGGCGCAAGCCGTCGGCACGGGTGATCGGGGGCAGCGTATCGCCATCCGCCGAAGAATGTGAAAGAAACCCGCGCGCGCGGAGCGCGAAACTGCGTATAGCAGAACGGTTGTAGGGGCGATTATCAATCGCCCGTCGCCCAAAACCAATATGGGGTTGGCCATACGGCGGGCGATTGATAATCGCCCCTACACAAACCGTATTCGGAGGTAACCATGCCCACACTCTACGTGGTAGCCACACCCATAGGCAACCTATCCGACCTATCCCCCCGAGCCGTGCAGACCCTACGCGACTGTGCGCTGATCGCCGCCGAAGATACCCGGATGACCCGCAAGCTGCTCACCCGTTTCGACATCACCACACCCATGGTGTCCAACCACCGGCACAACGAAGCGGCCCGTACGGCAGAATTGGTGGACCGCATGCTGGCCGAGGATCTAGCCGTGGCCCTGGTCACCGACGCCGGGACGCCCTGCATTTCCGATCCGGGCCATCTGCTGGTAAAAGCCTGTGTGAACGCGGGCATCGCCGTATTCTCCATCCCCGGCCCCTCCGCGATAGCAGCCGCCCTATCCATCAGCGGCTTTGATTGCCGGGAGTTTGCTTTTTATGGTTTTCTGCCGCGGGCCGCCGGGCCGCTGCGCAAAAAGCTGCTCGCCATCGCGAGCAGCCATGTGCCGGTTGTGGTATGCTACGAGTCGCCTCACCGGGTGCAAACCCTGCTGGAAGCCGTGGACGAGATGCTGCCCGGCGCCCAAGTATGCGTGTGCTGCGATTTATCCAAGCTCTACGAGTGCACACTGCACGGAGCTGCGGGGCAAGCGCTGTCGGCGCTGCGCGCCAACCCCAACGCTCAGAAGGGCGAGTACTGCGTCGTGCTGGATCTGCACGATGCGTCGATTCCATCCCCCGTTGCGCCTGTGCCGGAGGTATCGCTGGAAGCCCGCCTACTGGAGGGTATGCTGTCCGGCCTATCCCTGCGGGAGGCCGAGGGCAATCTCCGCTCCGCCGGCGAACGCCGAAACGAACTCTATAAGGCCTCCATGCGTGTTAAGGAGTTTTTAGAAAGATAGACAGCAGAAACCCGCCGTTCCTGTAGGGGCGATCGCCTCGATCGCCCGTCGCTCTCTGATAGCCGACGGGCGACCGAGGGCGGTCGCCCCTACAGGGAACTCCTGCGCAATGTATAGCCATGCCTTGATACTATTCCGTTTCTTTTTCTTCTACAAGCAGCGCCTCTTCCAGCGCCGACAGGCGTTGGGTAAGACATGCGCAAAAGCCGTTGAGCCCCTGGTTACGCTCGGCTTCCTGTGCGCCCAGGAACTCCTTGATATCTTGCACCAGCGCTTCGCTGGCTCCGCGGACACGTTCGGCCTCCTGCCGCGTATCCGCCAGCTCGATGCGGGCCAGATCGTGCCGCACCGTGAGCCGGTCCAACTCCTGCGTGCGATCTCGCTGCACATTGGATAGGGCCATTTGCAGCAGGTGGTTCAGCCCTTCGAGCATCTGTGTCAGCGCCGGTTCGCCGATGCGCTGGATGGTGTCGGTGGCCTCCCGGTACAGCGGCTCCGGATCCCGCGCGCGCCGCATGGCCGATTGCAGCGGATCCACGAAGGGTTCGCCCGCGGTTTCCATCTCCTGCATCACCTCCCGCACCAACTGGGGCCGCCCCTTGATGGTGGAGCGATACTTGTTTTGAAAGCGGAGCATACGCGTTTTGTCGCCGGCCGCCAACTGCTGTACGCAGGCCCGCACCGACACGCCCTTGGCCCGGGCCGTGAGCACCTGGCGCAACAACTGACGCACTTCATCTTCCGCAAAAGTTGAAAAGGGAAGCGCGCGCTTCAGCTCGGGCTGCTCGCGCTCCTTGAGTTGCGCGTAGTAAAAATTGCGGATACTGTTGGGCTTGCGTCCCAATTCCAGGCCAATGCGCTCAAATACGCTCCTTAGGGGCTCGCCCAGCTCGTTGGCCCGATGCACTTGGGCCCAAAGGCGCTCTGTCTCCTCGGGCCGCCATCCACCGCGCACGCGCACCTGTCGCAGCCCAACTTGCTGCTGTTCCATTTCGATCCCTCCAGTTCGTTAACTCCTTGCGGTGATAGTATGATCCGAGCATCCAGCGCTTATACAAACTGCCGTATCATGGTATGTAAT
>Ga0123353_10003304_pt1 | contig 20331 bp, 19 predicted proteins | sample TergutLab28metaG_3_FD_92763 | JGI IMG/M metagenome (GOLD analysis project Ga0123353, IMG submission 92763) | Labiotermes labralis P3 segment gut microbial communities from Petit-Saut dam, French Guiana - Lab288 P3 | ecosystem: Host-associated > Arthropoda: Insects > Digestive system > Gut ... | reverse complement strand
GTCCTCGGAGAAGAAGCCCCTCCGCGATTGTCCGATGTGATGTGACAAACTGTGCGGATTTGTCAGATCAAATCGCGACTACCGCATATAATAGGCACCGTCCGCATAGATCTTTGCACAATCAGACTCCGTCGGAGTTCGCCAGGGACTTCGACCTATCCCGGGGCGTTGAAAAGGCCGGATTTTAACCCTGGAAAGTGTCGGAAAACGGGGTGAAGGTCAATAACGACTCACCTCTTCCAGTTTCTTTAAAGCATCGGTATCCTGCAATCTTTTATTTTCTCTCATATAGTTTATTGCCATTTTTCCGGATCTATCTTTCATTTTCGGGTCCGCCCCAGACTTTAAAAGGATCGTTATAGCTTCAGGATTGCGGGCAGACTTCGCCGCCACCATAAGCGGTGTTACTCCACTTTTATTTCTTGCATTGATGTCCGCACCCGTGTTGATAAGAACTGTTATCACCTCAGGGTTGTGGTTTATAACTGCGGTTATAAGTGGCGTCACTCCGATTTTAGCTTCTACATTTACATCCGCACCCGCTTTGACAAGAGCTGTTACCACTTCAGAATTGGAGCTTAACGCCGCCCATATAAGCGGTGTCATTCCACTTTTATTTCTTGCATTGATGTCCGCACCCGCTTTAGCAAGAGCTTTTATCATTTCAGGATTGTTACTAATCACTGCCCGCGTAAGCGGTGTCATTTCGAAATTATCCACTACATTTACATCCGCGCCTGCGTTGATAAGAGTTGTTATCACTTCGAGGTTGGGGTTTGCAGCCACCGCCCACAGAAGCGGCGTCAATCCGTCGTCATCTCGAGCGTTTACGTTTGCCCCGTTTTTTATGGCATTAGCGATTTGCTTTAACGAACCTTCTTTACACAATTCAATAAAATCAGAATCACTTAATTTTAATGCGGCGGGTGCCGAGCAGCCTGCAAGCAACACACATATAAGCAATCCCAAAAACAGCTTTTGAAAAACAGAAAAAAATACGCTTTGCACAACAAAAAACCAGCGTGAATCTTTCGTAGTAACGAAAACCGAAGGTTGCATCTTCAACTCCTCACACAAAGCAATTTAGCTCATATCCCTCGCGTTATCGCGGCTGGAGACGCTTGAATTCCGCTTCGGAGGGGCGGATATATGTGGGAACAGTCATGCGGGGATTTACGGCTGACCCGGCGATGAAAGCCCGCTCGCCAAGAATGCCGACCATGCCCGCCGAGGGAATACCTTCCGGCCCTGCCGCAAACGAAGCCCTGTCACCAAGGCGATCCCGCAGCATCGTTTCGTAGCTCCCCAGTCCATCGCCAAACAGTACGATTCGCTCCTCTTCCGGCAAGTGGTCGGGCAGCGCCCCTGGGGGAACGACCAGGTCGGGCGACAGGCGCTTCAAGACGCCGGCTTCCAACCGGAAAAGGGCCGAATATACCTCTTTTTTCCGCGCGTCCAGGACGGGACACAAAAGCCGCTCCTCTCCCGGAAAACGGTGAGCAAGCGCCTCGAGCGTCGGAACAGGTATGACAGGAAGGTTCAATCCGAAACAGTAACCCTTTGCGTACGCCATCCCCACCCGCAGTCCCGTAAACGATCCGGGGCCCGCCGAGACAGCCACGCAGGAAAGGGCCGCCGGAGTCGCGCCCCGCGACTTGAAAAGCTCCGACACGCCGGACAAAAGCGTCTCCGACGCCTGCATCCCTTCCGGCAGCGCCGTCTCCGCCAGGACGATCCCCTCATCCACCAGCGCCACGGAGCAGCGCGGCGTAGCGGTTTCGATAGCGAGGATCATTACGCCGCTTCCCGGCAGTTCGCAATATTTCTCTTACGGATCGCGACCCCTTTCGCAAGCGAAGGAATCGATAAATGAAGCATCCTCAAGGCGATTACGCAGGTTGCGGTAAACCGGTCAACGAGCAAGCAGCCGCGCTATGTCGTTGTAGAAGACAAGCGCCGTCAGCATGAGAATGAGCGCAAGCCCCACCCGCTGCGCCACCCCGCGAAACTGCACCGAAAGCTGGCGGCCAAGCACTCCCTCGACGGCGAAGAACACAATATGCCCGCCGTCCAATATCGGTATCGGGAGAAGATTCAGGATCCCGAGGTTGACGCTCAAAAGCCCAAGGAAGTAGGCAAACGAAGAAACCCCCTGCCGCGCCTGGTCTCCCGCCATTTGCGCGATCAGGAGCGGACCGCCCAGCGTATCGGACGGGATTACCCGCGTAACCAGCTTCACCACGGTCATTCCGGTCAGGTAGACCAGCTTTTTTGTCTCCTTGAACCCTTGCAGGAAAGCGGACCACATGGTCGTCTGGCGATATATGACCTCGGCGCCGGAAGCGATCCCTATCTTTGGCTCCGACACTTTCTCGCCAAAGATGGTATGGCCCTCCCGCATCTCGGGGACTATTGAAATCGTCGTCTCCGCGCCGTCACGGGTGACGGTGAACACAAGCGGCCTTTCGGTAGAACCCGACCGGATTCGACCCGCCAGTTCTTCCCAGTCATCGATACGGCTTCCGTCGATCCGGACTACGACATCGCCCTGCAGAAGCCCCGCCCGCGCCGCAGGCGAATCGGGGATCACATGCCCGATTTTGGGGGAAAGCGCCGGTATGCCGCCAAGAAACACGAACCAGAATACAAGCACCGCAAAAATCAGGTTGCAGGCAGGCCCCGCGGCGACAACCGCCATTTTCACCCAGGTCGGCTTGTTGTTGAATGACTTGGCTTCCATCTCCGGCGAGAGTTCCTCGCCTTCGCTCTCGCTGTCTCCAACGAGATTGACGTACCCGCCCAGCGGAATGGCGCATACCAGGTATTCCGTCTCGCCGCGCTTGACCCCAAACAGCTTGGGGCCAAAGCCGAAGGAGAACTTGGTGACTCCTACTCCAAGCCGGCGCGCCACAATAAAGTGACCGAATTCATGAACGAAAATGAGAATTCCAAGGACAACGATGAACGACATTAGATATATCATTACGCGCGGGATCTCCTGTTTTTGGATATCTTTTCCCTGGCGTCACGACGGGCGATCGTGTCCGCCTCCAAGACATCTCCCAAGCTTCGGGCCTTGAAGGACCCTGGCCAACCGGACATCACATGATCGACTATACGTACAATATCGGTAAAACCGATTCGGCGGGAAATAAACGCCAAAACCGCCTCTTCGTTGGCGCCGTTCAGCACAGCGGGAGCAACGCCGCCGGTCTCCGCGGCCGAATAGGCAAGTGAAAGAGCCGGAAACCTCTTCCGGTCCGGCGTCTCGAACCCCAACCCTTCCATTTGATGCGGACACAGGCGCGGCAGTTCCATGGGGAGACGTTCCGGATAACTAAGCGCATACCCGATCGGAATCCTCATATCCGGAATCCCCATCTGGGCAAGAATGCTCCCGTCACGAAACTCAACCATGGAATGGATAACCGACTGCGGGTGTATCAGCACATCGATCTGGTTGTGGGGAAGCCCAAAGAGCCAGGCGGCTTCTATTACCTCCAGCCCTTTGTTCATCAGCGTGGCGGAGTCCACGGAAATCTTCGCCCCCATCTGCCAGATGGGGTGTCCCAGCGCCTCCGAAACAGTAACGGAGCGCATCTCCTCGATACTGTGGCTGCGGAACGGACCGCCCGAGGCGGTAAGAATGATCCGGAGAATGTCCTCACACCGGTTGTCGGCGATTGCCTGAAACACGGCGGAATGTTCGCTGTCCACCGGCAATATCTCCGTCCCGCCGCGCTTTGCCGCCACAGTCAGAAACTTGCCCGCCATAACGAGAAGTTCCTTGTTCGCCAAAGCGATCCTTTTGCCTGCCTCCGCGGCCATTATTACAGGACGCAGCGACGAGGCGCCGGAGGCCGCCGCAAGAACGATATCGACGTTTTTAGCGCAGGCCGCTTCCGACATCCCTTCTTCGCCAATTAGTACGCGTGTGCCTCGGGGAAGCCCCTTGCGAAGCCGCTCTCTGTCGCCTTCCCAAAGGCAAACCGTATCCGGACGGTAGATCTTTGCCAAAGAAATGATGGCGTCGGCGTTGCTGCCCGCGCAAAGGGAAGTCACCTTAAACCGCCGGGGGAAACGGCTTATGACATCGAGAGCGTTACGGCCAACGGAACCGGTCGCTCCAAATATGGCGACTCCCTGCCGCTTCACGCGCACTTTCCTGTCAGCGTAGCCACCGCGGCCAGAATATGAATGGATGGGGAAGCCGCAAGGATGGCGTCCGTCCGGTCGAAGACTCCGCCATGTCCGGGGAAAAGCGCCCCGCTGTCCTTGACGCCGGCCGACCGCTTCAAAAGCGATTCGAACAGATCTCCTCCCTGCCCGCAGATCCCAATGGCCGCGCCCGACAAAGCCATGTACCAGACAGGGACTCCAGGAAGGAAATAATACGCGCACGCAATGCAAACAGCCACGCTGCCAGCCAGACCTCCCACCGCGCCTTCGACGGTTTTGTTTGGAGAGATGGAAGGAGCAAGTTTACGGCGTCCGAACAGGCGGCCCGCGAAATACGCAAAGGTGTCTCCGGCGGCGACGGTGAAGATTCCTATCAGCACCCAATATTCTCCACCCGGAAACGACAGCGTTCTTGGGTACAACGAGAAAAGCCCTCCGATGTAAATCACGCATAGAACCAGCAGGGCGGCCTTCCGCGTTTTACCATCGACGTCGTCCGCGCCAGGCAGTGAGTGGAAAACAGCCAGTACGACAAAGAGCATGATCGCGGGAAAGGAAAACTCAAACGGCAAAAGCGCTCCGGAAATAAACACGAGCACCGCAAGCGCGGTCCCTCCCAGGAGATCGCGTATCTCCCGGAAGAACATACGGAGCATCTCGAAGGAGCACATGGCCGTAACCGCGGCGCAAAGGAGCAGGAACGGCCACCCGAACAGCCGGTCTTTCGAAACCAGAATGGAGGCAATCAGGATCGGGAGGAGAACGACGGCGGTGACGACCCGCTTCCATAGCATCGTCACTTCTCTCCTTGCTGCCGGGCCTGTTCGTCGGTCAAACCGAAGCGTCGGTTGCGGCGGGAGAACTCCTCAAGCGCCAGAAGGAATTCCGCCTTGCCGAAATCCGGCCACAGAACATCCGTGAAGACGAATTCGGCATACGCCGACTGCCACAAAAGGAAGTTGCTGATCCGAACCTCGCCGCTGGTGCGAATGACCAGATCGGGATCGGGAATATCAGACGTATCAAGGAAGTCGGAAAAGGTTTCTTCTGTCACATCGGCCGGGTCGAGTTTCCCATGCGACGCAGCCTCCGCAATATTGCGGACAGCGCGAACGATCTCGTTGCGCCCCGCGTAGGAGAGCGCCAGAGTCAGCGTCATGTCGGAATTTTTCTCGGTTGCCGCCAACGTGGACGCCAGAACTCCCTGGACGACGGACGGCATCGCGGAAGTTTCTCCAATTACGCGAAGCCGGATGCCGTGTTTGAGCATCAAGGGAAGTTCGCTAAAGAGGAACTCCTGCAACAACGACATAAGAGAGCTCACCTCGGCAACGGGGCGGCCCCAGTTCTCGACGGAAAAAGCGTACAGCGTAAGAAACGGAATTCCCAGTTCGCGCGCGCACACCACAGCCTCCCGGACAGCCTTGGCGCCTCTTTGGTGGCCTTCCATCCGGGGTAATCCTCGCTGCTTTGCCCATCGGCCGTTGCCATCCATGATGATGGCAACGTGGCGTGGGAGAGCTAATCCCCCGCTTCCCTCTTCCGGGCGCATTAGCGTCAGACTTCCAGGATCTCTTGTTCCTTGGCTTTGAGCGTATCGTCGATTTTCTTTATGTACGCGTCGGTCTCCTTCTGAATCCGGTCCTGCCCGCGCTTTACCTGGTCTTCAGAGATTTCCTTTTTCTTTTCCTGCTCCTTGAGCTTCTCAATCGACTCGCGGCGGACATTGCGGACAGCGACGCGCGCGTCTTCGGCCATTTTCCGAACCACCTTGGCCAACTCCTTGCGGCGCTCCTCGGTCAACGGCGGAATGGGAATACGCACAGCTTTTCCATCGCTCGACGGGTTGAGCCCAAGCCCGGCTCCCTGGATCGCTTTTTCGATCGGTCCGATCATCTTGGTGTCCCAGGGGGTTACCGTGATAAGGCGGCTTTCCGGAACCGAAAGGGTTCCAACCTGCTGAAGCGGCGTGATGGTCCCGTAATAGTCGACCTTGATACCGTCAAGCAGGGAGAAGGATGCGCGCCCGGTGCGCACCTTTCCCAGATCCTTCTTGAACGCCTCGATACTCCGTTCCATCCGGGTGGAAGTGTCCTTGATTATAGCTTCCATCATTTTCCTCCGTGAACGACTGTGCCGATCCTCTCCCCTGTCACCGCCTTGAGGATGTTCCCATTGACGGTGAGATTGAACACGACGATAGGAAGGCCGTTATCCATGCAGAGGGAGATGGCCGTTGCGTCCATAACCTTCAGCTTTTTCTTTAAAACGTCCAGATATGTCAATTGGTGGAACATTTCCGCGTTGGAATCTTTCATTGGATCGCGGTCATACACGCCATCAACCTTGGTCGCTTTCAAGATGACATCGGCGTTGATTTCAATGGCGCGCAACGCCGCTGCTGTGTCTGTGGTGAAGTACGGACTTCCTGTCCCGGCCGCGAAGATTACCACACGTCCCTTTTCCAGGTGGCGCACCGCCCTGCGCCGGATATAAGGCTCGGCGATTGCTTTCATCTCAATGGCGGAGAGAACCCGGGTGTCCACCCCCGCCCCTTCAAGAGCGCCCTGGAGGGCCAGACTATTGATGATCGTCGCCAGCATCCCCATGTAATCGGCGGACGCGCGGTCGATCCTCAAGTCCTTGCTGGACCCGATACCCCGGAAGATATTACCGCCCCCGACGACCAGGGCGATCTGTATCCCCAGGGACGTCGCTTCCTGGATTTCTTTCGACAAGCCGGCCAGGACGCTCTCGTCGATCCCATAGGCCTGCTTGCCCATCAAAGCTTCCCCGGACAGTTTCAGCAATACCCGGTGATACGCCGGTTTCGGCACAAAACCTCCGTGTGACAAAGCGTTCCCTGAATCAGCTACGCTCGATCTGCTTTGCCACCTCTGCGGCTAAGTCGTCTGACCGTTTTTCCATCCCCTCGCCCACCTGGAACCGCGCGAAGGACTTTATCGTGATATCTTTCCCGGCGGCTTTGCCCGCTTCCGCGAGAAGCTGTCCGACCTTTTTGTCGGGATCCTTGATGAATGCCTGCTCGATAATGCAGAAATCGCCGAAAAACTTCTCAAGTTTGCCATCCGCGATCTTGTCGAGAATATTGTCCGGCTTGCCCGAAACTCTTGCCTGCTCCTTGTAGATCGATTTTTCATGCTCGATTACCGAAGCGGGGACTTCCTCACGACGAACGTAAGTCGGGTTCGCCGCCGCGACCTGCATCGCGATATCCTTGGCCAGCGACGCAACCGCCTCGTTGCCCGGTCCGACTCCTTCGAGCGCCACGAGCACACCGATCTTGCCGCCCATGTGTATGTAGGAGACGAGCATACCGGCATCCTTGGGAACAGTAAGCCGCTCGAAACGGCGGAATGAAAGCTTTTCGCCGATTTTCGCGATCTTTTCCGTGATTACCTCACCGATGGTGGCGTTGCTTACCTGAATATGCAACGCCTCTTCCACGTCCGCGGGAGCTTTAATGTTGACCTGCATAGCGATATCTTTTGCCATCGCCAGGAACTCTTCGTTTTTGGCCACAAAATCCGTCTCGCAGTTGATCTCCACCAGCGTCCCGCAGAGATCTTCGATATGGGCAACCACCAGTCCCTCAGAGGCAATCCGTGAAGATTTTTTGGCCGCCGCGGCCAACCCTTTCGTGCGGAGAGCGTCAATCGCCTTTTCCATGTCGCCGCCGGCGGAAGTCAGCGCCGCTTTGCAATCCATAAGCCCCACGCCGGTTTTCTCGCGGAGTTCTTTCACCATTCCGGAAGTGATTTCCATAACCGCAATTCTCCCTGAAAAAAATATATATAGGTTTCTATCGGCCCTTTACGCTTTGGGCCGGACATTTCAAAGTCAATGTAAAGCTATTCTTCCGTCGTCAAGGAAAGATTGGCAGCCGCCTCTTCCTCATCCTCGGTCGAGATCAGTGAAACAGTGACCTCCGGCGCCTCCGAATCCTTATCACCGCTGGAAGCGTTCTTTTCGGCGTAGACGGCTTTCCCCTCGATAATCGCGTCGGCCATCTTGGAAAGGAACAGCTTGATCGCCCGGATAGCGTCGTCGTTTCCGGGAATCACGTAATCAACTAGGTCGGGATCGCAGTTGGTATCGACGATGGCGACAATGGGAATTCCAAGCCGCCGCGCCTCCATGATGGCAATCTGCTCTCTGGACGGGTCTACCACGAACAGAGCGTCGGGAACGCGCCGCAGTTCGCGGATGCCGCCGAGAGTCTTCTCCATCTTCACCCGTTCCTTGTCGAGCTTCAGCACTTCTTTCTTCGGAAGCCGCTCGGCGGTTCCATCAGTGTTCATATCGCTTAACTTCTGCAGGCGATCAAGGCTCTTGCGGATCGTCATGAAGTTTGTGAGCATCCCGCCCAGCCACCGCTGGTTGACATACGGAGCGCCAGACCGGCTCGCCTCTTCCTCCACCGCTTCCTGCGCCTGCTTTTTCGTCCCGACAAAGAGAACCGTCTTGCCTTCCGCCGCCCATGCCCGGACGACGTCGTAGGCTGCCCGGAACATTTTCACCGTCTGCTGCAGGTCGATGATGTAGATCCCATTGCGCGCGGTGAAGATGTACCTCTTCATCTTGGGGTTCCACCGCTTGGTCTGGTGACCGAAATGGACGCCAGCCTCAAGAAGCTGCTTCATCGTGATTACGGAACTCTGACCATTTCCCATGCTTGTCTTGCCTCCTTACCCCTTGGGGTTGGTCCTCCGGACGTTCAGCCCCTCCCCATTCACCCCGCCTAAACGAGGCACCCCGGGGAGAGTCCCGCCCGTGGGTGATGATTGCAAAGTCAATAATAAACTGTGTATTTTAATCACAAACCGCCGTACAGTTCAACCAGTAGTGTATTATTCAGAACCTTATGGCTTATGGCGCTCAAGGAGCGGCAGCCTCAAATGCGCCATTGGAAAACGGAAAGTCTTCCCACCAGCGTGAAACCGAAGTTACGCCTGGAACAAGTTTTTGCCCAATTAGAGGCGTGAGCAGATCAATGCCGCCGTCCTCGTCCGCCAGAGCGGCAATCATGCGGATGGATTCGTCCCAAGGGTGCAAAGCGAGATCAAAAACCCCCCAGTGCACGGGAACCAGCGATTTAGCCTGGACATCATGGCAGGCGCGTATCACCTCTTCCGGAAACAGGTGAGTCTTGGGCCAGCCGGGATTCCAGGCGTCAATTTCAAAAAAAGCCAGGTCAAAGGGACCGTGTTTTGCTCCAATGTCGCGAAAATGTCCGCTGTATCCGGTATCGCCGCTGATAAATACCCGCTTTTGCTTTCCCTTCAGAACATAGCTGGCCCACAAGCTGCTGTTGCGCGTGGAAAATGTGCGGCCGGAAAAATGAACGGTGCGCTCCGCAACGATGCTTATGCCGTCGCTGGTGAATTCTTCACCCAGACCAAGCTCGCGGATTTTTCCAGCGGCAACGCCCCATTTGAGGAGATGCGCGCCAACACCAAGCGGCACGATGAAAAGCGTTTCCTTATTCCTGAAATGGCGTATGGTGGCGTATTCCATGTGATCGTAATGATCATGCGTAATCAATATGTAATCGGGAACCGGCAGTTCCTTGCGCTTGAGCGGAGAAGGGCCGTAGCGCGGCACGGCAAATGGTATAGGCGCGGCATTGTCAAAAATCGGGTCAACAAGAAAACGTTTGCCTTCCAACTCGATTATGAGGGAGGCATGTCCCAACCAGTACACCGCCAATTCTTCCGGCTTTTCCGCAAAGGCATCCTTGTTTAGCTTGACCAGCGGCAAAGGAACCTCTGGAGCGTTGGGGCTGGTCATCAGGAAGCGAAGCCTGTTGGGTTTACCGCCGCGCACCCGATCCGGGTAATATGGCGTATCCACCAGGTTATGGAACTTTCCATCCGCAAAATAGGGCAGACTTTCATAGGAAGAAACGTCTTTTGGCGTTTGCCCAATCTCACGCAACGCGCACCCGGCCAGTAAAGCCACGGCGCCCAGCAGTACGGCGGCAACGGCCATGATAATTTTCATGTATTTTTTCAAGGCGCTGGGAACGCGTAAGGTCCTTTTCAAATAACAGACGCTCTATACTTTAGATTCGCGGCTTACAGCGGCAGTATCTGTCTGCCGTATTTTTCGTTGATCACAAGAGCGGCGGCTTCATACAAAGCTAAGCTTCCGTATAATATTCCCTCAAACCCGGCAATAGTGTGGATGGTTTTGCTGCCGGTAAAGTTGGACAGGGCGAGAAGAAAAAACAGGATCGTAAGCGAACCAAAGATCAGCTTGCCGATTGTTTTGCCGTTTAGCGTGCCTATGAAGAGAATGAATGTGAATAATCCCCATATGGCAAGATAACAACCCTTGGAAAAGGCGTCCACCGCAGGCAGTCCAAAGTTAGGCATGACCCAGATGAATACCAGGGAAAGCCAAAAGGACCCGTATGAAACAAAGGCTACGGTCCCGAAGGTGTTGCCCTGCCGATATTCCATAATCCCGGCAATGAGTTGGGCAATGCCTCCGTAGAAAATACCCATGCCGATGATCATTACGTTCAATTCGTAGAATCCGGCGTTATGGATGTTAAGAAGAATCGTGGTCAGGGCAAAACCCGCAAGCCCCAAAGGAGCGGGGTTGGCTGCGGCAGGATTGGATACTGTAGTCATGTAATACCCCTTCTCATGCAAAAATTGTTAACCATGCTCCTTTATCAGGAACGCTTTCACACCACCTGAGCGGATGAAATAGACGCGCTTTATACCATTTCCCGTTGCGGATGCAATCCAGCCTGCATCCTTCGTTCAACTGGACTCCAGCGAGAGACTTCTCCTGAGGGCGCCCGCCCGAACCCCATTTCACCTCAACTGCGGTACCCGGCATTGATCTTGACGTATTTGTTCGTCAAATCCGAGAAATATACGTATGAATTCCCCTCCCCCACGCCAAGATCGACGTCAATCGCATACGCCTCCTCCCGTACCTTGGGAATCGCGCGCTGCTCCGCCTCCGGATCGGGGCGCATCTTCCGCCGCAGTACCAGTTCCCCGGCATAGCGCATCGAAACCTTCATCGGGTCCATGTGAATACCGGCTCTACCCAGCGCCGCGATAACACGACCCCAGTTGATGTCCGCGCCGTACACGGCCGTTTTCACCAGAGGCGAGGTCGCTACCGCCCGCGCGCCACGTTCGGCTTCCGCCGCGGACCGCGCCCCGGACACTCCGATCCGCACGACGCGCGTCGCCCCTTCCCCATCCCGCACGATCATCAGAGCCAGATCGAGCAGCAAAGAACGCATCGCGTCGATAAAAACATCCAGATCCTTCCCGCAGAGAGGAGGCAAGCCGCACGCTCCGTTTGCGAACAAAGCGGTGGTGTCATTTGTGCTCATGTCGCCGTCCACCACGATCCGGTTGAAGGAGACATCCACCGCATCCCGAAGCGCCAGCCGCGCGTCGGCGGGACGCAGCGCCGCATCGGTAAACACGTAGGCAAGCAATGTCCCCATGTTGGGGGCGATCATACCGGCCCCTTTGGCAATCGCGGCAAGAGTCACGGTTTTTCCGCCGATGCGCAATGTCCGGATTCCCCGCTTCGGAAACGCGTCCGTCGTCCGGATCGCCTCGCCCGCCATAGCGATCCCTTCCGGAGAAAGGCACCCGGTAATGCTTGGGATTGCGGACAAAATCTTGTCAAGCGGCAGTTGAACGCCGATGACGCCGGTGGACCCGATCAGAAGCGAATCAGAAGGCAGCTTCAGAGCCGCGCAGGCAACGCGGGAGATTTCCCGGACCGCCTTTATACCCTCTTCGCCCGTGCATGCATTCGCGTTGCCGCTGTTGACGAGAATTCCATGCAAACGTCCGCGATTCCGGAGAGCTTTTCCCCATTCGATCGGCGCGGCCGCGACTTTGTTTTTTGTAAAAACCGCCGCGGAAACACAAGGCCGGTCGCTGACGACCAGCGCGAGGTCAAGCTTGCCCGAGCGCTTCACACCGCACGCAATCCCCGCCCCGCGAAACCCCGGAACCACCATCTTTTTATCCGGCTTCACTTACGCCTCCCGCCCACAGCATTTCTTGTGCTTTTTCCCGGACCCGCAAGGACATGGATCGTTGCGTCCGACCTTTACCCCCTGCCGCTTCTGGGTGGTCTCCCCGGCGCGCTTGATGTCGCCGCGCGAAAGTGAAATGCGCCTTGGACCCAGAGGCTGGGCGGGAACCACCGCGCCTTCCCCTTCTTCCTTTTGCACCTTGACGGTATACAGACGTTTGATCGCCTCTTCTTTGACCCTGGCCGCCATGTCGGAAAACATGTCGAATCCTTCGCGCTGGTACTCCTTGAGCGGGTCTTTCTGCCCGTATCCCCGGAGGCCGATCCCTTCTTTCAGGTGGTCCATCGACAGCAGGTGGTCCTTCCACAAAGCATCCACGGTGGAGAGGAGAAACATCTTTTCGAAGTACCGCATGATATCTTCGCCGTAATCCTGCTCCTTTTGCTTGTAGAACTCCTTGGCGCCCTCCCGGATCCCCTCCTCCAACGTTTCCTGAGTAAGAGATGCCCGCTCCTCCTCCGGTATTTCAAGGAGAAATCCGAACTGCGCGGCGACAGTGTTGCGCAAGCCTTCGTAGTCCCACTCCTCTGGATGCGTCTTTTCTTCGGAAATAGTCGCGGCGATGTTTTCCGAAAGCTCATCGGTAAATTCCATCGCCATGTCGCGCAGGTTCTCGCTGCCAAGCACTTCCCGGCGCATTTCGTAGATCACCTTGCGTTGCTTGTTCATCACGTCGTCGTACTGGAGAAGATGCTTCCGGATATCGAAGTTGTGCGCTTCGACCTTCTTCTGCGCATTCTCGACCGCCTTGTTGATAAGGGGATGTTCAATCGGGTCCCCTTCCTCCATACCCAGCTTCTCCATGACCGGCGAGATCCGGTCGGAGCCGAAGATGCGCAGCAGGTCGTCCTCCAGCGACAGAAAGAACCGCGAAGACCCTGGGTCGCCCTGCCGTCCCGCACGACCGCGAAGCTGATTGTCCACCCGGCGCGATTCATGGCGTTCCGTGCCTATGATGTGGAGCCCGCCCTTTTCGACGACTCCCTCGCCAAGCTTGATATCCACGCCGCGGCCCGCCATGTTTGTGGCGATGGTCACCTTTCCCGGCTGTCCCGCCTCGGCGATGATCTGCGCTTCCTTCTCGTGATGCTTCGCGTTTAGCACATTGTGGGGGATGCCGTGGCGCGTGAGCAGCCCGGAGACCCGCTCGGATTTTTCAATGGAGACCGTGCCCACCAACACCGGCCTTCCCTGCTCGTGGAGAACCTTTACTTCTTCGAGTACCGCGCGGTACTTCTCCTTTTCAGTGCGGTATATCTGGTCGGAGGAATCTTCGCGGACCATCGGCTTGTTTGTGGGAATAACGTTAACGCCCAGCTTGTAGATCTCCTGGAACTCCGCCGCCTCCGTATCCGCTGTACCGGTCATGCCGGCCAACTTCTCGAACATGCGGAAGTAGTTCTGGAAAGTAATGGTCGCCAGCGTCTGGTTTTCGTTCTCTATCTTGACCCCTTCCTTGGCCTCCACCGCCTGGTGGAGCCCGTCGGACCAGCGCCGCCCCGGCATAAGCCGCCCGGTAAACTCATCAACGATGACCACCTCGCCATCCTTGACCATGTAATCAACATCACGATGGAAAAGGACGTGGGCCTTGAGAGCCTGGTTGACGTGGTGGAGAATCTCTATATTGTTCGGATCGTAGAGGTTATCTACCCCCAGGAGCCGTTCGAGCTTGGGAATACCGGAATCCTCAGACAACAACACCTGCTTTGCCTTCTCGTCTACCTTGTAGTCGTCGTCTATCTTGAGGTACGGAACCATCGAGTTAACCCGCGCGTACAGGTCAGTAGACTTCTCAGCAAGACCGGAGATAATAAGCGGCGTCCGGGCCTCGTCGATCAGGATCGAGTCAACCTCATCCACGATCGCGTAGTGCAACTCCCTTTGGACCATGTCCTCGAGGAGAAATTTCATGTTGTCGCGCAGATAATCAAAGCCAAACTCGTTGTTCGTTCCGTAGGTGACATCGCAACGGTAAGAAGCCTGCCGCTCCGCGTCGTCCATTCCGTGGACGATGACGCCCACGGACATCCCGAGAAACCGGTACAACTGCCCCATCCATTCGGCGTCACGCTTGGCAAGATAGTCGTTCACGGTGATAAGGTGGACACCGCGTCCGGTGAGGGCGTTCAGAACGATCGGCAGCGTAGCGACAAGCGTTTTTCCTTCGCCGGTCCGCATCTCGGCTATGCGCCCCTCGTGAAGAACCACCCCGCCTATCAACTGGACATCGAAATGACGCATGTTGAGAACACGTCGGCCCGCCTCCCGCACTACAGCAAACGTCTCGGGAAGGAGATATTCAAGCGGCTCCCCGTTGACGGCGCGTTCTTTGTACTCCGCAATCATCGCGGCAAGCCGGTCGTCGGGAAGAGAAAGAAGCGGCGCTTCCAGGGAGTTGATATGATCCACGATCGGGCGGATACGTGAAATGGTACGCTCGTTCTGGGTTCCAAAAATCTTCTTGAGAAAATCAGCTATCATTCTTGGTTATCTCCGATAAAAAAACCTCACCCCAAAGGGATGTTACCCTCAAAGGCTCGTTAGTTTAGCCTTATATAATAACCATATTTCAGAAGGCTAGAGCAATTTCACTTTAAAATTACTATCCGCAATGGCGGCTGACTTGAGCGAGAAGCTTCCCTGGTCGGGCGCACTCTTGCGCCGCGAAGCCAGGAAGGGCGAAGAAGTATTTACGAGAGCAAGGAAGAAGCAGCCGACGCAAAGCCAGGGACGGCGTACGAGGTGTACCCGAACGGAGAATGTCTCAAGCGAAAACAGCAGACATTGCGAATAAATCTCAAGATGCTCCAGGCACGTTGCGCTATTTTCAGACCGCCTGTTTTTTTTGCGCCATGACCTGCTCACGGTTCTTTTGGACCACCGGGTCCATGATTTCCCCGCAATTTAAGCAACGCCATGCGTGGAAGATCTCCATCGTGGCCAGGAACCGCTCGAAAATCATCGCGCCGCCGCAACGGGCGCATCTGCACTGATTACCCGCGCTATCCTCGCGGGTCCCTTTCGGGCCGACGAGTTTTTTCCGTTTATGGCTTTCACTGGTTTTCAAATTCATAAGTATCCCCTTTCGAGGCAAACCTGCGTTCCTATTTTATATTGCGAATTGATATTTTTTAACTTAAACTGTCCGACATTCTCTCCGGAGCAGTTTTATAACTCTATGAAAAAAAAGCGACTTGGCGAGTTTCTCGTCGAAACGGGTCTGATTTCCGAAACGGATCTTTCAAAAGCGCTTTCCGAGCAACGATCCAAAAAAGAAAAACTTGGCGATGTCATAGCTTCGCTTGGCCTTGCCACCGATATCGAAATCGCCCAGGCTCTCTCCATCCAGTTGGGAATCCCCCTGATCGATCTTCGGAATACACCGGTTGAGCCACAAGCCATAGAACTGATCAGCGAAAAAATCGCCCGCAAGCATCTGATCATACCCATCTCCATCGACCAGAAAGAGCTTCACATAGCGATGGCGGACCCTTTGAGCTTCGAGGCGTTCGAGGATGTACGGTTTGCTTCAGGGCATACCACCCGACCGCTTCTGGCCACCCGCTCTGATATCATATGGGCTATTGATCAGCACTACCATCTTGGTTCCTCTCTGACCAACATCGTCAAAAACATCGCCGACGAGCGGATGGTGGAGGTACTCGGAGACCATCACGAACTCGACGACCGGGAAACAGACGATCTTCGCAAAAAATCGGAAGCGGCGCCCGTCATCCGCATGGACAACCTGATCATCTCGGACGCGGCGGAAAAAGGCGCCTCCGACATCCATATAGAACCCATCAAAAAAGCCCTTCAGATCCGCAACCGAATCGATGGACTCCTTACTAAGACAATGGAACTGCCCAAATGGGTCCAGGGAGCCGTCATATCGCGAGTAAAAATAATGGCGAAGATGGATATCGCCGAGAAACGGCTTCCCCAGGACGGGCGTATCAGCGTCCGGATCGGTGGAAGAAATCTAGACCTCAGGATCTCCACTATTCCCGCAAATTATGGGGAAAAAGTGGTCATCCGGATACTTGACTCAGCCAACGCGGACATCTCCCTCGACGCCATGGGATTGACCCCTTCCGAGCTTACGACGATGGAGGACATCATCTACCGGCCGCAGGGGATCATACTCGTCACCGGCCCCACGGGATCCGGCAAGACCACGACTTTGTACGGGATACTCAACCGGATCAAGACGGTAACGGAAAATATAACGACCATCGAAGACCCGATCGAGTATGAGCTGGCAGACATAAACCAGGTGGCGGTACACGAAAAAATCGGGCTGACGTTTCCTTCCATGCTGCGTTCTCTGCTGCGGCAGGATCCCGACATCATCATGCTTGGAGAAATGCGAGACGGGGAAACAGCCTCCATCGCGGTCCAGGCAGCCCTTACCGGACACCTCGTTTTCTCAACGATACACACGAACAATTGCGCCGCCACGGTGAGCCGACTGCGCGACCTCGGAATCCCTTCCTATCTTATCGCCACAACGATCATCGGAATCGTCGCACAGCGGCTGGTTCGGACGATATGCCAGAAATGCAAGACGAAGAAGACTATGACGGAACGCGAAGTACTGCGGATGGGGCTCAAATCCGACACTCCCATCTATTACGGAGAAGGATGCCCCGCCTGTAACAACAGCGGGTATAAAGGACGTACCGGCATCTACGAGATAATGGTCCTGACAAAGCCTATCCGCGACCTCATCGCCTCGAACGCAACCGAAAACGAGATCCGCCAGGCGGCAATCTCACAAGGGATGATCACTCTCGGACACAACGCGCTAGACAAGGTGACTGCCGGGGTTACAACGGTGGACGAGGTATTTCGAGTAGTAGAGATCGACTCCAATTTCGTCTCCGCCTGCCCGCAGTGCACAACGCCTATGGAGGCGGACTTCGTTATGTGCCCTTCGTGCGGCCACTCCGTTGTGTCCGTCTGCCAAAGCTGTCGCCGAACCTTGTCGCCGGATTGGGAGTTCTGTCCTTACTGTCGGCAAGAACTACAGAAGCACGAAAACAGGTCGCCATCGCAGAAATTGTAGTCCCTGCAAACCTGCACAGCTTGTCACAGAGATTTATCCGCAATGGCGGACGCTTTTCTGCGGCGTTTAGACCTATTCCTTGACGTACCACGATCTCGAATAGATATACCTCAATGATTCCTCTTTGGTCAGCACACCAGCTTTGATCAGGATCCGCCGCAGTGTGAACAGAAAAACGACCACCACGGCAAATACAATCATGCCCAGCATAGGGTATGTGACAGCCACCCCGAATTCAGCGTCCGGGGAAACCTTCGACGCGATGTGCCTATCCCAGAAAACGTATCCAGCTACGATCCCAAACATGACTGTCAGGAAATAGCACAATTCCGCGATCAGGATACTCCTTGGAGACTTCTCGTACATTCATCCCTCTCAAAGCGCGCGCCCTGCTTTCCTGGCGCCGCAAAGATTTCATTTCATATGAGTATTTTACCGCACATCTACGGCGATCAGCCAGAACACCGCAGTATCGCCTGTTTGCGCATTCCAGTTCCAAATAAAAAATGCAATTTTTGTTTGAAATTGGAATTACGCCGTACTGGAATTGGGAATGATTTCAGGAAAACAACCGGAAAGCGTTTCGACCTACCAAGTCACCGCGATCAGAACGAGCAGAGCGCCGACAAATAACAACGGCAGGTTCCGAAAAAGCCACCCGCGGCGGGAATCATTGTACACATAAAAATCTGAACCAAGCACGCACCCGAGAAGAATTATAGGCTTCTTTCGGTAATCGTGTTTTGCGGCAGATATGTTTCGCTGAATGTTCTTTTTCATGCCGGACACCGAAAATGTTTTTTCAGCTCTTCAGTACACACTATATCTTGTCGGAAGAAAAATCATCAACTTAAGTTCATTACCTTCTGGTGCCTCCGACATGGAGAATTTTCAGACTACCGGCCATTGAAGATATGGCGGATTCGTATAACTTGCTCCTCGTGGAATCATAAACCGCCTCGAAATTGACAAACTGCTGGCTCTTCTGCTTATACACAACCTTCTTGTAGAAGAGGATCGTACCTCTGGTCCCTCGTAGGATAAAAGCATCGCCTCTGATTGACTTGTGCACGATTTTCCAGCCTTCATTACCCAAATTGAGAAGCGTCTCGTTGTAGACGGAGGTTAAATTGAGATGCTCTTTACCTTCGTACCCGTGTACAGAGACAATGGCTTTGCCGTCCCTTGATCGAAAATTCTGCCCGTTTCCGTCAGCCGTTTCTCCCTGTGGAAAAAAAAGATTTTTCTGATACTCGACGCTGAAGCCGTATTTCATGTTTACATACCAGTCGGTTTCCGCTTTGGCGGCAGTCTGGGCCGTAACTGCCGTCGGCAAGAGCAAAACCAGAAGCAAGGCCATCATGAAAACCTTGCGCATACTCCCTCCGGCTCACAGTATTTTCGACGCACAAACCTCTATTTTACGATAATAGAAAACGTTTTCGTTCCTTTCATGTCATCGTTCCACCCAACCTTCCCCCGCGTCTGGAAAGCAATCGAACCTTCTCATGTAAGGCTTGATGTCGAGCAGCGGCGTACCGTCGAGAATGTCTATGCCCGAAACTTCCAACCGGTTCCCCGCGCGCTCCAGTAACCGCACGACGGTAAACCCGATACCGCTCGGGCGGCAAGGGTGACGGGACGCAAACACCCCGCGAGGCAACCTGTCTTGCGAACTCAAAAGCGTCAACTTTGTATCCCAGGCACGGTCAAAGTGATACAGGAGAATGATATGGGTGAAAGTCTCCACACCTTCAAGTCCCTCACCGAATTCGGGAAACACTTCCACTGTTCCCCTTGAATCCGGGTTATGCGTTCCCTGGCTCGGAGTGTGGTCCAGCGTCGTAAACGGAGTACGGATGACGCCGATCGGCTTGAACAATATGGGCATGGTCGTTATTTCATGGCTTCTATATACAGGCTGACAACGTAATCAGCCATTTCTTCGCCTTGCGGCAGCTTTTCAGCAATCTCCTTGTACAAAGGATCGTTCCATTCCTGCATGTTACGCACGTATTCCGGCTTTGGAGTCAAAACTATGGACGTAAAACCGGCCTTTTCCAGCATGGCCCTGGTTTCATCCACCAGAGCCGCCCCGGCCACACAGCCGACCAAAGCCGCCGCCATCTCGCAAATGTTTTCAGGAAGCGGCCGCAAAAGCGCCAGATCCGAAACAGAAACCTTGCCTCCGGGTTTGAGTACGCGGAAAATTTCACGCCAGACTTGAGGTTTGTCCGGGGAAAGGTTGATGACGCAGTTGGAAAGCGCCACATCGACACTGGAATCAGGCATGGGAAGGTGTTCTATTTCGCCAAGACGAAACTCCACGTTGTCTAAACCTGTGCGCTGCCGGTACTGCTCGATATTCTTGCGGGCCTTGGCAAGCATTTCCGTGGTCATATCCACGCCGATAACCCGCCCGGAGGCTTTTACCTTCTCGCCGGCCTGGAATGCGTCAAAACCGCCGCCGCTGCCAAGATCGAGCACGGTCTGGCCTTCCCGCAAGGCCGCAATGGCGACAGGATTGCCGCAGGAAAGCCCCATGTTCGCGCCGTCAGGAAGCCTGGCAAGGCTTTCCGCGTCATAACCCACGGCTGCCGCCAGCCGGACAGGATCAATATGGCCGCTGCGCGGACTGGAACCGCAACAGGAACGCTGCCCCGTGGCGATGGCCGCGTATCCGGCGCGAACAGCTTCCCTGACTTTTTCACCTGACCTGTTTTCATCCGGTGCGCTCATTACAATCTCCTCCAGGTTATAGTTTTCATTTTCACAACAGGCAGCGGAAAACTCCGTCGCAATCTCATTTTCCACCCGACATGTACGAAGTTGTTCCGACCTGCCGGAACAGCATTCAGCCGTTAGATAGGTAATGGTTTCCCGCATCAGTGGGATATTGGCCTTGTACCGCGTATTGCGGCCCTCCCGTACCATTGCGGCAAGCCCGCTATGGACAATTACTTTGAGATGAAAG
>Ga0123353_10003303_pt1 | contig 20334 bp, 15 predicted proteins | sample TergutLab28metaG_3_FD_92763 | JGI IMG/M metagenome (GOLD analysis project Ga0123353, IMG submission 92763) | Labiotermes labralis P3 segment gut microbial communities from Petit-Saut dam, French Guiana - Lab288 P3 | ecosystem: Host-associated > Arthropoda: Insects > Digestive system > Gut ... | reverse complement strand
TGGTGTGAGTGTTGACGAATAAAACGCATCATGAACGCAAGAAGTTGCCATGGCAACCATGCACACACCTAAGAGGACACAAAACAGCTTGTGCTTTGCGATAGTTCTATCCCTGTCAGGAAATATATATCTGACAACCCATCCCACCTGGCCCAGCATTTACGGACACAATGTTTCCGCCGGTATAGTTGCCAGCGGGTATGACCACAGAAACCATTGATCCTATGTAAGAAGTTATATCGACTTTACCAAGAGAGCCATTTGATAGTTTCAAAACCACGAAATGCCTAAAATCTGATACCGTCCCGCTCCATACATTGAGGGTTATATTTTTAGTGGAGCCTGGGGTAAACGCAAATCCAATATAGTAACATGCGAAACTAGATACCATATATGTAGTGCTTGGGGAACTATATGTGACAATGCTACCTGGTTCGCTACGCCATTGATTTGTCGCATACAATGAGTAAGTTATTCTGGGCGCATAATTGTCTACCCAAAAATCTGCAAAAGTCCCCTTAAGACCTCCCGACAAAGCACCGCTTGAAGTCACAATGTTAATTGCCTGATAGACATCATAGATGTAATTGGGACTTCCCAACGATAAGTAGGCAAGGATTGCTTTAATAGTGTTGTCTCCGCCCTTAATATACATGTATAGAGGGAACAAGGCTGCCCCATAATGATTCTGAGCTATCAGAGGGTAATGGTTAAACTCTAAAAACTCATTTACTTGGATAGTATTACCTGTTTCCAATGAGCCATACAGCCTATAAGGCGCCCATGCTGCTATCCCATCAGCAAACCAAATTGGCAGACCGTGCAAGCCATACCTGTAGATGTTTGTTATGGCATGCATATATTCATGCGCAACGACGCCTTTTAACCAGTTTAAGGATTCAGGGTCACTTATACTCAAACTAGGGATGAAAATTTTTATATATGAAGTACCATCCCCGGAACATCCAGTATATGGAGCGTCGTTGCCAATTATAACATCGACGTTATATACGCTTGAACCTACCGCTGACACTGGCTTGTTAAATGTAGTTATATATCCAGTATGCACAAAAACACCATACACGGCTACAAAGTTGTTGTAGATGTCAACAATTAGCTGCGGCGCAGTTAGTGTGAGTCCTGAGTAGTTTGGATCATTGAAGTTAATAGCGAAATCGCCAGTACCACTTGGCCCACGGTATGTAGCATCACCGCGTGTCTTGGACGGAGCAACCATTTCTAACAGCGTTTCTTGCTTTTCTGGTGTCAACTGGCTAAAGAATGCCGTGTCCTCATAAAAAGACAAGAGTCTAGTCGCAAGCACGGTGCCGCAGGATCCGAAAGCTCTGGAATCCCATATCTCCAGATAGAAATCAAGGGCTTCTTCCTGAGATATTTTGCCGGCTTCGAGCGCTTCAGCCACCAGCTCAATGGGGTCGCCGGTGTTTGCCACAGTGTACTGATAGGACTTAGTGGTATTACCAACGGTGACAGAACCGCTTATCTGCGAGGTTTTGGCAAGTAATGATGTTCTGGCGCTAGAGATAGTATCTGGGGTAACGGTGTAAACAGCTTTTATCTGCTCTCCGCTGGCATTGAAAATATCTACTCGGACACTGTTCTCCACAGCGTCATCATAGGAGATGGTGAAGCTGTCTATCTCTGACGCACTTAAGGTAGCGCTTTTCTTGGAAGCGTCACTGTAGAAAACCTGATCTCTATCTATGCCAACACCGGCAGGAAGAGTCTCCAAATCAACCATGACCAAGAAGAGATTGGAGGGTTTAGCGAAGGTTACGGTGCCGTTGGCCTTAGTGTAGACAGAATGGGAATAGTTATGAGCGTAGATTTGAATACCGGTTGCCCTGTCGACACGATCCAGCACCGCGTCGTAAACATCTATTTTGATACCAGAGAGATCGCCGCTCTTGGTGTTATCTGCAATCTCCAGAGTGAAATAGCCAAAAGAACCGGCTGCGGGAACGAATGAGGTAAGCAATAAAGCCGTGGACAGTGCAAAGGAGGCGAGGATTCTTCTCAGACTAGATTTGGTGTGAAGTTTCATGACAGATACTCCTCCTAAAGGTAGTTTGCTTTTTCAGGCTCGCGATTCAAACGTAGCATATTCAGGGCAGGGTTGTCAATATCCTGTATGAGTCCAATATGTGTTTGAGTTTGTACAGCCGGACATGTATCTGGAATATCGCAGGGATCCGGCTGAAACCGACGGATGGATGAGTCTTGAGTGCGGAGAAATGGTCCTCAAACAGCCATTTCACTGCTCGCTAACCACCAAAGAAATGGCTACATCTCCGTCTTGAGCACACTGAGGAAAGCTTCTTTGGGCACCTCCACCTTGCCGATGGCCTTCATTTTCTCCTTGCCCTCTTTCTGTTTTTCCAGCAGCTTGCGCTTGCGCGTGATGTCGCCGCCATAGCACTTGGCCAAAACGTCCTTGCGCTTGGCGCCGATGTCAGCGCGTGCCACGATGCGTCCGCCGACGGCTGCCTGTATGGGGACAACGAAAAGCTGACGCGGAATGACCTCTTTGAGCTTGTTTACCAGCGCCTTGCCTGCATCATGCGCTTGCTCCGGAGGTACGATGCGCGAAAATGCGTCCACCAGCAATTCATTTACCAGTACGTCCAACTTTACCAGACGTGTTTCGCGGTAGCCCTCGAACTCGTAGTCCAGCGAAGCGTAGCCTTTGGTGCGCGATTTGAGGCTATCGTAGAAGGTGGTCAGCATCGAGCGCAGGGGCATGTCGTAGTCCAGCCGCACGCGCTGGTTTTCAGTGTTGCCAGAAGCGGCGCCGAGGAATTCGGTGTGGCGGTGTGCTCCACCCAGCTCGCGTTCCAGGTCCATCACAGGGCCGATGTAGGCCGATGGGGTGATGATGGATATTCTGACCCATGGTTCCTCTATTTTTGCAACACGGGACGGCTCAGGCATGTCGCCGGGGTTGACCACGGTTATCTGTTCGCCTCCGGTCATGGTGACGATGTATTTGACGCTGGGGGCGGTGACGACCAGCGCTAGGCCGAACTCGCGTTCCAGCCGTTCATAAACGATGTCGAGATGCAGCAGACCGAGGAAGCCGCAACGGAATCCGTATCCCAGCAGAGGGGAGTTTTCCGGCTCGTATGACAGCGAGGCGTCGTTGAGCTTGAGCTTCTCCATGGCTTCGCGCAGGTCGGCGTAGTCATTGGCGACGGTGGGGTAGATGCCGGCGAATACCATCGGTTTGGCGGGGCGGTAGCCGGAGAGCGGCGCGTTCGCTGGGGCAATGGCGGATGTGACGCTGTCGCCCACTGGTGCCTGGCTCACGTCCTTTAGTCCGGTTGCGATGTAGCCCACCTCGCCGGTGGCAAGCTCATTTACGGGTACCTCGCGTGGGCCGAAATAACCCACTTCAATTGCCTCAAAAGCGGTGCCGGTGGCCATCAATTTCAATTTATCGCCGCGCTTTATGGAGCCGTCCATGACTCGCAGATAAGCGATTACGCCCTTGTAGCGGTCGTAATGCGAGTCAAAAATGAGGGCGCGCAGGGATGCCTCCGGACTGCCTCTGGGTGGGGGAATGCGTTCAACTATGGATTCCAGCATCTCCGACACGCCCTGCCCAGTTTTACCTGAAATTCTTAGCGTTTCATCCTCGCGGTATCCCAGCACTGTGGAAACTTCGTCCATGACGCGCTCCGGTTCGGCGGTGGGCAGGTCCATCTTATTGAGGGCGGGGATGATTTCGAGATTGTGTTCCATAGCGGAATAGACATTGGCCAGTGTCTGCGCCTGTATGCCCTGTGTGGCGTCAATCAGCAGCACCGCGCCCTCGCAGGCGGCCAACGTGCGTGACACCTCGTAGGAAAAGTCCACGTGGCCGGGAGTGTCGATGAGGTTGAGCATATATGGCTTGCCGTCACGGGCGGTGTAGCTTAGGCGGATGGCCTTGGCTTTGATGGTGATGCCACGCTCGCGTTCGAGATCCATGCTGTCCATGACCTGCTCGGTCATTTCTTCGCGGCGCATGGTGCCGGTGCCCTCAATCAGCCTGTCGGCGAGAGTACTCTTGCCGTGGTCGATATGGGCAATGATGCAGAAATTGCGAATTAACGATTGGTCCAAAATATCACCTTAGCAAGTTATCAGTTATTGATGTCCGGTACTTGATAACGGAAGAAAACGCATGAACACCTCGTTGCCCAGCAACCTGCCGCGCGTGGTGAGTTTCATACGTTTGCCGTCCCATCCCAGCAGCCCCAGCGCCGTGCACTCGGCAATCTGCTCCCTGAAACGACCGTATAAGTCTACATTAAACGCCTGCTTGATGTCATCCGCCGCTACGCCCTCATCCAGTCGCAGTCCCAGTATTACGGCCTCGGAGAGGGCGGTTTCAGAGCTGATTTCTTCGATGCTATGCGGCGGCAGTTCGTTTTCTTCCGTGGCGGCCAGATACTCGTCCAACGAGGATGTATTGGACAGCCTCTGTCCGTTGATGAAGGAGTGAGCCGCTACTCCCATTCCGAGGTATCTGCCGCGCTTCCAATAAACCATGTTGTGGCGGCTTTCAAAGCCCGGCTTCGACCAGTTTGAAAGCTCGTAGTGGCGGAAGCCTGCCTGTTCCAACATCTCATCCGCCAGTTCGTATTCGGAGGCAGCGGCATCAGAGTCAGGAGTTGGCAGTTCGCCGCGCTCAACGGTGGCCGCCAGCGGTGTACCTTCTTCGATGGTCAGCCCGTAAAGCGAGAGATGCGGTGCGCCTGTCGCAATCGCCTCATCCAGCATGCGTCGCCAGGTGTCAGGCCGACGGTTGGGGAGACCGTAGATGAAATCAAGACTGAGATTCTGAAAGCCTGACTGTCGAGCCATGGCTACGGCCTGTCGCGCTTCGTCAGCTGTATGGATACGCCCCAGCAACGCCAACTCCTCGCTGTCAAAGCTCTGTACGCCCAGGCTAAGGCGGTTGACGCCTGTTTTGCGCAATTCGCGCAGATACTCCGCCGAGACGGTTCCAGGGTTGACCTCCATGGTTATCTCCACCCGGTCGTCGAGTAAGAAATTCTCGTCGATGGCAGCCAGCAGGCGGTGTACTGCGTCCGGTGGCAGGAGGCTGGGGGTGCCACCGCCGAAGTAGATAGTACTGACAAGCGCGCCGTCAATTTTCCTGATACGCAGCTCCCGCTCCAGCGCGGCGGCGTAACGCGGGAGATCGCCGTCGCGTCCTGTGTATGAAACGAAGGAGCAATAGGCGCAGCGGCAGCGGCAGAATGGGATGTGTAGGTAAAGCGAGAGCGCGTCAGTGGACATTACATAATTATAGCACGAAGGGTCGGAGTTATCAGTTGCAGGGCGCGAGTTGGGTCAGTCCCCACAACTCACGTCTCATTACACCTTCGGGAAGACGTTGATTACCAGTAGCAGTCCGACTAGTCCCAGTATGGCAATCGGCGGTAGCGCTGGCATAGGCCGTCCCTTTAGCACTTTCGCCTGTATCAGGTATGCCATAGCTATGCCTGCCAGCCCGAAGGCAGCAATTACAATCGCTGACCATCCGCCGCGCTGGAAGTAGACAGAGGCGGTGAGCAGGAGTGGGAAGGCAATATCGCCGCCGCCCAGCACCGAGTAGGAGCGGTCCTGTGTCGGGGTGTCGGCGACCTTGTCGAGGTCATTGTGTATTACGGCGGCGCCTAGTTCGGCGGCGTTTGACGGCAGGATGAAGGCCGGCAGGGCGGCGCTTTGCGACATTTTGTTGGCCATCCACAGCATGTAGCCGGCACGCACCGCCACCAGGTCGTAAACAGCCAATACTCCCAACAGTATCATGGCTGTCCACGGCGTAATCATGCGTCCGAAGATAGCCGCCACACCGGCTAGGGCAATCATCAGCATCATGTTGTGCAGCCAGATGCGGGGGAAGAAGAACCATGCTGCTCCGGCGACCAGCGCGATGAGCAGTGTTGTCCACAGCGGCAGGTAGAGTATGCCCAGTATGAAGATGCCCCAGGCAAACAGGAGCGCGAACAGGGCGCGGAAGACGAATTTGAGCGCTTTGAGGGGAATCAGGAACAGCACTACGCTGATTATGACTATCACAACAGCGAAGTAGATCAATATCGGCAGCAAGGCTGATGTGATCGGCACCTCCGGTGTGACCGCTCCGTCTGGTGCGGTGATGGGGGGTTGGGGTATCACTACTATCGGAGTGTCAGGCTGAGGAGGTATGTAGAGATTGTTTTCGCGCAGAAAGGGGTCGACGCGCGTCATTACGGCAAAAAGGAAGCACTGGGCGATGATGAAGATCAGGAGGCTCCAGAAGACCGGCTTAATATGTTTTGAAAATGCCATTTCAACTAATTGTAGCCGGATAAAATCAATCTGTCCAAAATAGTGTCCCGTCATTAGTTGGGCTATCGTCCGAAGCTCGAATGCTGGCAAGTCCGTCTTGCAGGCAGTTTGCTATAATAACGTCATGAAAGACGCCTATCTGGATATTGAAACCACCGGGCTGTCGCCGGGAGACTGCAAAATTACGATTATTGGTATTCACCTGTCGGATGGGATTGAGGATGGCTTCGTACAACTGGTAGGCGATGAAATTACTCCTGACAACCTGCTGGCAGCCCTTGCCGGGGTGAAGACGATTCATACCTATAACGGTAGCCGCTTTGATATGCCGTTTATCGCGGCGCGGCTGGGAGTGGATCTCACCCGCGATTTTGACCATTGTGATTTGATGTATGACTGCTGGCGTAACAATCTCTACGGTGGTCTCAAGCGTGTGGAGCGGACGCTGGGTATTGCGCGCAGGCTGGTTGATATTAACGGGCTTGAGGCAGTGCGTCTGTGGTGGCGCTATGAAAACGATTATGACCGCGAGGCGCTCAGGATATTGTGTGAATATAACCGCGAGGATGTAGTTAATCTCAAAACACTGAAGGAAAAAGTTGTCGCCATGGCCGGTGTGGGGATGGATAAAGCGCCGGACTGCGGGACGGGGTAGCACGTGCGGTATTGTCAGGCACCGGCGCCTGTTATAAAATGACGGCGGAAACCGCATCAGGAGGGGACGATGGCTGATAAAGAATTGAAAGATAGCGACTTACAACATAAGGGCTTTGCTGAAGTTGCGGCTGGCGTCGATGATGTCAACGAGCAGTTGCGAGGCGTCGGTAAAACCAGTGAGCGCACCATTAAAGAAGCGATTGTCAAAGCACGGGAAGTAGCCGTGTTGGGCAAAAAAGTGGCGGAGCAGGCTTCCAAGTCCGCCGAGGACGCGGTCAGACAGGCTGAGCGGGTGGGGCAGTCGCTGAAGGAAGAAGCCGCCGCTAATGCCAAGGCTTACGAGGTAGCCCGCCAGAAGCTTGAGGCGGCGGAGGCTAAGGCACAGCAGTCGGATGAGCGTGCCCGCAAAACACTTCAGGAACTAGTTGAGAGGCTGGAGGCGAATATCCGGGAACATGAAAGCGCGGCGCAGCAGTTGGCGCGTGATTATCAGATGCGCGCTTCCGAATTGGAAGCGCGTGTCAGCGCTGCGGAGGATGAGGTTCGCACCGCCGTCCGGCTGGCACGGGAATCCATGGAGCAATCCGATAAAACAGGCGTTGAAGCGCTCAAATGCGCGGGTGATGCGCTGCGCGCCACCCGTGAAGCGTCAACCAAAGCGGACATTGACGCCAAGTCGGCGCGGCAGGTGGCTGGTGAGGCAATGTCCGCTGTTCAGAATACAGCCGCCCGCGTTGCTGAATTCGATATCAGTATTCGCAAGGCGGCTGATGAAGCCACCCGTGCCGCCAATGAGGCGGCGGTGCGGGCTGAGAAGAATTTCAAGGTGGCTGAGGAGGCCGCTCGGCAATATGCCAGAACCTTTGATCGAGCAACGTCCCGTTCGGACGAGGCGGCCAAGCTGGCGTGTGAAATCTCCGATGAAGCGGTGCGTGCCTCTCAGGCCGCCATCGCCAGCACCGAAGAAGCGTTGAAATTATCCGGTCAAACCACCAACGATGCCATGCGCGCCGCCCGCGAAGCGGCGCAAAACGCCAGCCGCGAGGTTAAAAATACCAGCGAGTTAGCGATAAAAGAAATCGCGCAGCTTGCGGACAAAGTGGTCACAGAGGCAACCGAGGCGGCGCAGAAGGCAAGCCGCGAGGCCAAAGAGACTTCAGAGGCCACTCTGCAAAGTGTAAGCCAGGCTGTGGAGCAAGCTGTATTCGAGTCCAGAATGGCGGCGCAGGAGGCCAGCGAGGTCTCTAAAACCGTGAGCGAGTTAGCGATAAAAGAAATCGCGCAGCTTGCGGACAAAGTGGTCACAGAGGCAACCGAGGCGGCGCAGAAGGCGAGTCGCGAGGCCAAAGAGACTTCAGAGGCCACTCTGCAAAGTGTAAGCCAGGCTGTGGAGCAAGTTGTATTCGAGTCCAGAATGGCGGCGCAGGAGGCCAGCGAGGCCGCTAAAACCGTGAGCGAGTTAGCGATAAAAGAAATCACACAGCTTACAACCAGCGCTGTAATGGAGGCCGCTGAGGCGGCGCAGAAGGCGAGCCGCGAGGCCAAAGAGACTTCGGAAGCCGCTTTGCAAAGCGTCAATCAGGCCGTGGAGCAGGTGGTTGCTGAGGCGGTGTTGGCGGCGCAGGAGGCTGCTTCGACGGCCAGAATCGTCAGCGAGGACACGGTAAAAGAAGTTAAACAGACCGTAGACCAGGCCGTCTACGAAGCCAAAACGGCAGCACATGAGGCCAGCAGCACGGCGCGTGAAACAGCCGAGACAACTTTGAAAGAGGTAAACATAGCACTGGAACAGGCACTGGCTGCTGCCAAAGAGGTTTCAGAGGGCGCTTTTAACGGAGTCAACCAAACTATCGAACAGGCGGTCGAGGAAGCCCGGACGATGGTGCAGAATGCCGGCAAGGCGGCTAAAGAGGCCGCCGATGCCGCCGTCGGGGAAATCCAGCAGGCTCTGGCGCGGGCGCTGGTGGATTCGAAGGAAGCCGCTCAAAACGCTGGAAGTGTGGCCACGGAGGCCAGCGAGGTTGTGCTGAAGGAAGTCAACCAGGTGGCGTCCCAGACTGTCGCCGAGTCGCGCAAGATGGCGGGTAAGGTGGAAGCCGCCCGCAAGACAGCCGAGAGTGCCGTTGCCCATGCGACGGAGCTAAACGCTGAGTCACGTTCGCTGGTTGATGCCTCCATTACGCAGGCAAACGATGCAATTGTCCGTCTGGAGAGAAGCAGCGAGGAACTCAAGTCTGGCATGGCGCAATGGGCCAAAACAGCCCAAGAGCGCGTCGCGCAGGCGGAAAGCGCGGTGCGTGAGGCGAAAGAAGCGGCTACCAGTACGATAAGTACTTCACAGGATGCGGTGTCGCGTGCCGAAGTGGTTATTGCGTTGGGCAGGCGGGCTTCGGAGGAGGCTGTGCGCGCGTCGCAGGAAGCCGCCGAGATCGCGCAGCGGGCGGCTCGTGAAGCTGGTGAAACCTGGGTGCGCGTATTCAGCCATATGCTCAGGGGATCAAGCGAAATAAACAATATCACTATGCAGATAACCCAGCGTACCGCCGAGCAACTTGATGCCATCTCGGCGGGTAAGGAAATGCCTTCGGTTGTGCCGCCGGAGCTTTCCTTGTCTCCGTCGCCGAAAGGCGAAACGCCCGACGGCGAGCTGGCTCAGGCGGCGAATCTTGAAGCGCAGGCCGCCGCCGATCGACAGCGTGCTCGCACTGCGCGCAAAAAGATTCAGGATCGTATGGAGGCGCTGTCGCGCATGTATATGAACGCGGAAACCGTGGAGCCGGCGTCGTCGGAAGTTGATGATGGCCACGTAATCGAAGAGGACTGAACCGCGCTGCCGCAATAATCAAAAAAGAGGCATCCGCCAAGGGTGCCTCTTTTTATTATGCCGAAGCGGGCTAAAGCAGGCTGGGGATATCCTTGAAAGTTTCGCCCAGTCCCATTTGCTCGTACTCTGCGCCGCTCTGGCGTCGTTTGGCGCGGTTTACGTACTCGATGGTGCGGCTGAAATAGTCCATCACCTTGCGCGAGTTAACCAGCTCGGAAAGAATGACTGTCACCTCGACGTCGCTGCCAGCGCCGCGCGGGTAGTCACCAGTGCGGATGATGGCCTCGGCAGCCATATTCTTGAGGGACGATGACAGGTCATTAATCAAATCCATATTCATCTGGTTAGGGGCAGCCGTCAGAAGATAGAGCGCTTTCTTGGCTTCGGTGGGGTCGCATTTCACCGAAAGGTCTCCCAGTGCCTCGTCCATGGCCTGCATGCCATGCTGGTTGCCGGTATTCTTGGCGCGGAAGTCGACCAGTTTGTTGACCTTGAAACGCGGCGATTCCGCGCGGCCGTAGCCGATGACTGTCCAGCCGGAGAGCGTCTGGATGATGTCTCCAGCGTCCAGCACCTTGGAGCCGATGTATTTAGCATTGGTTTCCTCGCCGGCGCAGAGGACATTGTAGAATGGTTTGACCACCATGCGGTTGATTTTGGCCAGATTGTTGCGGATGGGGGCGTTCTTCTTGAGATAACGCTGGTTGTCAATCAGAAAGACGGCGTCGGCGGCAAGATAGGCGCTTTTGAGGCAGGTGCCGACATTATAAATTGAGCGCTCCTCGGTAGCTTCCTCATAGCGGAAGGGCAGGGCAATCATGTTGTATACCGGTTTGTCGATGTAGCGCTCTTTTATCATGTGGGTCAGTACCGAAATCGAGCCGGAGCCAGTGCCGCCGGCTGCACCGGCAATCAGCAGGAAGGCGTCGGTGTCGGCCAGTTTGGGTGTCTGGCGGATGGCTTCAATAACCTTGTCGCCATCGGCGCGGGCGACCTCAGCGCCGACATCGTTCATTTTGCCCACGCCGTGTCCGCCGGTCCTTTTGTTGCCTATCAGGATGCGATGTTGAAAATCGCTCTTGATGTTTGTCAGCCCGCTAAGGTCGGCAACATCGGTGTTGACCGCCAGTGTATTGGTGAGAATATCAAAATTGCCCTGCACACGGGCCTTTTTATTCAGTAGTGCGAATTCATCGGCAATCCTGCCGCCGCATTGTCCGCATCCTATTACCAGCAGCTTCACTTCTGCCTCCGCTTCCTGGAAAATTCAGATGCTAAAGTGTAACCTACTTTACCTCAATAATCAAACGGGTGTATGAGTCCAATATGTGTTTGAACTTATACAGCTGATGCACCCGTGGTAATGGTGACAGCTTGACACAGTTGGTGTGCCACTACTGCGGCAGTTCCGGATACCGTTCCGTAAAACTGCTGACACTCCAATGACCGCAGTCGATCTGTTTCGCAATGTTGTATACATCTGCCTTTGTAATCAAGCCGCTCTCATAGGCTTCGCCAAGAGTGTAAAACATCGAGTCTTTATATACCCATGGTAGCGGGTGCGATATACTGCTCCCCATTAAGACACCGCTCTAACTAAGGGAGTAAAATGGCGCAGAAGGGAAGAGCCATGAAACGAAGAAGATGGGATTCCAAGAAGGATGTCATGTTTATACGTGTACTAAGTATTGTTTTCCGGCAATTCTTCTGGTAATGGCGATCTGCCATGCCCTAATCCGATAAACCTTTTGTCGCAGATGCCGTATTTTTTGTAGTTCTCTCTGGCTTCGTTAAGTGATAACATTCCATTTGCACCACCAATCGGCTTATCGGGTTTATCATGAGAAATCTCCTCATATTGCCAAAAGCAAATATCGCAAATTTCAAAGAAAGCTTCCGCATAACTTGCAAATGGATAATTCCCACAACACGGACATTGAATCCTCTTCATTGTGCCACCACTTCTACTATTTGGGCGCGTATCTTAAGACTGTCAAGCCCCCAATAATTGGTCCGGTTTTTAAGTTAGTCTTAGCCATGATTAAACAACCATCCCGGCCGGCTTTTTCTTCTCATCAGATACGAGTATAACATTCCGGATTGACTGACGCATTGTTTGCGTCATTTCCATATCATCAAACGAATAGCTCTGCGGCGCCGGAGTTTTCCCTATCAATAATTGGTAATACCGTAACAAACGGCGAATACAGTTTAAGCATTTGTATCGTCATAGAATTCTCGCGGCAAGTCCCAATTTCCCCACATGTCCTTAATAGCAGTGTATGATTTGCCTTTGTATATCGCAGTAAGATTCGGATTACCCCAAAATGCCCGCCTGTCAACAGATATAACATTGGCTGGAATATTTACTTGTGAAAGTCCTACAAGCCATCCAAATGCACTTTCGCCGACATGCGTTACGCTATTGGGAAATTCAACACTGACACTAGAAGACGCGCTAAGCCCATTGAATGCAAATTCGCCTATTCCCTTTACGGGAATACCACCAATCTCCCTCGGAATCACAATGTTAAGCGGCGCGCCTGAAATAGTCCCATCTCTTACTGTCCAATCGAACCCCATTATTTCTATACCACCCATTTGCGGATTGTATCTGTACAACAAATCACCGCTTGTACAGATTGCTCCTGCAACTTCATAAGCAGCATTAAAATGTTTTGCATAAAGTGAAACAATCGTTTCTTTGGTTAAACCGCTTCGTTCGTACGCATGGGCTAAATCTTCAAAGTAGCCATAGGTATAAAATAGATTCACACTGCCAGCAGGTAATTTAAAGACATAGCCTGCAACTTCAATTTCCTTTGCTTCTTCTGCTAAATTGGTATCCATAAACCCCATCGCCACGATTTCGTGACCGTTATGCTTGCCGTAGTACTTCACAACTCCTACATCATTAAAACTCACTTCTATTTTATCAATTTCCCTCAATCGCCACACATAACGGCTTCTTATGAGGGAAAATGCCATAGCTCTTATGTCTTGATAATTCAATAACCCTTGCCCATACGCTTCATAGATTCCCACGAAAGTATCGCCGGTGTAAACCATAACAGATTGACTGCCGCTACCCAATTCAGCTACTAAATAGCCTTCGATTACATAAGGGTTCATATCGGCGGTTCCGGCCCATTCTTTGCCCCAGACAGAAACCACAATGTTGCCGTTGAACGTTCCATAATAAGCGTTGATATACAGCATATCTGGAGTTATGTTGCTATGACTGTTACCAGTATTGTTCAAATACTTTGCGTAATCTCGGAACATCTGCTCTATGAGTTCGTTGCTCAATTCTGGTTTTAATTTTTCTGCAGAACCATTGCCGGGTTCATCAAGAAAATGCGTCAGTATGTCGCGTGTATTAGAAACGTTGGTCGATTGAATATGAGACGTTGCTATTCCCGATAGAGCAACATCGTTCTTATCACAAGATACAAGCAATAAGAATGACAGAGTAACCAATAATATACTGCTGAATTTTTTCATCTTGGAATCTTTTTTGGTTCTTACTTGTCATTATAGCATTAAACTAGCCATGGCCAAAGCATGTTTGAAATGGAGAAGGCGCCGACAGCGGAGAAGACGCCGTATGTTTCGGCGTGCAAAATGACCTTCATCCTGAAGTCGCAGACAGCTTGATTGGACAGATACTCTGGGCGGGTGGTTGAAACATACTTTATAATTCTGGAAGCATAGCGCCCCAAGTTAACCAGTGTATATATCTGTTTCATTACAGGACTCCTTTTCACTCTTCAGGAGTCTAACAGGTGTTTAAACTTATACAGTCCGGCTGCCGGCTCCGGTTTCCCCGCCACCACGCCGGAGGTATACCATGGTATTGTAGAGAACCGCTGGGGGCTGGTAAGATAACGGTAGTGAAAAACGGAGGGACAAAGGGATGGCTGACGCAAGGCTGGAAAAACTGGCGGACATGCTGGTTAACTATTCGGTGGCGGTAAAGCGCGACGACAGGGTTGCCATTGTGGGCGAGAACATCGCCGCTCCGCTGATTAATGCGGTTTATGCTATGGTGCTGCGGGCGGGCGGGCATCCTATTGTGATGTCGCGCTCCGGTGAAACCCAGGAGTTGCTACTGAAATACGGCTCCAGGGAGCAGATTGAGTACGTGCATGAACTGCAGAGGATTATTCCGGAACAATACGATGTGCGCATTGTTATACTGGCCGGCGAAAACAGCAAGGCGCTATCCAATATACCGCCGGAGCGCATGGTGTGGTATGACCAGTCCCGCTCTGTGTTGATGCAAACCATGATGCAGCGCTCGGCGAGGGGGGAGTTCCGCTGGGTTGTCGCGCCCTATCCCACGCATTCCATGGCGCAGGACGCTGAGATGTCTTTGTCCGAATACGAGGATTTCGTGTACCGGGCCTGCATGCCGGACATGGACGATCCGGTGGGGTACTGGAAGAAGGCGGCGCGGGAGCAGGAGCGTATCATCGAATGGCTGAAAGGCCGGGACAAAGTGCATATTCTGGGACGGGAAACCGATCTGCACCTTTCCATTGCCGGGCGCACGTTTATCAGTTGTGCTGGCCGCAATAACATGCCGGACGGAGAGATCTTTACCGGGCCGGTCGAGAACAGCGTAAATGGGCAGGTGTACTTCTCGTATCCCGCCATCGAGTCAGGGCGCGAGGTCGCCGGTATCCGGTTGTGGTTTGAGGATGGCAGAGTGGTGAAAGCAACGGCCGAGCATAACGAGGAATTTCTGCTACGCACGCTGGATACCGACCCCGGCGCGCGCTTCGTGGGTGAATTTGCTATTGGCACCAACGAGGGGATTCAACGGTTCACCCGCGAAATCCTGTTCGACGAAAAAATCGGTGGTAGTTTCCACATAGCGTTAGGAGCAGGCTATCCAGAGACCGGTTCGAGGAACGAGTCCGCCATCCACTGGGATATGGTGTGCGACCTGCGGAGTGGCGGGGAAATCCGAGTAGATGGGGAGTTGTTTTATAAAAACGGTGAATTCGCAATCTAGTTTCATCATATCCGGACGGAGGGTGCATTGTGCTGTCTGATCTCAGGATAAAATCGTTTGGCATCATCAATGAATTGACATGGCGCCCGGGTAACGGACTTAACGTGATTACCGGTGAAACCGGCTCCGGTAAGTCGTTGGTGATCGACGCCGTTGAATCGCTATTGTCCGGGAAAATTGATGAAGAGAGCATCCGTTACAGTGACGATGCCGCTCGTATTGAGGCTGTGTTCTTTCTCTCGCCGGCATTATTGACGCGGCTGCGCGTGCTGCTGGAGGAAAAAGGGGTTCCGGCTGAGGAAGACTATTTTGTGGCCGGTTGTGAGATTCGGCGCGGTGGGCGCGCCGTTCTGCGTATTAACAGCAGCGCGGTCAGCCGCGCACTGGTGCGTGAAACAGGGGAGATGTTGGTGGATATTCATAGCCAGAGCCAACACCTTTCACTTTTCAATCCTAAGCGTCATCTCGATTATCTAGATGCTTATGCCCATACCATGGATGCGCGCGCCGGATTTGCCGAAACGGTTTTGCGCCTGTACACCATGCAGGAAGAGCTGGGCAAAATTAACATGCTGGAAAGCGAGCGCCTGCACAGACAGGAAATGCTGCGCTACCAGTCGGATGAAATAAAGCGCGCCGGCCTCCGTAGCGGCGAGGAAGAGGAATTGACCACGCGCCGGCGCGTCATCGCATCCGCTGAAAAACTGAAGTCGCTGGCTTACCAATCTTATCAGGCGCTTAATGGCGACGACAGCGCTGGTCCGGCGCTGTCGCGGCTTGGTGAAGCGGTGCGGATGATTGATTCGTTACTGTCTCTTGACCCTTCTCTCAAACCGCAGGCCGAGGCGCTTCGGAGTGCGCAGTCGCTGATTGAGGAAGCGGCTAGAGACCTGCGCCGTTACGAGGATAGTCTGGAATATGACCAGCGTGAACTGGAGGAAATCGAGGCGCGCCTGTCCCTTATACACGATTTGAAAAAGAAATATGGTGGTTCACCGGCGCAGATAATTGAGCGACATGCGGCTATCGAAGCCGACCTGGCGAAACTTGAATCGCTAGACGAGCAGAAAATTACCTTGGGGCGGGAAATCGCGGTGCTAAGAAAAGAAGCCGGGTTGCAGGCAGAGGAATTGTCTGCACGGCGGCGCGTAGCCGCCTCCGGCCTGACGCTGGCTATGGAGCGTGAATTGACGGAACTGAACATGGCGCAGGTGCGCTTCGAGGTGCGCATTGAGCAGCGTGATGATGCGCAGGGGATACCTTATGCCGGGCGCGATGTGGTTTTCAATCGGGACGGCGCCGATGCTGTGGAGTTTATGGTTTCCACCAATCCTGGCGAGCCGCTGAAACCGCTGGCGGAAATCGCCTCTACCGGAGAGGTTTCGCGTTTTACCCTAGCGTTGAAGGCGGCGCTGGCGGAGGCTGACGCTACACCGGTCTTGGTGTTTGATGAAATCGATATCGGAGTAGGCGGGAGAAGCGGCGAGGTTATCGGCAGAAAATTGTGGAGTCTGTCGCGGCGGCATCAGGTGATTTGTGTAACGCACCTGCCGCAGATTGCCGCGTATGCCGACCTCCAGTTCAATGTCAGCAAGGGGGCATCTGGAGCGCGCACCGGCAGTGCCATTGTCTCTCTCGAAGGCGAAGACCGCGTTAACGAAATAGCGGCCATGCTGGGCGGTTCGGCGGAAAGCGCCGCCGCTGTAAAAGCCGCACGTGAAATACTTCAAAAAGCGGCGGCATGGCAGGAAGAGCAGAAGGTCCGGCAGTAATCGGCAGTCAGAGAAAGAGAGGGACGCGCCCTCTCTTTTTTGTTGGAGCGGTTCAGCTGGTTTTCAGCGCCGATTTTGGCACTACGCCGTGACCATTGTGCAACTGCTTGTAGGCTTGTTCATAGGCGGCCAGCGAGTCGTTTTTGCCCATTGAGCGCAGTATGCGTACCCGCTCGGTGATGGGTGGATGGGTACTAGCCCAAGCGTTGACCGCCTGTTTTTTGCCGAATGGGTTGATGATATACATGGGGGCTGTGGCTTTGTTGGCGGCTTTTACAGGCGTTCCCGATGAGGTTGCCATCTTTTCCAGCGCTGAAGCTAACCCCTCCGGATAGCGGGTGTACAGCGCCGAAGATGCGTCCGCCAGATACTCGCGCTTGCGGGATGTTGCCAAGTAAAGCAACTGGGCGAAGAGAGGTGCCAGTATAAGCAGCAACAGTCCGATAACCATGATGATCATCTCGCCAGCCCCTCCCCCCCCGCTGTTGTTCCGGTTGCGGTTGCCTCCCCCCAGGAACATGACGCGGGTGGCATACCATGACAGAATCACAATCGCCCCCAGCATCACGGAGGCAATCGACATGTACATTACATCACGATTTTTGATGTGTCCGATTTCATGCGCCATGACGCCCTGCAATTCGTCGCGGGTAAGTTTGGCGCGCAGTCCGGCGGTGATGGCTACAGCCGATTTTTTGGGATCGCGGCCGGTAGCGAAGGCGTTCAGCGCCGGATCATCAATGATGTAAACATCGGGTATCTTGGGCAGACCGGCGGCCAGCGACATCTCCTCCACCACATTGTAGAGGGCGGGGTCATCCTGTTTGCCGATTTTGCGCGCCTTGGACACCCCGAGCAGGATGCTGTCGCCCTGAAAGAAGGCCACCAGCCCCATGACAGCCCACACCACGGCGGCAATCGCAAGCCCGCCCTGCCAGCTACCAATGAGGTAAAGGCCAATGAAATAGCCGACCGCCAGTAGCAACGCACCCATGAACACCACCAGCACTGCCGAGCGCAGGCGGTTAGATTTTATCTGTTCCCACATGAACTTCCGGACCTCGTTCTAGTTGAAGCTTACTTTAACAGGGTTCTTCTCTTCCGGACTGGTCACCTCAAAAAACTCGCCAGGCTTGAAACCGGCGATGCCGGCAATGACGTTTGAAGGGAACATCTGGGTCTTGTTGTTGTAGCGCAGCACGCTGTCATTGTAGAACTGGCGCGAAAAACTGATCCTGTTCTCGGTGGAGGTCAACTCCTCCTGGAGGGAGAGGAAGTTCTGGTTGGCCTTGAGCTGCGGGTAGGCCTCGGCTACGGCGATCAGGCGTCCCAGAGCCTGGCTCAGGCCGCCTTCAGCCTGGGACCGTTCCGCAGGCCCAGCACCGGCGGCTCCCTGAGCGGCGGCACGTGCCTGTGTTACCTTTTCAAAAACCTCGCGCTCGTGTTTGGCGAAACCCTTGACGGTTTCCACCAGATTGGGAATAAGGTCATAGCGGCGCTTCAGCTGGACGTCAATCTGCGCCCAGGCATTTTTGACCTGGTTGCGCAACCCGACCAGCCCGTTGTAAATGCCGATGAAAACGACGACAAGCAGGACGACGACACCCAGTGCAATAAACAGTCCGATCACGTTTTCCTCCTGTTCACAGATTAAATTTTCCAGGTTCTGCGAGAATATCTTTGAGCGGCGGTCGACGGTTGGGACCGCTACGGGCAGGCTGCGCACGGCGCACGATGGTGCGAAATGAGACAGTCTCGCCCCTTATATTCTCAACTTTTGATTGGGCTTTGTCAAATCGCACCTGTTCTGGTGATTGGTGGTGTTGGGGTTTTGATTTACTGGTTGTGCGTTATCAGTCTCACTTTGACCAAAGGGAGAGGTTGGGTGAGGATGAAATCCATGTTATTGCGATTAAAAACGCATTACGCACAACCAGTCTTTAAGGTGGCATCCGTCTGTCTGTGTGAGTTCCTAGGCTAAGGCCAGTCCTACGGCAGAACATCAACGTCGATATTGTATCCCAGTAATTGTTCGTAACCGGCGCCGACTGCCTGGATAGCCGCCAGCAACGCCTCCCTGGTGTCAGGGTGGGTGTCGGCAAGACACATTGTCAATCCGGCGATGTTTCTGGCTGAAGACTCCTGCAGTAATTTAAGCAGCCGGGGATTGTTGATGTCGCCTGAATTGCCGTGAGAAGTTGATTTGCTTGTCGCAGCTTCCTCTATTGCTGTCTGTGATCGTGGATCGTCCAGGTGAGGACTGGGAGGAAGGTGATAGGCATTCACTGGAATTATGGTATCGGCCATGATGGCGTATACCATGTTCAGGTTTTCGGTGAATTCCACAGTCAGGGATACGGTCAGCGCGGCGTCTCCATTTCTGGCAGCATGCAAGATTTCTCCCGCGCGGCGGTCGGCCAGCACGGCGTAAAGACGGGCTTTGGCGGCATTGGAATGAGCAAGATGGATTTGCATGGTTTCGGTGCCGCGTTTGACGGAATACAGAGGTTGCCCCGGCATACTGTCGGAGGCGGCCACCATCACACCGCCGCCGCCGGAAAGCAGCAAGACGCACATCGCCGAAAAAGTGGTGACCAGACGCATGCGCCATGATACGGTTGGTCGCAGTGTTTGTTGCCAGTGCTCGTCCAGCGCACGGTTGAACATGAAGCGCGCCCGGGCGCGGAATGTGTCATCCGGAGAAATGTTTGCTGCGGCGCGTCCGGCACTCATGGTTTGCAGCAATGGTATCAGTGCGTCTGCCTGTTCGGGGTAATCCGCAAGACAGTCTTCCAGAGTGTCTCCTGCCAGCATCCTTTCAAAACAGGCGCTTAACGCTTCCGCAAAAAATTTTTCATTGCTATCTGTCATCTGTTTTCCACCATCAGTTTCCTTAGCGCCTGTACGGCGCTGTGCTGCAGTGCCTTCACCGCACCCTCGCTGCGTTTCATTATCCGCGCGACCTCGGCAATCGGGAGGTCGCTGGCGAAGCGTAGATAAATAACCTCCCGCTGTGCCGGAGTCAGATGTCGCGATGCTGCCACTAGTTGCTGCATGTCCAAGCTAACTTCGGCTTGATGCTGGGGATTTCCGCCTGGGTCGGCTTGCGAAATTTCCTCGTTAAGTTCGCTGGTCTGGCGGTGTCCGGCGCGGCGCAGATTATCAACTACCTGGTTGTGCGCGATGCGGTACAGCCAAGCCGAAAACGGAACATTCTTCCACTTGTAGGAAGGCAGTGCCTCCATCGCTTTCAAGAATACTTGTTGCGTCATATCCTCAGCTTCCGTACGGTCACCCGTTTTGAGTACGATGTAGCGGTATATCCTGTCGAAATATGCTTCGTACAACTGGGCGAAAGCCTGTCGGTCATGTTCCTGAGCTCTTTTTATCAGGCTCTGTTCATCTTGCACCTGAGAACTCCCTGCGCAATCCGGATTAAGTCCGATGCGGTGGTTGTGCCGGATTGACCAGCGGTGTTACCACGTGCGTAAATTATAACGAAGCAACCTTGAAAAAGATAGGTTGTGTACTCGCTCGAGTGGGTAGTGCCACAAGACCTTCGGTGTTTCACTTAACACGAATTACCGTTTGTGTTTAATCCGTCGGTGCAGGTAGAATCTCCAGATAATTATAATTGCCGGTTTCAATTTCGGTGTATTGCATAATAACCGTCCCTTGTCTCCACCCCAAAGCAGGATTACCCCTATTCCCAAATC
>Ga0123353_10003302_pt1 | contig 20337 bp, 15 predicted proteins | sample TergutLab28metaG_3_FD_92763 | JGI IMG/M metagenome (GOLD analysis project Ga0123353, IMG submission 92763) | Labiotermes labralis P3 segment gut microbial communities from Petit-Saut dam, French Guiana - Lab288 P3 | ecosystem: Host-associated > Arthropoda: Insects > Digestive system > Gut ... | reverse complement strand
CGCCGTTCATATCGTCTACCCAGAGCCGGAAGTAACCCGGAGCATTATTATAGTACCCACCCCATGATGAACTGTCGGCATTCCACACCTCGTATGCGAGAAGGGCATTTTTGGAGACCAGCTCGCCTTTGGTCATGGTGTAGCCACTGATGCCAGCCCAACTATCCACAGTGTTAAACTCGATCACCGTGTCATCGGAAACACCACTAAGCAGATGTGCAAGCGGTACTCCACGAACCAATGTAACCACTGTATTGCCGGCATTGTTGACATATGTATACTCATGCTCCGCTCGTAGCATCATCAGCATCTGAGCGCGGGTGTAACCCGTCCCCAACACAGAGACGTCAGTCCCGGTGACAACGTCGCCGACACGCAGGTTTATCACATTACTGACAAAGTTGCTGTTATTGACATCGATAACACTCGTCTGTCCGACCAGAAGTTGTAAGTCCTGGCTCCCCATGTCGGATTGCGGCGGCACAACGATCGGTTCTAATATATTCTCAGCAACAGAGTTAGTTGCACTACTCCACGTAAGCATAGCAGCAACCGGATCATTTCCGCTCGCATCGCCCGTTCCAACGCCTGGATAGTATGAGCGCCCTTCGTTTAAAGGTCGCGTTGAGCTGAATGAACGGACATATCCATCCGACGCCCCTACGTTAATAACACTTGCTGCTGTCATGGTGTATCCGCTCAGCCCTAAAAGACCTGCGACATCCACACCCTCGGCGCGGCGTATACTCTTAGTTCCCACGCTGTTGACGGCTGAGTACAGCCGCTCATCTGTCAACCCGAGAGCCATGAGTTCTTCAAGCGTGTATGACCGCTCGTTTGAGACGTTTGCAGCCGAGCCTCTGGCGCCACCGGGAAGGTCAGTCCCTGTCACAAGCAAAACAGGCTGCTCTGTGGTCAGGTCGCCCATTCCTCTTGCCATAACAGGCACGATGGGCATCACCGTAGACATCATGACCAGACACATTATAATGCTGATCAATCGCATGCGTGACTTCCCTCTTGATTGATACCTCTTTTTCATAATGCACACCCTTTCAAACTTAAAAAAGAAAAACCTTTCTCCAACATCCATAACAACTCACACCGGAAAAGGCTTTGCTTTTCTGATATGAGTTTGGAATTCGGAGAAAGGATCGTCCACCAGTCTCTGGATTCTATTTAATTCACAGTATTATTTGCTTTATTTGGTTTCAGCTGTACCCGAAAGGAGCCCGTCAGCTCATCTTTGCGGTGCTGTAGCAGCGCTTTGCAGATGTGTGTCACAGAATTGTCACATCTACTGTGAATATATCACAATATCTGTCACAAAAATGTTACATCGGTTCATCAATAAAGAAAATTCTGGTTTCACGATACTATAAAAGTAAAACTCACGACCGGGCTGGGATCTTTACCAAAACCTGCCGCGAACGCCTTGATAGTTGTATCCTCAGTGAGAATAAACGGTACTATCAGATGCGGCTGGAAGTAACTGGCGGAATAGTTGTAAACAGCGCTGTTATAATCAGGCTCGCTGCCATCCAAAGTATAATAAATACAGAGGCTGTCCATATTGCCATGAGTCAGATGCAGCTCTGTGCCCGCAGGTACGGAAGCGCCGTCGGCAATTGATGCACCAGGTGACGCCCAAGCGCCAGCGGAAGTAGTGAGGACCTCGATTTGGCAGAGATTTCTAACAGAAGCCGCGGTGTTTACATCCATAGGCCCTCTTTGCCCTACAAGGGAACGGATATCCTCAGGATTCATCCCGCCGGGTTTTCCCCACTCCCACGCGATGATAGGCTCGACAACCGTCGCCCCGCTGCTGCCGGAGGAGCTGTGGTTAGAGTAAGAATATTGGATGCTAAATAGTTGATCGTATGTTAATGTAAAGTAGTAACCGTCTGTTGCTGTGAATTTGAAGCTGGCAGCGCTGCCGGTCATACCGGCTTGCTGCAGCAGATATCTCAGGGACACGCCGCGCCCGTCTATATGGCTGAAGGTCGGCCAGTTGTTTGTCGTGGAAAATGTATACAAGCGATAACCGTCGCTCAGCGCCTGCAATTGCCCGAGTGTCCAGGTTGTTTCACTGTTGACTCCGCTTCCGGTGATCGTCAGAATGACAGGACCATCATCCGGAGGTGGCGTTGGCGAAGGCCCGCCTGGCTCACCGGACCCGCCTGTCTCGCCAGGCCCGCCCGGCTCTCCGGGTGACGGCGACGGGGGAGGCGATGTGGATGTCGGTGGAGAGGGAGATGTGGATGGCGGAGCAGACGGATCGGGCGTCACTGAGGGCAGCCCGGGAGACGTACCCGTAGCGGGCGGCGACTCCTGGGGGGTTTGAGTTGGAGGTTCAGTGGTTGTGGCAGGGTCTGTTGGCGACGTAGCTCCGCCCTGAGCATTGTCGTGACCGCCTCCGTTTTGCGGCGGCCCCGTCGTGAAGCCATTCGCGCCGCCTCCGCCATTACCCGAAGCGTTGCCGGTTACTTCATCCGACGGCGAAGCGTCCGGATTTAATGATTCGGGCACGCAAGCCGTACAAAATAGCAATATCAACAAAGCCAGCGCGAATATAAATAGTCTTCTCAAAGGTCGCATTAAATCTACTCCGAAGCCGTCAAGCCAAACATATCAATGGAAAGTACATTCCCATCCTGTGCTCCATACAATCATCGGCGCGCCGAGGGCGTCGCGCCCTACGACGGGCGACCGGGGACGGTCGCCCCTACGCCCTACGCCCTACACCCTACGACGGGCGACCAGGGACGGTGCCCCTATACCCTACACCCTATACCCTACACCCTATACCCTACGCCCTATACCATCTCATGCATGGTGCGCTGGACTATCTCGTTTTGCAGTTCGCGCGGCAGGTCGATGAAATAAGCGCTGTAACCGCCGACGCGCACCAGAAGATTTTTATGATTCTCAGGACAAGCCTGGGCGTCCATCAGTTCTTCACGGCTGTGGATATTGAACTGGATATGCCAACCGTCGCGTTTCATAAACGCCTTTATCAGCCACGCAAGTTTCTGGAGCTTTTCGTCTGTGTTCAGGACGCTCTTTGAGAACTTCATATTCATTGCGTAACCTTTGAACTCTTTTGAGTACGGCCCTCTTGTAGCCGAATTGAGAGCAGCCGTGGGGCCGTTTTCGTCCATACCGGGCATAACCGAGCAAGCTGCGTCGCATACGGGCGTATAGGCTATCCTGCCGTTCGGCAGCGCGCCGACTGCCTGGCCGACCGTGACATGGCCGGCTGCAGCGCCGATAAATAGCATCGGTTTTTTCCCGGTGATAGGATCGAGCCAGCGCTGCATGATCTCCGGTATATTCGTGGAAAGCTGGTCGTACATCTCGTCGACATAATCATCGTCATTGCCGTACTTCGGTGCGTTTAGGCACATTTGTTTCAAGTCTTCATAACCTTCCCAGTTTGCCGCGCATGCGTCAAGCAGCTCGTCCATGGTGACGACTTTCTTATCGAACACAAGCTTTTTGATAGCGGCCAGGCTGTCGGCCATATCCACTACGCCGCGGCTTCCCAGCCAGCAGGTCCGCCCCTCGGGATAACGCGCGCCGCCTTCTTTTGGAGCCAGCCCTGAAGGGATGCAGTCTTCATATTGCATAGCGCAGCGCAGACCGCTCATCGGTCCGTCTGTGACCTCGGTACACAGCGAGATGACTTTCACTTTATGGAGTACAGGTACGAAATATTCCAGTTGTTTGTAGAAAGCATCCATGATCTGTTCGACACTTGTAAACTTCCTGGCGTCGCCAGTATGGGGTCCGATCTGCTTTTGCGTCCTCGGGTCATAACCGTCGTTCAAAGCCAGTTCAAATAGTTTTGTCTGGTTGATATTATGTCCGCCGCCGACATGTTCCATGCAGTCCAGATGATAACCCAGGCAGCCGGAGGCGTTCCAGTTACACGCATCCTTGATCGGAACATCCCTGTCCAGATACCTTTGCGTTCCCAGCTTGTCGTTGAGGAACGCCGGGTTACCGCCGCCAAAGTCACGGTTGCAACGCAAAGCATGGAGGATAAATTCAGAATCCATTTCAGGATTGTATCTAATATAGACCGCAGGTTCCGACAGGCGGATTTGAGCCATGATTTCGAGAACAAGCCAGCTAAGCTCATTTGTCAGGTCGTTCCCGTCTTTGTCAATACCGCATAGGGTGATGTTAGGCAGCAGCGACCCGGGCGCTGCGCGCTGCGAACGGGGGATCGTGACAAGGTTTTCACACTCGCGGATTTTCAGCCAGAAAGCGCCCAGAAGCTCCGCAGCGCCCTGCGCTGTTATCTTACCGGCTTCTTTATCTCTTTTGTAATAGGGGTAGAGTATCTGATCAAGCCTGCCGACGGTGACCTCCGGCCTGTCGGAGCTCTCCTTCCAGCAGACGAGATGGTACAGGCGCATGCACTGGACAGCCTCAAAGAAATCGCGCGGCGGTTCAGCCGGGCAGCGTTCGCAGGACTCGGCGATCCTGATAAGCTCCGCCTTGCGCTCGGGGCGCGTTTCGGCGGCTGCCATCTCGCGGGCAAGATCCGCATGGCGCTTTGCATAAGCGATGAAGGCTTCGCATGAAATGATGCAAGCTTCAAGAAACCAGTATTTACGCAGGAACTGGGCCGACCCGTGCGAATGCTCGTTATCGCCCTCGGTCATCATGCGCTCGCGCTCTTTTTTACAAAGGTTGATAACATGGTTCAGGCCGTTATCCACACACTTGGCGCTGACCTGCGCCCCGCCTCCGCCATATGCGCCGTAATTCTGGAACAATCCTCTGTCCATCTTGACACGGACGCCACGGCCTTCAAAAATACAAGCCCGGTCAAACATCAGATCCAGGACGTCCTCGCCCATTTCGTATACCAGCGAGGCATTGACCGTGGAAACTTTCGGGATTATCTTCATCCAATATTCGGCGTCCGCTTTCAGCGCGGCGAGGTCTTCAGGCGTGATGCTGGTCGACTCGGTGTCGCTGGTTTTGCGGTCAAACTTTCCTGACAGGCACATTTCGTAGATCTCGTTTGGTTTCATCGCGCACAAAGTGCCGTTGCCTCTAATGAACTTTGTGAGCGAGCCGATGATCAGCTCTCCGTCCCTGATCAGAAGCGGGCATTCAAGAAGCCTCTTTTCAAGGGCTTTTGCCCAACGGATATCGAGAGGAAGGCCTTCCGTCTCTTTCCAGGATTCAGTAAACAGCAGTGTGTCGTCGACATATACCTGAGGCTCCGCCAGCTCCCATTCTTTTTTCAGCTTCTGCAGCCTTGGCGTCAACACCTGCACGCTTCTTATCTCGTCTTGATTAACATTAATGTTCTGTGCCATTTATTTTGCCCCCTTGAATAAAAATTTTACTTTCCAACGCAAAAACGCTCAAATATCCGCGAAACGATATCCTCGCGCATTGTATTTCCTGTCACTTCGCCTATTGCTGAGAGCGCGGATTCGATTTCGCACAACACGGCGTCGGGAGTTATAAGCTCATCAATCGATATAAGCGCCCGTTGAATGCTTTCCTTTGCCATGGTGATCGCCTGAGCTTGTCTAAGGTTCGTTATGATCTCACCAGACGGAGGCGAGACCTGTTCGGGGAAAAGCTTCCTGACCTGAGCGTCCAGAACATCGAGACCTTCGCCTGTGAGAGCTGAAACGCGGCAGTACACGAGACCGTACCCGAGACCGGGTCCGGAACCGAGCCCGGGACCGAGACCGTACCCGAGACCGGATCCGGAACCGAGCCCGGGACTGAGCCCGGCGATATCTTCTGTCTTTATGATGTGAGACAAATCTGACTTATTTATGACGGTTATGCACGGTATGTCGGGCGGTATCATGCCAAACGCTTCAAAATCTTCGTTCCGTAGAGGCTCCGAGCCATCGAGCACCAGAAACACTAACCGCGCGTTCCGGAGAGCATCAAGCGTCCTTTGCACTCCGAGTTTCTCAAGCGTATCGTCGACTTTCCTCAAACCCGCCGTATCTATGAGACGCAATAGGAGACCGCCCAAAAGCGCTTTTTCCTCTATGGTATCGCGCGTCGTGCCTTCGATACCGGTGACGATCGCCCGGTCGTAACCTAAAAGAGCGTTCAGAAGCGACGATTTACCCGTATTGGGCCTGCCGATGATCGCGGTGGGGATACCCCCTCGCAAAACTTTTCCACGCTCGTGTGTTGCCAGCATGGCTGCAAGAATATCCTCCGCTCCGTGCAGCCCGCTTATGTAATTTTGCATACAAAACTCGTCGATATCCTCGTCCGGATAATCGATCACGGCGTGAAAATGAGCCATAACATCCAACAGCGTTTTGTAAACAGGTTCTAGCCCTGTCCTGACGGCGCCCCTCAGTTGCCCGGCGGCATTCATCGCGGCGGAAGGAGTCTCCGCTTCTATCAGATCGATGACGGCTTCGGCTTGCGAAAGATCCATACGGCCGCCCAGAAAAGCCCGCTTAGTAAACTCGCCCGGCAGCGCCTGCCTGACTCCGAGAGAAAAAAGCTCGCGCAAAACCTCTGTCAACACGACCGGCGAACCATGGCAGTGGAACTCGACAGTGTCCTCTCCGGTGTAGCTGTCCGGCCCGCGCGATACAGTACACAAGCACAGGTCTATCAAACCACCGCTCGTGCCGGAAAGCTCCCCATAGTACAAATGTCTGTTCTTTGCGTCCGCGAGCCTGACTCCGCTTTTTGCTCGGAATATCCTGTCAGAGGCCGCTATCGCCCCGTCGCCGCTGATCCTGACTATCCCGATCGCCGACAACGCCCCTCCGGTCGCTATCGCCGCTATCGTTTCTGACAAAAAAATCCCTCAGTTTCGCTATTTTCTTCCAGAATTATACACTTTATTTACATGTACAGTGTATAATGGTATTACAAGCGTCCTATATTATATAAAATTAAAACGATAAGTACAATACAATATCTGAATTCTTTACAGATAAAAAAGGAAAGGCGGACCACAGGCATGAAGCGAAAAAAGGCATTTATAACAATCGCCGCGTTTCTTGTAATAATAGCGCTGCTGCTCACAGCATGCAACAACGGCGGGAACGGAGGCCAAACGACACCGCCGGACGGGCAGGAACAGGAAAACCCCACGCATCAGGAGAATCCGCCAACACGAGAAGAGTTTGTGTTCACACGCGGCAACTTTCCGCGAATGGACGGCTCCACATCGACGGCGCCGCTGGCGCAAGCCGTGGCTTGCGTGCTTCTTGGCGAACCCAGAGAAAATGTTGTGGACCTTGCGGTGTTCAACAGGACGACGCAGTCGTTTAGAAACCTTGCTTTAGGGCTGTGCGACATACTGATAGTCAGCGAACCCGCCCCGGAAGTGTTTGTAGAACTCAAGGCGCAAGGTTTCGGGTATGAAATGTCTGCGATCGCGACCGACGCTTTGGTTTTTATCGTTAATGAATCCAACCCCGTAGACAGCCTGACGCTTGCGCAGATACAAGGAATCTACACCGGTAAGATAACAAACTGGAGCCAGGTCGGCGGCGCTGATATAGAGATCGTCGCGTTCCAGCGCAACCCCGAAGCAGGCAGCCAGGTTTTGATGGAAAAACTCGTGATGGACGGGCTTGTCATGCAAGCCGCACCGACTCAGAGTTTCATGTCAGCATTCGGCATGGGCGAGCTGATCACAGGCATTAAAGGATTTGACAGTTCGGCAAACGCCATAGGTTACACAGTGTACTACTACGCCGAAGACATGAAGATGGCGGAAGGGCTAAAGATCATCGCGGTAGACGGCGTCCAGCCGGGAACAGGCACGATCAGGAGCGGGGATTACCCGTTTCTGAATCCCTATTATGTCGTTATTGGCGAAGATGAACCGGAAGGCAGCCCCGCGCGCATAATGTACAACTGGATGTTATCTGACGAAGGCCAGGCTCTTGCCGCGCGCGAGGGTTATGTCTCAGTTCGGTGAAACGGAACGTGAATATATGAAAAGAATAATTTTATTTCTGATCGCGACCCTGACCTTGCTACTGCTCAACGCAGCGTGTCAAAAAACGCAACCGCGCCCGCCGTTTCTGCCGACGCCGGAAATCACGCCTCCGCCGGAGATGAAATGGGAAGTCAGGACAGACTACACCAATCTCACACCGTACATACCGCCGCACACCAGCTACTCGCGGCTGAAGCCCGGATCGATGCCGGAGCTAATCCCGGATGATTACGGCATGCTACTCCCGTACTCAAGCCCGGGTATACTAAACGACGGCAGTATGCGCGCGTCACAATACGGCTTGGTGACTATAGACGGAATGATAGTCACAGATTTGGTATACGACCGTGTAGAAAGGGCGTACGGCTACTACATGGGAGTCCATACATCGCGCCCCGCATACAGGATCACTATTAATGACACGGGCGGAGAATCCATGTTTTATTTTGACAACCGCCAGGGAGCGTGCGCTCTCGACGGCAGTTGGATAACCTCGCTGGATTACCTGGAAGTAGCATTTTCCGAAGACTTGATTTTGCTCATCCGCGACTACAACACAAACGATATCGACGTCTATGATTACAACGGAACCCTTTTATATAATACTCTTGAACTGGACTGGATCAAAAACATATCGCGCGATTACTGGATCGGGAACCTTACATATAATCTTTCAGAGGGATACAGCACAGTAAAAATGAAAGACGGGACATACGCGTTTATCAACATGTTAAACGGAAGGGCTCGGTACACAGAGTTTACACAGGCTGATACGTTTTACGAAGGGATGGCTTTGGTAGCTGTAAAAGATAAAGACGACTGGAGATCCGCTGAGCGTTATGGCTTTATCGACAGCAGTTTCGAACTGGTCATCCCCGCGACGTATACTTCCGGATCAAGATTCCAAAACGGGTATGCGGTTGTCGAGAACCCTAACGGTTCGATGAAAATTATTAACAAACGCGGAGAAACGAAGCTCACGGTTCAGGATGGCCATTATTTGGATCAGACATATGACGGTACCGGCTTCTCGGTCCGCTCAAGAGACGCCTGGGACTTGATCACGCTCTACACTACTGATCTGGTCGAGTTTAAACCGCCGGCTGTATTACAGGATACAAGTCTTTCAAATCAGTGTTATTCGATCGGCGGCGGGTGGTATGTTTGCGCAGTTTATGAAGCAGACAGCATTGTGAAACCATCAGGGGGAAGGATCGATGTCGTACCCGGGACATATCTCTTTTCACCCGGCAGGGAGTACTTTTTTCCCGGTATCTCGCATTTATCCTATGCCGACGACGAGTTTATGATATTTGTCGAGTATGACGGAGTGGGGTACAAGACAGGCGTTATGAGGCTGGATGGCGGGGTGATAATCCCGGCGGAAAAAGACGCCACTATTACTGCCGTAGCTGAAGACGGCAATGCGATAGCTTTCATCATCACTCACAGCCCAGGGTTATCGCCAAGAGCAGCCCGCAGTTCAAACACATACAGGCTCGTTGACACAAACGGAAACACTATAACATCCGGTTCCGGTCTCATGGAATACGATGAGGCTGCGGGGCTCTTCTCAATACTCGGTCAGGACTTTTTCACATGGATGGACAAAAGCGGCAATGCTTTTATCAGCATCCCGCTCATGTCGTACACTATGGATTAACAGAGCCATAAAGCATGGGTAAAGCATGGGGACAGGTACTGTAAAGCATGGGGACAGGTACTGTGCTTTTTCACGAAAAAGCACAGTACCTGTCCCCATGCTTTACAGTACCTGTCCCCATGCTTTATGGCCTATGAGGCGGCTTCTGAGTAGCAGGAGTTTTGTCTCCATAACAGGTATGTACGAAGCTTTTCAATGACCTGGTCGTAGTCAAGCGGCTTGCCGATATGATCGCTCATACCTGCGCTGAGGCATTTCTCCACATCCTCGCGAAAGACATTTGCGGTCAAAGCTATTATGGGAATAGTACCTGCGCTGGGATAAGTGAGTTCCCTTATGCGGCGGGTAGCTTCATAACCGTCCATGCTGGGCATTTGGACGTCCATAAAAATCGCGTCGTATTTTTCAGGAGACTCACTGAACATACGCAAGGCTTCAGCGCCGTTTTCCGCGCAGTCTATATCCAGAGCCGTCGGCTCAAGAAAAGAAATCACGATCTCGCGGTTTATATCGACGTCCTCCGCGAGCAGTATACGTCGGCCGGCAAAAAGCCCGGTAATATCCTGACGCTCATCCGTCGGAGCCTGATACTTTGCGTAACCGAGAGTCTCGCTGATCGCGTTGAACACATCGGACGGGAATATAGGCTTGGACAGCATTCTGTCGACGCCCGCGTTTTTTGCGGGTTCTTCAACAGTAGCCCACTCCGCTGCAGAGATCATCATAATGACTGCGTTTTTGCGGGAGTCCTGTTTTTCTTTGAGCGCCCTGGTGAGAGCCGCCCCGTCCATACCCTGTAACTTCCAGTTTATAAGGCAAATATCATAACCACCAGTGCGATCGGCAAGGAGCAGCGCTTCTTCGCCGCTTTTTGCGGTATCGCAGGGAATACCAAACTCGGTTATCAGATCGCCCAAGTATTTTACTTCTTCCGCATCGTCTTCCACGATCAGAATACGAATGCCGCCCTCCGCCGGCAGAGTTTCGGGTTCGTAGTCGTCGCATTCCTGGCATAGATCCAGTTTCACATTAAAGATAAAAGTCGAACCGTTTCCGAACTCTGATTCCACCCATATCCGGCCGCCCATCATTTCAACGATGCTCTTGGAGATCGACAAACCCAGACCCGTTCCCCCGTATTTTCTGGTCGTGCTGCTCTCCGCTTGCTGGAACGAGCGGAAAAGCAGGGGTTGCTGTTCCTTGCTGATACCCACGCCGGTATCGGTCACTTCGATTTGAACGGCGCAGCTTCCGGCATCCTGTTCCAGCAAATGCGCCGACAGCTTTATAGAACCGCCCTCGGGCGTAAACTTGACTGCGTTGCTGAGCAGATTTGTCACAACCTGGGCAAGCCGCTGGTCGTCTCCATACATGCTCTTCGGGATATCCCTGTCGATATACACGATGAACTTCTGCTCTCTTTCCGCCACTCGGAAATTGACGACGTCGACCACCCGCTGAAGCATCTTTTCGAAGTTAAACTCAACGGGCGACAGCTCAAACTTATTTGCCTCGATTTTAGACATGTCCAGAATATCGTTTATAACGCCGAGCAGGTGATGTGACGCGTCTTCTATCTTTGTCAGACAATAGTTCTTCCGGGCTTCATCAACAGCGGTTTTGCCGAGCGCGGTCATACCAATAATAGCGTTCATCGGCGTGCGTATTTCGTGGCTCATATTCGCGAGAAAAACGCTTTTTTGTTTGCTTTCCTCATCAGACTTACTTTTTGTTATGTCAATACGCAACAGTATGCATATAAGCACAGTCGCAAGCGATAACCCAAGCATACAGAGGATGATCATCATGTTGGTCACGCTTTGATAATACTGGCTTTTTGGCGTCATGAGGCCTATATACCAGCCATTTTGCAATTCCCGCACATAAGCGACGGAATCTTCGCCGGACATGTTTTTGATGGTATGCCTGGATGTATTGATCCCCGCTTGAATGTCATCCGCAAAAGCCGAAAGATTGATAGCCGGATCACGCAAATTAAAACCGATGAAATCGGGATCGGAATGGGCGATTATATCCATGTTCTGATCGAACAACGCTCCGTACCCGCCTTGCTCCAGGGTTGCATCTTCCCCGTGCCGGATCATTTCACTAAGCGTCTGTGAAAAACTGCCCGACGTTGTTATACCATCCCTCAGGTCAGATTCGACCCGGGACGCGGCAAAGGCGGTCACACTCTCCGCATAACGCGCAAGATTATTACTGACAATGCTGCTCACGTACATGTAACTCAGTACGACCATAACCAGAAAGGCCAGTACTGTAAACAGTATTTGCGCATACAACAACCGTTTACGTTTGATTCCTTTCATAACTTCGCTTAGTATCGACATGTATTAGCCCCCTCCCGCCGCAGTGCGCGCGGCAATCAGCCAAACAGCAAACGCCGGGTTTAGAAGCTTCCATGCCCGCCGCCATGCGCCGCAAACTGCTGGATGATACAAGTGTAAAATATAAAGCGACTTTAAAGTCCATAGTTTTTTTCAAAAAATTTCTTGTTTTTTACAATTTTTTATAAAACAGGGGCTTAACGGAGAAAAATGTGATAAAAACTGAGATTTTACTGCCTTTATCGGGCTTGTTTTCCTGTTTGGCGTCGTTTTTTTCATAATATTTTGCCCGGGACTTAAAAACATTACCCGAAAAGAGGAGATTTTTCCTTCATGCAGCTTGAAAGTTTAGCCCAGGATATCGTATACTATCCTTAACAGGAAAAAGGAACGGTCTTTTTATGATTAAGATACTGATCGTCGAAGATGAAAAACCCATATCAGACCTGCTGCGCATGAGCCTGACAAACGCGGGCTACAGATGCTCATGCGTGTATGACGGGATAAAAGCGGCCGACGTGCTGGAAAGTGAACGCTTTGACCTTATCCTGCTCGATGTGATGCTGCCGGGAGCGGATGGCTTTGAACTGATGGAATATATAAAACCCCTGGATATGCCGGTGATTTTTATTACGGCGAGAAACATGGTAGAGGACAGGGTGCGCGGGTTGCGCATGGGCGCGGAAGATTATATTGTCAAACCTTTTGAGATTACAGAGTTGCTGGCGCGCGTTGAAACAGTATTGAGGCGATACCGGAAACTGGACCGCATGATCGAGATCGCCGGACTAAGCATCGATACGCAGTCTATGATCGTCAGGCGGGACAGGGAGGAGATCCCGCTGACACGTAAAGAGTATGAACTTTTGTTGCTTTTTGCCCGAAACCCGGGTACGGCGCTTTACCGGGAAACGATATACGAGCGCGTATGGGGAGGCGACTATTTCGGAGATAGCAGGACGATAGACCTGCATGTGCAGCGCGTACGGAAAAAAGCGGGATGGGAAGATAAACTGCAATCCGTCTACAAAGTCGGATACCGGCTGGAAGTATAGAACCATATTTTGCGCATTGCGCATTATGATTGTAAGTTGAGGTGTAGCCTTTGCGGTTTGGAACGAAGATGATGATAGCTTTTACCGCTATGCTGGCGCTTGCGTTTGGCGTCGGTGGCAGCGTGCTGATCACCACCTCGACCGGAAACTCGTTCGGACAATCGCAGGAATCCGCCGCAAATGCGCACAGGCTCATTTTGTACACCCTGTCGGCCGTCGGTGAAATGTCGCACGCGGGGCAGCTCGGAAGGGAGTACGATGAGCTGGTCGACACTCTGACGCGGCTGGACGCGCAAGGCGGACACAACTGGTATGCCCTCCGTTTGTCAGACAATGAAGACATTATATATGTGAGCCGCGAACCCGGAACATTTAATGACGACCTTATAAGAAGCGCCGACAGCGAGCAGTTCGCCATGCTGACGTTTCGCAGCCAGACCGGCGCTTACCTGTTACAGATAGCCGGTCAATTTTCATTTGGCACGGGAACTATGTATCTCGAAAGCGTCTATGACCTCAGCTCTGTTTTCACGGGCAGGCAATATCAACTGGTTATCTACAGGCAGTTATTCATTGTCATTATCCTGCTGGGAGCGGCGATATCATGGCTGCTGAGTTTCTGGATGACGTCGCCGCTGCGGCGGTTATCCAGGGTCACGCGCACTATAGCGTCCGGCGATCTGCGCTGCCGGGCAGCCCTCAGCGGAAAGGATGAAATAGGTATACTGGCCGCCGACTTCAATAACATGGCCGACCGGCTGGAAGTCAATATAAACGAGATGAAAGATACGATGCGGCGCCAGGAAGAGTTTATGGGCGGGCTCGCCCACGAGCTAAAAACTCCGATGACGTCGATCATAGGATACGCAGACCTGTTGCGCGGCCACACATTGTCTGACGAGGACAAGCGGGACGCGGCAAACTATATTTTCATGGAGGGCCGAAGGCTTGAAGTACTGTCGCTCAAGCTGCTCGACCTTATTGTTCTAAAAAAACGCGATTTTACGCTGCTTCCGGTCAGCATTGCGCATATAGTGGAGGATACCGCGCGTCTGCTGCGCCCGGCAATGGAGAAGCTGGACGTCAAGCTTACATATACATGCGACGACGGCGCCTGTATGCTTGAACCCGACCTTTTCATGTCGCTTTTGCTGAACCTTGTCGACAATGCGCGAAAAGCGCTGGAGCCGGGAGGCGAGATACATATACGATCAAAAACCGACGGGGAAATCTGTGAGATCAGCGTTACGGACAACGGCAGGGGAATACCGGAAAACGAACTGTATAAAATAAAAGACGCCTTTTACCGCGTCGATAAATCACGTTCACGGGCGCAAGGCGGCGTCGGGCTGGGCCTCCGGTTGTGTGATGAGATAGCCGAGCTGCACGGCGGAGAAATAACTTTTGAAAGCGAGCTCGGCAAAGGAACGACAGTCACGATCAAGCTCAAGGAAGTGGGATATACTAAACTGAGTACTACACAGGGGGATTGGCTTTGAGCAGAAACTCGATTTTTATGATATTACTGCTGACGGCGGTATGGATAATACTGCGCGAGAGTTTCACGGCAGCTTCGGTTATAGTCGGGCTGATCCTGAGCACTGGCTGCATTCTGCTCTCAAAACGCGTGATCCCGCTTGCCGGGACAGATCCGGTAAAACCGCTCAGATTAGTCATATACCTGATATATTTGCTGGGCCGGGTCTATATCGGCGGCATAGCCACGATTTGGATAATCCTTTTCGGAGCGCATGTGGAAATCGTAGAAATCAAAACAAAGCTCACAAACAAAGCCTTGCGGACGATACTCGTAAACTCGATAACGCTCGTACCCGGCTCGGTGTCGCTGGGTCTCAAGGACGATACGATCACGGTTTTATGGCTGACGAGAAATACAATAAGCCGGAAAGAAATCGAAAACGCGGATGAGTTGCTAAAAGGCAAGCTCGAAAGAATGTTGCTGAAAGCGCAAAAGTAGGAATGTTTAAAAACAGGCTTCAAACTATGCGGAGGCCTTTAACGGGGCAATGGGAAAATAATTATGTATGTGATTTGGATACTGCTGGCAGGCGTGGCGCTGTATATAATCCGTGTGATGAAAGGGCCGTCCATTTGGGACAGGCTGCTCGGCCTTAGCCTGATATCGACAAAAGTCGTATTGATCATAGTAGCGTTTGCGTCCATCAGGGAAACATCATACCTGCTTGATCTGGCGATAGTTTACGCATTATTGGGGTTTATCAGTATAATTTTTACTGCGCAGTTCCTCATGGAAAAAATCAAGAGCGGGAGGGAATTCGATGCGAATCGCAGGCGAGTTGATTATAGCGGCGGGAATGGTCTTCATACTGCTAGGCGTAATAGGAATACTAAAGTACAAAAACTTCTACGCAAGGATCCTGGTGACGGCGAAAATTGACACTGTCGGAGTGATCACGATTTTCGTCGGAATGGCTGTAAAGCATGGCCTGAGCTTTTTCTCACTCAAGGTCCTGCTGCTCATGGCGATACTCATAATAATCAATCCGCTGGCTTCGCATACGATAGCACGCGCGGCTTACTTAAGCGGATACAAAACCGACGCCCAAACCGACATTGTAAAGGACGATAATAAGGACTATCTATGATACCAATATTTCTTTTTTTCTGGGTAGTAAGCGCCGCTTTATTGATTTGGGAGAGACGGGTCGTCAGGCTGATCATTATTCTCGGTATTTACTCCCTGATCACCGCCGTCTGTTTTTTCCTGCTCGCGGCTCCTGACGTCGCGATGGCGGAAGCCGTGGTGAGCGCTTTTTCTACGATACTTTTCATTGTTTGCTTTGAAAAGTACTACAGCAATGTCGCCCCGTCCAAAGAGTTCCATCCGCATATCAGGATGGCAGGTAAGCTGATCCCGTTTATTTTTACCATTTTATTGGCGGCTCTGTTTTTATGGCTTATGCCGGAGCAGACCCCGGTCACATATCTTAAAGACATGTATATAACTTCGTTTTCCGGTGATATAGGCGGGGAAAACGCCGTGACCGCAATATATCTCGGATACCGGATGTATGACACGGTGTTCGAAGCGCTGATGCTGCTGATTTGTATAGTGGCAGTCGTCCATCTATCGAGGCATGAGGACAATGTCGCCAAAGAAGCAACTCCGCACGTCGTCAGCGACTCCAACATAGTCGGCGTCACGATCCGCGTCATATGCCCTGTTCTGCTTCTTGTGAGCGTTTATCTGGTCGCAAACGGGCATATTTCTCCGGGGGGAGGTTTTCACGCAGGCGTCGTAGCTGCGGCGTTGTTCGTCTGCCGATATATGATCTACGGCATCACCGACATGCGTATCAATAAAGTAATCGTAATGGAGAAGCTTGTTTATCTGGGGATTTTTGTGTTCACAATATACTTTATTTTCATAGGAGCTATCAATTACCTGCCGATACCCAAGTATATCTATCTGACCGGCATTAACCTGTTGTTGGGCATAAAAGTGGCATGCGGTTTTTTCATAGTGTTTTACAGGTTTATCGCGTTTGAAAGGAGATAAAGTTTGGATACAGCCAGTATTATAGAAATCAGTTCTATTATCGTGTTCTTTATAGGGTTTTACGGGCTGATAACCAGCAGGAATATAATCAAGACCATTGCCTCGATTTTGATCGTGGAAATGGCCGTGATAGTTTTTTTCCTTGGAATAGGGTTTTTGGATGGTATGCGGCCGCCGATAGGCGATACCATGGAAAACGTAGCGGACCCCCTGCCGCAAGCCCTTGTCTTTACGGCTATCGTCATAGGTGTGGCCGTCACCGCTGTAAACCTGACTATGCTTATATCGCTCACCCATCAGATCAAAAAAACTGACTGGGACAGCGTCCAAAGAAAGAACACGGAGTAAGTTTATGCTTTCTTATTTCGCAGTAGCGCCAATTTTAATAGCGATCCTGTTGTACCTGGTCCCGTTTGAAAAAGCGGCCAGGATCATAGCGATCGTCACGCAGACAGCTTTGTTCGGTTTCGCCTTTTATGTCTTCATGTTATGCAAAGAAGGGGATATCGTTGCAAGGGTCGGTAACTTCGAGTGGTTTATGGGTATCATTATCAGGATAGATACTCTGTCGTCGGTTTTCCTGATGCTTACCTCTTTCATATTCCTGGTTGCTACCATATACAGCTTTAACGGGGGATTCAGCCGCCTGTTCTGGTTTCTGCTGTTTGTCTGGCAAGGTTTGTTGAACAGCATATTCATATCAAATGATATATTTAATATATTCGTTTTAGTAGAGGTCGTGACTGTCGTGGTCGCCGTGCTTATCATGTACAACCGCGATAACCGGTCTATGTACGACGGAATGGTCTACCTGATGATAGACATAGTCGCGATGCAGTTTTACCTGTTCGGAGCGGGGTATGTGTATAAGCTGACCGGGACTCTCGATATGACAGCCGCCGCGCAAGTGATGGCTGGTCTGGACAAGTCTTCATTGTTGTTACCGTTTGCGCTGATTATGACAGCTCTAAGCCTGAAGTGCGCGCTGACGCCCTTGTTTAGCTGGCTGCCAAAGGCCCATGGCACGCCGAGCGCTCCCGCAGCTGTTTCTGCAGTTCTTTCCGGAATGCATATCAAGTGCGGTATTTACCTTTTTATACGGTTTCAGAGCGTTTTCGCTGAAATCTCTATGTCCGAATTCTTTTTGATAGTGGGCGTGATAACCGGGATAACCGGGGCCGTCTTTGCTCTGTCGCAAACGGATGTAAAACTGATCCTCTCATACAGTACGATCTCCCAGGTCGGTATGATAATGATAGGGCTCAATGTAGCCGACGTCTATTCATATACCGGCAGCGTGTACCACATTTTTAACCATGCCTTGTTTAAATCCGCTTTATTCATGTGCGCGGGGGCGATAGTTCATATGTACGGGACGAGGGATATAAACCAAATACGGGGAGTACTGCGAAGATATCCGCTTGTCGGAGTCGCCACTATCATGGCAATTCTGGGGATCATCGGCACGCCATTCTTTAACGGAAGCATATCAAAATACTTCATAACGCCGGAGGCGAACTGGGCGGTAAGAGGCCCTATAATCCTCATAAACCTTGGAACGATCATCGTTTTTATGAAGTTTTCCACTATGCTGTTCGGGCGCGCGGAAGGCTTCCATAAACACGAAAAAATGGATGGGTTCAAACAGACCGCGATCCTTGCGCTGGGCATTTTATGCTTGGCTGGAGGCGTTTTTGGCGAACAGTTTATTGAGTTCCTGTTCAACATCGAAGTCAACGTCGACGCAGCGGGATACCTTGAAAAAACAGGTCTGTTTGTGCTCAGTGTGATCGCGGGGTATTTCATATTCAGATATTTTGTCGACAAACACCCGTTTTTCAAAAAGATACGGGGATTCGATATGAGTTTCCGGTGGATGTGCGCGTCAATAGGGGGTTTCTTTGCGGTTATACTGATAGTCACAAGGCTGTTTGCGGTATAACAGGGCATGGGGCACTGCGTGTGTGCAGAACCCATTGTAGGGGCGACCGTCCCGGCCGCCCGCGAGGATAGGTGAGTTAAGTGAAACTAAGGCGTAATATAATTCTGATTGCGGCAGGATTGCTGCTGATTGGCAGTTTTTTGCTGCCAAACGCGGTGGCGGGCGTTACAGACTCGAGAAGGCTCAACAACATCACCATGATCGACTCACAGAGCGTGATCTTCGAGACCACGCCGGTGCTCGGCTTACATGAGCGGATCGAGCTGGCTGCAAACCCGGACGCGGAGCTTCTGGCGTGGAAAACAGGCAATGTTATGAATGAAGAAACCGCGGAAAGCAAGGCAGTACTTGAGTTTACCCGTTTTCTCCGCGGCGGACCGTTTGAGTTTGATTTTCTGAGATATTCAGTTGAGGAAGTTTCTGCGATATTTATAATTGACTCCGAGAACCCCACCGTAAGTATGATTGTCTGGGAACTCAGCATAATTGACACAAGCGAGAACTCAGCTATTTTAACAATCGACGACGAAACGGGATTGATTATGAAAATAATCTACAAACAAGGGTACAGAAACCAAAACGGTAACGGGGGAAGCGATGAGCCGGTGGTCAACCGGACAGATGAAGAGCTTAACGCCGCTGCGTTGCGGCTGTGTGAGATGATGACAGACTACTACAGACATACAATAGAGCTTGCGGATTATCAATACAGCGGAAGTATTGCATACTACCGGGCCGACCTGTCGTTTGGCGAACAGGTTCTGCCGATGTTCGGCGTCGTCAGGGCCACGAGCTTCACTATTAACGAAAGAGTATAGGTTCAGCATTCAGCATTCAGCATTCAACATTCAGCATTCAGCATTATTATATTCCTATCAAATCTATATCATATGGCGTCGACTGATAGACATAATAGTTTAACCAGTTGGAGTACATCAATTGCGCGTGAGCGCGCCAATGCACAAAAGGCGTTGCCGTCGGATCATCACCGGGGAAGTAATTCTTCGGTATATCGATCGGCAATCCTTTTTCTACATCCCGGGCATATTCAAGAGCAAGCGTATCGGCGTCGTATTCTGGATGACCTGTAATAAAGACCCGGCGGTTATCAGTCGACTTCACGGCAAAAACGCCGGCTTCGTCAGAGGTCGATAATAGCTCCAGTTCAGGCACGGCTATTATATCTGACGCCAAAACTTCGGTATATCGCGAGTGAGGCATGAAAAACTCGTCGTCAAAACCACGAAAAAACGGCGACTGCGGTTTGAGTACAGTGTGCCTGAACACGCCGGAGAGCTTCGGCCCGATGATAGGATACTTTTTTATCCCATAGTGATAATTAAGGGCTGCCTGGGCGCCCCAGCAGATATGAAGGGTAGAGTATACATTGTGAGACGTCCAATCCATGATTTCACAAAGCTCGCGCCAGTATTCGACGTCCTCAAACTCGAGATTTTCGACAGGCGCGCCCGTGATGATCATGCCGTCAAAGTGCTGATCGCGTATATCGTCAAAAGACGTGTAAAACGACGAAAGATGCTCCGGGTCGATGTTCTTCGATTCATAGCTGAGAGTTTGAAGGAACTCTATCTCGATCTGCAGAGGCGAGTTGGAGAGCTTTCTTAAAAGCTGTGTTTCCGTAACGATTTTGGTAGGCATAAGATTCAATATCAGCAGGCGGAGAGGGCGTATATCCTGGTGCATCGCCCGGTGCTCAGTCATTACAAATATATTTTCGCTCTCGAGAATGTTCGTTGATGGCAGCTGATCGGGTATTTTAACAGGCATGAGACGGACTCCTTTGGATAGGGTATAGGGT